>CEOF01023329.1_pt1 | contig 18686 bp, 19 predicted proteins | sample 361311 | NCBI WGS metagenome assembly CEOF01 (sample SAMEA2619667, study PRJEB7988) | marine metagenome | biome: marine biome (ENVO:00000447); feature: surface water layer (ENVO:00002042); material: "saline water (ENVO:00002010), including plankton (ENVO:xxxxxxxx)" | depth 5 m
ATAAATGTGTTGATGATTTTTTATCTGGATCATATAAAAAACTTTTTAGTCATTTAAAAGAACTTTCAGAAATTGTTTTTAATAATTTCAATCCAATGATCCCTGATAAATATAAAGATATATGGTTGAAAGGAATTAATTCAAATGCTTATTATTTAAAACTTTGCGGTTCAGGAGGTGGGGGGTACATTCTTGGATTTACAAAAAATTTAAATAATACAAAAAAATTATTATCAGGTCACAAATTGCAAGTTGTATATAATTTTTAATGTATAGACTTTATTATCAAATATTAGGTTTTGTTAGTACAACTAGATTATTTAATGTGATAGTGCTTTGTTTAACCCAATATTTGATTTCAATATATATTTTGGCTCCAGAAAGAAGTTTGACATCTCTTATTTTAGACTTCAACTTATTTATTATAGTTCTTGTAACAGCTATTTCAACTTTATCTGGTTACATAATAAATAATTTTTATGATTCTGAAAAAGATAGAATTAATAGACCCAAAATGTTTTTTTTAGGTAACCTTATTTCATTAATAAATCAGTTAAAGATTTATTTTCTTTTCAATCTTATTGCCATGATTATATCCATTAGCATTTCATATAAAGTGTTTGTTTTTTACTCATTCTATATTTTTATAATATGGCTATATAGTTATAAAATAAAAAGATTTTATTGGGCTAGCAATTTTATTTCTTCTGCAATAGTGATATATCCCTTTTTTGGGGTAATACTTTATTTTGGGACATTTTCATTTAAAGTTATATTAATGGCCTTGTTTTTATTTAACCTTTTATTTTTAAGGGACTTAGTTAAGGATCTTCAAAACTTTAATGGTGATTGGATCCAAGAGTATAAAACCATACCAATTATTTATGGAGTTTTTAAAACTAAGATAGTAGCTTCTTTTTTTTCTTTATTTACCTTTATTCTTTCAATTAATTTATTAAATTTTAATTTAGGTAATATTTATTTTTATTATCTATTAAGTATTTTTTTTATTTTGATTTGGACTGTTTATTTGTGGATTTATAGAGATCAAAAAAATTATCTTTGGCTTCGTAACTTTATAAAAGTTTGGATACTCATAGGAGTTTTTAGTATTACACTTATCACTTAAATTATGATTAATAAAAAAAAAACCATAAGATCAATTGACAATGAATTAATAAGATTGAATAAGTTTATTTCAAATTCTGGAATATGTTCAAGAAGAGAAGCGGACGAATTTATTAAGTTAGGTATGGTTAATGTAAATGGAAAAATAATTACTAAAATGGGGTATAAGGTTCTTCCAAATGATATAATTAAATATGACGGCCAAATTATTACTAATAGTAAACCAGTATATATTCTAATTAACAAACCAAAGGGTTTCTTAGCTTCTTCAACTGATAAAAAAGTAAAAAAATCAGTTAATGATTTAATTAATATTTCCAACCTAAATAAAATTTACCCTTTTGATAACATGGGAAGAACTTCTTCAGGGTTATTATTATTAAGTAATGATTTGTATTTTAAAAAAAAACTTAATTCGTCAAAAAAAGGTGTAAGAATGATTTATAAGATAACTCTTGATAAAAGCATAAATAATTTAAATCTTGAAAAAATAAATAAGGCACATTATATTAATAATAAAAAGATTGAATTTAAGAGTGTTTCATATATTTCGGGAAATTCAAAAAAGGACCTAGGTATAGAATGTTTTAATATTGAATCAGGAGAAATAGTTAAAATTTTTAAAAAAATAAATTTTATTGTAGAGCAGATAGATAGAGTAACTTACGGCTCATTAACAAAAAAAGATTTGACAAGAGGTAAATGGAGACATCTTACTTCGAAAGAGAAGGGGTTTTTGCAAATGCATTAAAAATTCTATTTTTATTTCCAGTAGTTTCAATAATAAATAGACAAAAAATCACAAAATATTCAATTGATAGTATGATTGGTTTTTCTTGAAAACCTAATGATCCATATGATGAATATGATAAAAAAATGAGTCCACTCCAAATAACTGGATAAAAGTAGGGGGTAAGTAAGCATATAGATATAAGAGAAGTAATATACCATGGATGAACTGTTGTTGAAATAAAAAAATAAAAGGTTAATAATAAAAGTTGATTGGAAAGAATTTCTTTTATGGAATTATTTTTTTTAAAAAAAGAAAAGAATATTATAACTAAAATTATAATTAATATTGAAATAACTGAAAACTCATTAATAATATTATATCCCTTAAAATAGAATCCTATTTCTCTAATAATATAATAGACACTTGCATTAAATTCAAATTTATTAAACCATAACATAATTGTGTTAAAGTAATTTAGATAGATTTTACTATTTAAAAATGGAGCCCAAAGAATAACGGAAAAAATTAGAAATACTATATAGAATTTTATATTCTTTTTGATTTCCAGTTTTTTTATTATTAAAGGAAGTATTATTAAAGTAACTAGTTTGGTAGCAACCGAAATTGAAAATAAAATAGATGATTTGAATAGTTTATTTTTAATTAACATATAAAATCCAGTCAAGAAGAAAAACATCATTATTCCTTCACCATGAAGGTTGCCAGTCAACTCTATAATTACCAGTGGATTTAGGAAATAAAAACCAACTCTATTAGGTGGAAGTTTTAGGAGATTTAATAGTCTATTTAAATAATAAAAAATACCTATTTCAAATAAAATTATTATTATCCTTAATATTATTATTGAATAGTATAAATTATTTTTTCCTAATAAAGACGATATTAAATAAATTACTTGGCTAAATGGAGGGTAATTAGAATAGTTTTCATTTGAAATACCTCCCATTCCTTGAAATAATTCATTAGCTAATGGGAATAAATTATCGTTATTAATTAGTTGATTAGGAGAGTATAGATATGGGTTTTCCCCAATTAGTTGAAGATTTCCATCCCAAAAAAATCTAAAAAAATCTTGAGATAAACTTGGAAAAGAGAATATTAAAACCAACCTAAAAATTACACCTATTATAAAAATTGAATAAGTGGATAACTTTTGGTACATAATTAATAAAAAAATCAAAAAAAGTAAAAAGAAGGAAAATATTAATAAAGTCGTTTCAGATCTGGTGAGGCTATATCCAATAAACAAATACAATAATATTGAAAAAATAATTAAGGTTCCTAAAAATGCTGAAATCCTCAAAATCTAAGCTTTTATTTCATTAAAGGATTTAATTGAAATATAGCCATAGCCTAAGAAAAGAAACAAGTGAAATGGAAAAAAACTGAAGTCACCATAATCACCTATAGTGAATGCTAGATACAACCCGAATAAGAAGTAAAGTGAAAGTATAGTCTCAATTATTGTAAAAGTATCTAAAGAATTATTAAAATATTTTTTACCAGCTACGGATTGATTTTTTTTATCAATTAAATTATACTTTGGAGTCCTTATAAAATTAGACTTAACCCTCATATGACCTTTAATAACAGCATATGAATTATGTGCAGAAAAAGCCACAGAAAGTGAATAAAATATTATGAATTTTATAGTGTAATTTATTATGCTTAACAATGAATATCCATTTTTTTGTTTATGTATAAACCAATAACAAAAATAAAAGATCAAAGTACTTATAAAAAATAGAGCACTGAAATTAAAAAACCATTTTAGATTTGAAAATTGATTTTTAAGATAAAGCAAAGGGATACTCAAAAAACTAACCAAAAAGATATTTAAAAAAATAGTGCTATTTAAAAGATGTGCCAGAGCATGAATCTTAGTAATCATAGTTATTTTTTTGGACTTTAAAACATGAATAATATTTTTTTGAAAATTTTCAGCTCCACCCTTATTCCACCTAAATTGCTGAGATCTTACACCACTTATAGTAACTGGAAGTTCGGATGGTGTAATGATTTTTTCTAAATAAAGAAACTCCCAGTTTTTTAATTGAGCTCGGTAACTTAAATCAAGATCCTCTGTTAATGTGTCTTCTTGCCAATTTCCGGAATCTATTATTGTTTTTTTACGCCAGACACCCGCAGTTCCATTAAAATTTATAAAATGATTTTTATTATTTCTACCAACTTGCTCAAGGGTGAAATGAGCATTTAGGGCAAAAGCTTGAGTTTTAGTTAAAATAGAATAATCTTCATTTAAATATCCCCAACGTGTTTGAACCATACCTATCTTGGGATCTTTGAAATATGGAATAGTTTTTATTAGGAAATCTTTATTGGGTAAAAAATCAGAATCAAAAATTACGATAAATTCACCTTTTGCTTTTTTCAATCCCTCTTTAAGTGCTCCTGCTTTAAAACCATCCCTATTATTTCTTTTTAAGTGATGAATATTTACCCCTTTACTTTTAATTTTTTTTGTTATTTTTTTTATGAGTTTCGATGATTCATCATTTGAGTCGTCTAAGATTTGAATTTCAATTTTTTCATTTGCATATTGTAATTTTTCAACTGAGTTTAAGAGTCTTTCTATTACATAAAATTCATTATATATAGGAAGTTGAATGGTAACAAACGGAACCTCTTTGATATTATTAAAATTCCATTTAATATGATTATTTTTTTTATTTTCTTTTCTTAAGTAATTAAAAAGTAAATTGAGTTGTACTAATGAGAAAACAAAAAATATAAGTAATGAAACAGAATATAAAAAAATTAAAGTACTTATTATAAACATCAATATTTGTTATTTAGGATCAATCATTTTTTAAAATAATATTTTACTATCCAACCAATGATTTTTATTCCAGCCAATAAAGATCCTTTTAAAGTTCCGGAAATTTTGGAATTACCAATTCTTCTCCTATACCTAACTGGAGTCTCAGTATAAGAAATTTTTTTTCTTAATACCTTTAATTGCATTTCAATTGTCCATCCGTATGTTTTATCTATCATATTTAAATCCATTAAGGTATCCCATTTAATTGCTCTAAACGGACCTAGATCTGTAAATTTACCGCCATAAATTAACTTTAATAAAAAACATGCTAGTTTATTTCCAAAGATTTGTTGAGGAGTCATTGAACCCTTTTCTCTCAATGATTTAATTCTTGAACCAATAACAAAATCAACTTTTTTTTGTTCTATTGGTTTAATTATTTTTTTGATTTCTTGTGGATAGTCAGAAAAATCCCCATCTAAAAACACAACTATATCTGGAGGAGTTTTTTTTAAAAATCGTATGCCTTTTAGACAAGCGTTTCCATACCCTCTTTTTTTTTCAATTAATACAATTGCACCATTTTTTTTTGCAATTTTTCGAGTTGAATCGTTTGAACCATTATCAACAACTATTAATTGATGATAAATTTTAGGCAATGAATTTATAACCTGACCAATAGAATTCTCTTCATTTAATGCAGGAATTATAATAGATATTTTAGTTTCATTCAAACTAAATTATTTTATATTCAGTTCAATTTGTTGTTGAGGCACTATATATTCATCAAAATAAATACTTGAAAATTCATCAAGAGTCATAAAAATAGATAAGGTAAAAACTAGTAGTATTAATCCAAATAAGATTTTATTTATGGATTTTTGTTTTTTTGTGTTTGATGTGCAATCTTCTTTTTTATTATAACTTCTAATTCCAAAAACTATTACTATTAAGGCTATTATTCTCAATAAAACTGCCCCAAAACCAATTGATCCATCATCTGAATAAAAAAAATCAGCAAAAGAAATCGCATAAATTCCTCCTATAATTCCAAATTGAAATAAAATTACTGGACCTATACAGCATATTATTCCAGTTAATGCTGCTGCAAAGGACACTTTTATGAGATGATAAGCCTTCCACATAGATAAATACTTAATAGCAAATAAACAAAATTAAATAAATCTATTTAATATTATTTAAATTCCAATCATACGCTAGATATTTAATTTTAGGACTATTTAATTTAACCATTGAATATTTTTCAATAAAATCTAAAAGCATTTTCCTATTACCGAAATCTTTTTTAAACCACAAAAAAATTTTTGATATTTTAATCTCATGTGGATTAATTGAATTTTTATTTTTTAGAAAATTTTTTGTAGAATTATCTAGTTGATCATTTAAAGTATTTGAAAAATAGGCTGAATCAGAAAGATTAGGACACGAAATGGATGCACAATTAATTGCAAAATGTATTCTCGGTTCTTTCATTTTTCTTAAAATTTCATGTTCTATTTCATTAAGAGTGTAGCTTTTTAATTTATAGTGTATCAATTTTTCTCCCCACGGATTTTTAATTTCTTTTATACTTTTTATTGGGAAGTTATCAAGAATTAAATTAATCGTTAAAGCGTTATATGTATTTATCCAATAGCTTATTACTTGATTTTTTGACCAATATTCTTTTGGATGATTTTGTTCTAAAACACTAATATATGCTTTCAGACCATTTCTATTTTTACTCCAATTTCGATAATCAACTTTACCATTTTGGTTAACAAATTTTTTCAGTTCAAAATCCCAACGTTCATGAATATCTCTTTGGGAGAATAAGTTTAAATTGATAAAAATCAAGAAAAAAAATAATAGATATTTCATTTGACAACTTTAATTGTTTTAATATTATATTTTAAATTAAATTAATGAGTTCATTACAATTTTTAAGATCTTGAATATCATCAATATCGTTTAGCATTGGTAAAAAATAAACACTTTTTCCTTTTACCCTTTTTAGACTATTTTTTAGCACATCATTTGTTCCCCAAGATTTTATTTCAAAAATGGAATTAGTCATTTTTTTTAAACCCAGGAGATAATATCCACCATCAAAAGCTGGTCCAAATACAACATCATTGTTTTTCAATTTTTCATATGATTTAATTAATAATTTTTTTTCAAGGTCCCAAAGATCTGTTCCTATAATTAATATCTTATTATAACCGTTATTAAATCCCCACTGAAATGCATTTTTCATTTTATTACCTAAATTTCTTCCATTTTGAATTTTTTGATATTTAGTAAAATTCCAAACGTTTTTTTTTGGAATAAAATCACTATGAAAAACAGCTATATCATATTTGAATTCAAACAAAACGTTAATGGTTTTTTTAACCAGTAATTTATATATTTTTAATGCTTTTTTCTCCCCAATACTCTTTGCAAGTCTAGATTTAACTTTCCCAAGTATTGAGTTTTTAGAAAAGATAATCAGAAGATTCTGTTTCATAATTATTTCCAGCCAACTGGGATTAGTTCTCCTTTAATTAAACCATATTTAATAATTTCCTCATTTTTCATTTCAGATGTTAGATCAATTTTTTCAATTTTAAAACCAACTTTAATTAATCTCTCAAAGAAATCCATACCATAGATTCTTACATGATCATATTGACCAAATTGTTTATTTCTTTCTTTTGGTGAAGTAATTTTGAGATCTTCATAACTTTTTAATCTGTTTGTTTCTATTGGGACTTGAAGTATTGCTCTTCCACCATATTTAAGAACTCTATATATTTCTTTCATAGCTTTAAGATCATCTACAATATGTTCCAAAACATGATTGCATAATATAAGATCAAAAGATTCCCTTTCAAAAGGAAGATTGCAAATATCTGCTTTTACGTCTGCTAGGGGAGAATTAAGATCAGTAGTAATATAATTCCATGATTTAATTTTTTTAAATTTTTTAAAAAAAATCTGCTCGGGAGCTATATGTAAAACTTTTAATGATTGATTTTCAATACTTGAATTATGTTTTAAATAAAGCCACAACAATCTGTGTCTTTCTAGTGAAAAGGTTCCTGGACATAATGCATTATTTCTCAATTTATTATACCCATAAGGTAAAAACATACTGTAACCTTTTCCATTAATAGGATCAATAAATTTTGATCCCTTAAAAATAATTGAAAAAATAGGCTTGATTAAAATACTTAACCTGATTAATAAGGGTCTAGGAAATATTTTAAGAATTAATCGCATTATTTAATTAGTTATTAAATGGGTCTTCATCATCGGATTTAACTCCCAAAGCTTCATTGATATATTTGAAAGTTGATAATAAGTTTGGTCTTCCATCAATCAAAGCTACATTGTGTTCAAAGTGGGCGCTTGGCAGATTATCCCTGGTTAAAATACTCCAGCCATCATCAAGTTGTTTTATTTTATGCGAACCCATATTAATCATTGGCTCTATAGCAACAACCATTCCATTTTCAATTTTTTTTCCTTTTCCTCTTTTTCCATAATTTGGAATTTCAGGAGACTCATGCATTGATTTTCCGAGGCCATGTCCAACAAGCTCTCTTACCACACCGTATCCTTCAGATTCACAATGTTTTTGAATTGCGTAACCAATGTCTCCGATTCTATTGCCAATTTTAAATTCAGACATTCCCTTGTAAAGTGCTTGTCTAGTAATATCTAATAATTTTTTTGTCTTTAAATCTATTTCTCCAATGCAAAATGTATATGCATGATCCCCATAAAATCCGTCTTTGAGTACACCACAGTCAATGGAAAGAATATCTCCTTCTTTGAGTGGTTCATTATTAGGAATTCCATGAACTACATGAGAATTTGGGGAGACGCATAAAGTATTTGGAAAGTCGTATAAACCAAGAAATCCAGGTAAAGCATGGTTGTCTCGAATGAAAGTTTCAGCTAGTTTATCTAATTTAAGAGTTGTAGTTCCTGGGAAAATTTCTGAAGCTAACATACCAAGAGTTTTAGAAACTAGTGTTGCACTCTCTCTAATTAATTCAATTTCTTCTCTTGATTTTAAAATTAATTTATTCATTCACATTGGTTTCTGAATATGGATTTTTGTATTCTTTTCCTTGGATGATATCCTCTAAATCTTTTGCTAATGAAATATTTGGAAACTCAACAAATCGATTAACTTCTTTTTTGTTTTTATAAAAAATTAATGTAGGAACATTTATAATATTTAAATCTTTTTCATAGTTCTCTGGAGTATTTTTTTCTTCTGTAACAGCATAAATATCAATTTTTGAAAAATCAAATCCAGAACTTTCCAAAAGTTTAATCATACCAGGAACCTCCCTCTCAGAATCTTCACACCATGTACCTAAAAATAATTTAAGGCTCATTCTGTTTAATAGTTTTTTATTTTTTTTTACCCATCCATCTGGAACTCGATATCTATCGTATTCACTTACAAACCATTTACTATACTTATAATCAATAAGATTTTGACGATTAATTTTACCTGTAATAAATGGAACACCATCTATTGTCTCTCCATAGGAAACGGGAAGTGATTTTTGTGATGAACTACAACTAATAAAAAATAAAATAAATAAAATTTTTCTCACTGATTTTATAATAAAGAATTCATAGTCATATCATTCGGTTTATCTATACCTAAGATATCAAGTATTGTAGGGGCTATATTAGCTAAAACCCCTTTGTTAATTTTTGTTTTTTTGTTATCAACTAAGATAATTGGAACAGGATTTATTGTGTGTGCAGTGTTAGGACTTCCATCACTATTTAACATTTTTTCGCAATTACCATGGTCAGAAATTATTAGACTTACATAATCTAATTTCAAAGCATAATTAATTATTTCTTTGACACAAAGATCAACTGTTTCACATGCTTTTATGGCCGCATTAAAGTTTCCAGTATGACCAACCATATCAGGATTAGCAAAATTCAAACAAATAAAATCTGGTTTATCATTGACCATTTTCTTTAAAATTGATTTTTTAATTTCAAATGCAGACATTTCAGGTTTTAAATCGTATGTAGCGACTTTTGGAGAGGGGCATAAAATTCTATCTTCATTTTCAAAAATTTTTTCTCTCCCACCATTAAAGAAAAAAGTAACATGTGGATATTTTTCAGTCTCTGCAATTCTAACCTGAGTCTTTCCGGCTTTTGATATAACTTCTCCAAGAGTATTTTTTAAGTCTTCTTTTTCAAAAACTACTTTTACATTCTTAAATGAATTATCATAATTTGTTAAAGTAACAAAATAATATTTGGAAGAGATGATATTAAAATGATTAAAATTATTATTTGTAAATGATTCTGTCAATTGCCTTCCTCTATCAGTTCTGAAGTTGAAAAAAATTATTACATCATTTTTTTCAATTTTAGATATTGGGGAATTATTTTCAGTATTTACAATTGGAGGCATGAACTCATCAGTAATACCTTTCTTATAATTGGAAATTAATTCTTTAGATATATTATTAGTTATAGTACCCTGATTTTTTATTAATAAATTATACGCTTTTTCGGTTCTTTCCCATCTCTGATCCCTATCCATGGCATAATATCTGCCAATTATGGTAGAGATTTTTGCACCGGTATCTTTTAAAACTGGTTCAATATAATTTATATAATTACTGGCTGACTTTGGATCAACATCTCTTCCATCAGTAAAACCATGAATATACAATTTATTTAAGTCCTTATCCTTGGCAATTTTTAACAATTCAATTAGGTGGTCGATATGCGAATGAACCCCACCGTCAGATAAAAGACCTATATAATGAATTTTTTTATTATTTTTCTTGGCATAGTTATATGTTTTTATAAGTTGTTTTTCTTTTTTTAACTGATTTTTTTTAATGGCATTATTAATTTTAGCTAAATCTTGATATACGATTCTTCCAGCTCCAAGGTTCATATGACCCACCTCGCTATTCCCCATTTGATTATCTGGAAGCCCAACATGTTTACCATGTGTGAGAAGCTCAGAGCATGAATATTTTTGATGTAATTCATCTATAAAGGGAGTATTAGCATTAGTGATTGCTGAAGCAAATGGGTTTGTTGTTTTTCCCCATCCATCAAGAATCATCAATAAAACTTTATTCATTTTTTTAATAATATCAAAACAAAGATAATAATTCGTTATGCTTATTAACGGCTATGTAATCGAAAAAAAATATTGTTACTTTGTGAAAAAAAGTGATTTTAGGAACAGTATATCGATCAACTGGTAGCTGGTACAAGGTTGTTACTCAAAACGAGATAATTAATTGTAGGATTCAGGGTAGACTTCGATTAAACAATATAAAGTCGACTAACCCAGTTGTGGTTGGAGATAAAGTTCTCATCCAAAAAGATCAATTATCCAAGAAAAATGAGGGACTAATTGTTGAAATCAAGGAAAGAAAAAATTATATTATAAGAAAATCTGTCAATCTATCTAAACAATCACATATTATTGGTGCCAACGTAGATCAAGCTTTTTTATTAATAACTTTAAAAAATCCTACAACAACAATGTCTTTTATTGATAGGTTTTTAATTACCGCAGAGGCATATAAAGTAAAATGTATTTTGGTGTTTAACAAAATTGATTGCTACGATAAAAGTCTTAAAATAAAAATGAATGAAATGATTAACCTGTATAGTAAAATTGGTTATTCTTGCATAAAAATTTCTGCTTCTAAGAAGATAAATATTAAGAAAATCAAAGATTTAATTATTGACAAGATCTGTATGTTTTCAGGACACTCTGGGGTTGGAAAGTCAACACTAATAAATTGTCTATCAAAAAATCTTAAAATTCCTACTACCCCAATTTCTAAATACCATCAACAAGGCCAACATACAACTACTTTTGCCGAAATGTATGATATAGATAACGGGGCTAAACTAATTGATACTCCGGGGATTAAGGGTTTTGGTTTAGTTAATATGAACAAATATGAAATTAGTAATTATTTTACGGAGTTCAATAAATTCTCACCTAAATGCAGGTTTAAAAACTGCCTTCACATAAATGAACCATCATGTGCTGTAAAAAAAGCAGTAAATGATAATGAAATATCATCATCCAGATATTCAAATTATATTAAACTACTTGAAGACCACAAAATATACAGGGACTAATGAGATTGCTAATACAAAAAGTTAATGAGGCTACAGTTTTAGTTTCGCGTAAAGTTATTGGAAATATTAATAAAGGGTTATTGATTTTTCAAGGAGTAGACGAATCTGATACTCATGATGACATAACCTGGCTGGTAAAAAAAATTATAAATTTAAGGATATTCAATGATTCAAATAATATTATGAATTTATCAGTAAAGGATGTTGAGGGTGATATACTAGTTGTTAGTCAATTTACATTAATGGCATCAGTAAAAAAAGGAAATAGACCTTCTTATATTAGAGCAGCAAACAAAAATCATGCGATTTCTATGTATAAAAAATTCATTGATCATTTAAATACTTCACATATTAAGAGCATTCAATCTGGTATTTTTAGAGCGGATATGCAAGTAAAATTAACAAATGATGGCCCAACAACTATTTGGATTGATTCAAAAAAAAGAGAATAAAATATTACCAAACAACTACCTCTGGAATTAATTTTATTGAGAAATTTTTATAGACTTCATTTTGAATATGCTCAGATAATTTTAAGATTTCTATTCCAGATGAGTTACCATAATTTACTAAAATCAAGGCTTGATCTTTGTGCACTCCTGTATTCCCCTTTCTATAACCTTTAAAGTTTAATTTTTCAATTAACCATGCAGCAGGAATTTTATATGCACCGTCAACAAAATAATATGGAATATCAGAATATTTAATTAAAATTTTTTTTAATAAATTTTTATTTATGATAGGGTTTTTAAAAAAGCTTCCAACATTTCCTATTTTCTTTGGGTCAGGAAGTTTTGATTTTCTAATTTTAATTACTGCTTCAGCTATACTTTTTGGGTTTGGAATAGATTTACCCAGTAATTTATTGATATCCCCATAGTTAGTGGATAATTTATGATATCCTTTCTTAGTTAATTTAAGTTTAACGGATGTTATAATATATTTATTTATTTCTTGATTTTTAAATATAGAATCCCTGTAATTAAATTTGCAATCTTTTAATGAAAAAATTTTTGAGTTCAAAGTTTTAATGTTAATTGCTGAACATTCTACAAAAACTTCTTTTAATTCAACACCATATGCTCCAATATTTTGAATTGGAGCCGCGCCCACGCTTCCAGGAATTAATGCGAGATTTTCTATGCCTCCATAATTATTCTTAATTGACCAAAGAACAAATTCATGCCAGTTTTCCCCAGCTTGAACATCTACGAATACATGCGAATCATTTTCTTTAGTTATTAAAATACCTTTAGTATTTATGTGTAGTGTTAATCCATTAAATTTTTTTGTCCATAAAATATTACTTCCACCACCTAAAATTCTAATTGGAAGCTTATTAGAACTAAGAATAGTCAATAAATATGATAATTCATCAATTTTATAATATTTGTAAGTTTCGGCTTTTACTCCAAATGAGGTAAGTTCATCTATGAATTTGTTTTTTTCAAATCGAATCATTTGTCTAAGATATAAAGACTAATTTATTTTTTGTTCACGATACAACTGATTAAGTTTTTTAAATACAATTAGGGTTGTTACTTTTGTAGTAAATATTATTAATTTTTAATGTCGATTTCTGCAAAATTTAATCCTAAATCTTTTGAAGATAAATGGTATAAATATTGGTTAGATAATAACATATTTAAATCAACTCCTGACAAAAGAAAGCCCTATACAATAGTGATTCCTCCTCCAAATGTAACAGGGGTTCTTCATATGGGGCATATGCTAAATAATACAATTCAAGACATTCTTATAAGAAGGGCAAGAATGAAAGGTTATAATGCTTGTTGGGTCCCAGGAACTGATCACGCATCAATTGCTACTGAAGCGAAGGTGGTTGAAAAATTGAAAAGTGAAGGTATAATTAAAAATTCATTATCAAGAGATCAATTTTTAGAGTATGCTTGGAAATGGACTGATGAATATGGAGGTGTAATATTAGATCAATTAAAAAAAATTGGTTGTTCATGTGACTGGGATAGAACAAAATTCACACTAGATCCCATGATGTCAAAATCTGTAACTAATGTATTTATTGATTTATATAATAAGGGATATATTTACAAGGGTTACAGAATGGTCAATTGGGATCCAAAGGCTCAAACCACTTTATCAGACGAGGAAGTAATCTTTAAAGAAAAAAAAGGAAAACTATTTTTTATTTCATATAAGATCGAAGGAGAAAAAAATAAGTCAATTACTATTGCTACAACAAGACCAGAAACAATCTTGGGAGATACCGCAATTTGTATCAATCCAATGGATAAGAGATATAAAAAGTTCCATGGAAAGAAAGTAGTTGTTCCAATAGTTGGAAGAGTTATTCCAATCATTTTAGATGAATACGTTGACCCGGATTTTGGAACAGGATGTCTAAAAGTCACTCCTTCTCATGACCCAAATGACAAAATTATTGGTGAAAAATTTGGTTTGGATTTCATAGATATCTTAAACTCTGATGGAACTATTAATGAAAAAGGTCTTCATTTTGAGGGAAAAGACAGGTTTGATGTCAGAGAATTAATCATTGATGAGATCAAGTTAATCGGTCAGCTTGTTAAGGTTGAGGATCATAAAAATAAAATTGGTACCTCAGAGAGGACAAATGCTATTATTGAACCGAGAATCTCAGAACAATGGTTTTTAAGAATGAAAGAACTGGCAAAACCAGCAATAAATTCTGTTTTAAAGACAAATGAAATAAATCTCATACCAAAAAAGTTTAATAATACATATAAGCATTGGGTTGAAAATATTACTGATTGGAATATTTCAAGACAGTTGTGGTGGGGCCACAGAATCCCTGTATACTATTATGGTGAGGATCAAAACGATTTTGTAGTAGCAGAGTCCTCCGAAAAAGCTTTGGAACTTGCCAAAATCAAATATAATAAAGCAAATTTGAAAATTTCAGATTTAAGACAAGATGAGGATGTTTTAGACACTTGGTTTTCCTCTTGGTTATGGCCCATATCGGTTTTTGACGGAATAAACAATCCTGATAATGATGAAATTAATTATTATTATCCAACCCAAGATCTTGTTACAGGACCGGATATATTATTTTTTTGGGTTGCAAGAATGATAATTTCTGGATATGAATTTAGAGGTAAACACCCTTTTTCAAAAGTTTACTTGACGGGATTAGTGAGGGATAAAAAAGGACAAAAAATGTCTAAGCAACTTGGAAACTCCCCTGATGCGCTGAATTTAATTGATAAATATGGAGCTGATGGAGTTAGAGTGGGTCTTATGCTGAGTTCAGCCGCCGGTAATGATTTATTATTTCATGAAAACTTGTGTAATCAGGGAAAGAATTTTGCAAATAAAATTTGGAATGCTTACAGGTTAATTGATAGTTGGAAAATAGATAAAAGCCTTAATCAGTCTGTTGCTTCAAAAGATGCAATAAATTGTTTCAATAACTTATATAATAAGACAATCGAAATTATTGATGATCATTTTGAAAAGTATCGAATATCTGACGCTCTTATGTCAGTTTACAAGTTAACTTGGGATGATTTTTGCTCATGGCTATTGGAAGCTTTGAAACCTGATTTTGGTTCTGGAATTGATAAAAAATCAATTGAGGAAATAAAAATTATTTTTGAGAAATTATTACAAGTATTACATCCTTTTATGCCATTCATAACTGAGGAACTTTGGCATAGAATTATAAAGAGGTCTTCTCCTGATACAATAGGGGTTTGTAAATGGCCTGGAAGTGAAAATTATGATAATTTGACCATTGAAAAGTATGAAAATATGAAACAAATAATTGGAGGGATCAGGAATTTTAGAAAAGAAAAAAAATTAAAACCAAAGCAATATTTAAGTCTCTTTTCAACAAAAAGAAATACCACTCCATATCCTGAAATTATTTGTAAACTAGCTTATTTAGATGATATCAAATCATTAAACACTAAAAAAATTGATGAAGCTAAGACATTTTCAGTTGGCATAAATAAATATTATGTTCCAGCCGAAATTAATATTGATCCTCAGTTAGAAATAAAAAAAATAAATAACGAACTTATTCATTTGGAAAAGTTTTTGACTTCAATCGAAAAGAAGCTTGCCAATAAAAACTTTATTAATAGTGCACCTTTAAGAGTAATTGATCTTGAAAAGAAGAAGTTTAATGACACAAAGGAAAAGATTGAAACACTGAATATAAAATTAAAGACCAATCTTTAAACTACTTTAATTTTATTTAATGTTATCTGAAATTATACTTTTAGCTCCTTTAACAACTTGTCCTACATCAACTTTTATTTTAGCACTCAAAGGGAGAAAAATGTCGACTCTAGACCCAAATTTTATAAATCCAGCATCTTTACCTTGAACTACTTCATCGCCAAAATTAGAGTAGTTTACTATTCTTCTAGCAACAGCACCTGCTATTTGTCGATACATAATTTCCCCATATTTTTCTGTTTTTATTACGACACTAGTTCTCTCATTTTTTTTTGATGATTTGGGATGCCAAGCAACTAAATATTTTCCAGGATGATATTTGTTATAAGTAATTATTCCACTTGCAGGATATCTTGTTACATGTACATTAAGGGGTGACATAAAAATAGAAATTTGTTTTCTTTTATCTTTAAAATACTCATCCTCATAAACAGATTCATTAATAACAACTTTTCCATCTACAGGAGAAATGATTTTATTTTTATTCGGGATTAAATATCTTTTAGGATTACGAAAAAACTGCAGAATTAAAATAAGTGATATTATTAAAAATATTTGAATTAATAATTTTAGAGATTGATCAATTAGAAAGAACTCAGCTATAACAACAAAGGATGAAGCTATAATAAAACTTATAATAATTATTTTAAAACCTTCTTTGTGAAACATTTAAAATTGATTTATAATTAAATAGCTCCATGGAGCAACAAATATAATACTATCCATTCTATCAAAAAACCCTCCATGACCAGGCAAAAGGATTCCCGAATCTTTAACTCCTGCTTGACGTTTAATTTTTGATTGAACTAAATCTCCTAGTGTTGCTAATACTGGGATTGAAAATGATAAGAAAATTAATTTCATAAAATTAAACTCTGGTTTAAGTTGATAAAAAATAAATGAGAATAAAATAGAAAAAAATATTCCCCCAAAAAAACCTTCCCATGATTTATTTGGAGAAATATTTTTTAATAATTTGGTATTTCCAAAGTTTTTTCCAATAATAAAAGCAAAGCTGTTATTTATCCAGTTTATCGTGTAAACTAAAAAAATTAATATTGGCTCATAATATCCATTTGAGTATGGTATGGCAATTATAAAAAAACATCCAAAAATGGGATAAGCATTCGAGAGTAAATATATTATAGTTTTTTCTTTAATTTTAAATTTAAATAACCATGATGACATTATAAAATTCGATAATAGAGAGACTAATAAGATTAAATTGATGATTTCATTTTCGATTTTAATTAACGTAAAGTAGATAAATAAAAAACTTAGTAATATATATTGATATATATTTTTATATGAAGTAAGTCTTTGAAATTCATATAATGTTAAAGTAGACATCAAAAAAATCACAAATGAGAAGAAGATGAAATTAAGATAAGCAGATCCAATAATGACACATACATATATAACCCCAGTAATAGATCTTACAATTATATTTGACATATAGAACTATTAGTTAATTATTAAGTATATGTTTTTAGCGCCTTGTCCCTGAGATAAAAAATCAGATTCTTTATCTAAATTTTTTGGGTTTAGTGTTGTAATGTTTGTTGGCAGTTTATTAGAATAAAATGATTTAAGCATACTCATTCCTTCACTTACATCATTTGCAAACTGACCTGTGTTTGCTGAAATAATAATATTCTCAGGAAGTTGTACTAAGTTTAAATTTTTAATTTGATTACTTGAAATCAAAATACCTCCAGTATTTGCAATCAGAAATTCACATTTTAGAAAAGCAATTTTTTTTTCTTTTATTTCAGTGGTCTTATGTTCAATAGAATCTAATTCATAAAAATTATAAATATCACTATCAAAACAAACAATATCTTTTAAATCCCATTTATTTTCTAATAATATTTTTTTGAAAAAAGATTTACATGTTATTTCTGAGTCAGCATATAAAAATTTTCCTCCTTTATTTGTGAAATTACTTGCAAAATTGACTTCTATCGGATCTTTTTTTTTTGGCAAGAATGGACTTTGTAAATTGTCCCCTTTTTCAGGGATTTTCTTTTTACCAAAAAGATTATTCCAAAATTTCACAATCTGAATAACAAGTTACTTTTTTTTAATTTCCTTAGAAATAGCCTCAGTCAAGACTTTATATGGTCTTTTTCCAAGAATTTTTTCTAAATCATCTTTAAAGATAACTTCTTTTTCTAAAAGTCTTTCAGCAAGGGCGATCAATTTTTTCTTGTTAGATTTTAAAAGTTTACATGCTCTATTGTATTGTTTTTCAATAATTTTAGAAATTTCATCATCTATTCTTTGAGCTGTATCTTCTGAATATGGTTTTGTAAAACTATAGTCACCTTGTCCTGATGAATCATAATAGGTTATATTCCCAATATTTTCATTTAATCCATATATTGAAACCATTGCCCTAGCTTGCCTAGTAACTTTTTCTAAATCACTTAGAGCACCAGTTGATATTTTGTTAAACATAACTTTTTCAGCTGCTCTTCCGCCTAATGTTGCACACATTTCATCTAGCATTTGTTCTGTTCTAACAATCATTCTTTCTTCTGGAAGATACCAGGCTGCACCTAAAGATTGACCTCGTGGAACAATGGTAACTTTCACTAGAGGGGAAGCAAATTTTAAAAACCAACTCACTGCGGCATGCCCTGCTTCATGATAAGCAAT
>CEOF01212254.1_pt1 | contig 18581 bp, 16 predicted proteins | sample 361311 | NCBI WGS metagenome assembly CEOF01 (sample SAMEA2619667, study PRJEB7988) | marine metagenome | biome: marine biome (ENVO:00000447); feature: surface water layer (ENVO:00002042); material: "saline water (ENVO:00002010), including plankton (ENVO:xxxxxxxx)" | depth 5 m
CTTACTCGACAACAGTGATTTTTTTGCCCAGCACCCTGAGATATTGGCTGAATTATCCCTACCACATAATAGCGGCAGTGCGGTTTCTTTAATGGAGAGACAAGTCGCTATTTTACGTGAAACCAGTATTCAAACTCGGCATAAACTCAGTGAATTCATTCAAGCCGCAAAAGAAAACGACAGTTTATTGCAGACCACTCAATCATTAGTGATCGATTTAATTAACTGCCTATCGCTAACAGAAACGTTTGAGATGCTCGAAGAAAAGTTAGCCAAGCGATTTGGCGTCGAGTCGGTGGGTGTGTTGTTGATCAGTGATACAGATGCCGCTAACCATGACCTCGATCCACGCTATCATCAATTGCAAACCGATGCCGAAAATGCCATCGCCGGTATTCTGCAAAATAAAACGCCTTTGTGCGGTACGCTTCGCGACAGCGAAGCGGAATTTATTTTTAGTAATAGCCAATACGCTATTGGCTCAGTGGCGATTACGTGCTTACCGATCACTGGTAAGTCTAGCAACAGCACTCTGCTGTTAGCAGTCGCACATCATGACAGCCATCATTATAACAGTGACACTGGCACGCTATTCCTCGACTACCTTGCTGATATACTGGTCGCTTTAATTAACCGTTTCAATAGTACAGAGTAAAACAGAGCTCATGGCTACCATCCAAGCGACCATAAGTAATGAGATCGATCAAGCTATCTCGACGTTCATTGCCCATCTCTTATCGGTCAGGCGCTTATCAAAACACACAGCCTCGGCCTACCGCGCTGATTTGCATAAGCTGGCTACTTACTGTGCCGCCCATCATTGTAATAGCATTGCTGCTATCGACACGGCATTGGTCAGGCAGTTCGCAGCAACACTGAATAGAAAAGGTATGTCTGCCGCATCAATTCAACGCAGTTTATCAAGCATCCGCAGCTTTTTCGCTTATGCGAATCAACACTTGAGTGAGAAGGTGTTAACGGTAAACTACAATCCTGCCGACGGTGTACGCGCACCGGCGGGGGTTAAAAAATTACCCGTCACGCTCGACGTCGATCAATTAAAAGGCCTGCTAGACCAACAACAAAATAGCCATCATAAAGATGCTGATAGCGAAAAATCACTGGGTAACAAAAACCTGCTCGCCCTACGTGATCAAGCAATGATGGAAACCCTTTATGCTGCAGGGCTTCGACTGGCCGAGTTAGCAAATTTAGACATAAACGATGTCGACCAAGCAGAAGGCCTAGTGACGGTCACTGGCAAAGGAAATAAGCAACGCTTAGTGCCCATCGGCAGCATTGCCCTTCAAGCGATTAAAGCATGGCTGGCGGTGCGCGCAAACTTGGCCCAGCCAGAGCAAACGGCACTGTTTGTTAGCAACCGTGGCCAGCGGATTTCGCACCGTGCGATTCAACAGCGATTAAAGTTAGCAGGCCAACAACTCGACCAACAACAACACTTGCACCCACACATGTTGCGGCATTCATTTGCCAGTCATCTGCTTGAATCCAGCGGTGATCTCCGTGCGGTTCAAGAGTTACTAGGGCATGCGAATTTGTCGACCACACAAATCTATACTCATCTCGATTTTCAGCATTTGGCCAGCGTTTACGACCAAGCACACCCGCGTGCTCAACGAAATAAAAATAAAATTAAAGGCAGCAATGACCTCAGTGATTAAAGCCATTACCTTCGATCTAGATGACACACTTTGGCCCCTTAAACCCACCTTAATTCGTGCTGAAACGGAATGTTATCAATGGTTGCAGAAAAACGCGAAAGCGCTTACTGACAAATTTAGCTTAGCCGACATAGGCGATTACCGATTCAAGCTTTTCTCTTCATCAGCCGCGTTTAAAAATCAAATCAGCCAATTACGCATTGAAACCATCAAAACTATGGCGATCGAGAGTGGCTATAGCGATGAAGACGCCACGGCATTATCGGCCGAAGCTTTTGAAGTGCATTACGAGTTACGCCAGCAAGTGAATTGCTATGACGGAGTGGAGTCCATGCTGGAGACCCTGCAAAAAGACTTTATTCTTGGCTCGATCAGTAACGGCAACGCCGATGTTAAACAAACCTCGATCGGTCGATTTTTTTCATTTGCCCTGTCGGCAGAACAGCTGAATATTAGCAAACCGCAAGCAGGCATTTTTACTGCCGCGCTAGCACGTATTAATGGTCATCTTGACTCCGCAATAATCGCGAGCCAAGTGGTTCATATCGGTGATGATTTTCATTGTGATGTGGTCGGTGCAAAACGTGCGGGCTTTAAAGCTATTTGGCTAACCAAAGATCAGCAGCAAGACAATGCTTCGACACCCTATTTAGCGACTGAAGATATTGAGGCCGCAAAACATTATTCAGCGGATGCAGTGATCAGCACTCCAGCGGCAATTGTCAGCACTGTCAATGCACTGCAAGCACTGAATTAATAACAAAGACGGGATTAAATAGGCCGACTACCGTAACTGCTTTCGGGCTTGCGAGGCGGGTCGCCCATGACATTGGCGGCGATAGTATCAATTTTACCCCCTGCTTTTAGAAATCGCGTGACTTCATCATCTAGTTCAGAACGAACGCGTTGTCGACTGGCGATATTTCGTGTTTCTGCATGCTCGTCCTTTGAGCCTATAAAGCTCAAATCGGGTGAAGCAATAGAAGAACGTGTTTTAGCTTTTTGCTGCTTAGCCATTACTACATTACCTGCGGTTTTAAAATAAGGGTTTTCATTAAGTGGCTTATAGTTATAGCCGAGAACTGCAAGAAAACCACAGGCTTTATCCCACTTTAACGTATTGCTGCCTATTTTTTAGTAATTATCTTTGGCCGGCACAAGATATTGTGGCCAGCGGATCCGTGACCCACAATGACTAAAAAGGGAATATTTATCATCTGTGCGGGACGCATTATTTAGAACCTTCACGATTGAGCGCCGACTGAACAACTTGGTGCTGGTTTTTAATCACTTGAAGTGAAGCGATAATCCAGCGGCTAAAAAAAAGCCGCTAATGCGGCTTTTTTCATGCAAGCAAAATCAACTTACACAGCATCATCGCCGACTTCGCCGGTCCGAATACGTACAATCTGCTCTAGATTAGCAACAAATATTTTACCGTCACCAATTTTGCCGGTATTTGCCGAGCTGGTAATAGCTTCAATAACAGCATCGACCATATCATCAGATATAGCAATTTCTAATTTCACTTTAGGTAAAAAGTCTACCACATATTCAGCGCCTCGATAGAGCTCAGTATGGCCTTTTTGTCTACCAAATCCCTTTACCTCCGTTACAGTAAGACCTTGAACACCCACATCAGAGAGTGCACTTCTTACATCGTCTAGCTTAAAAGGTTTAACTACAGCAGTAACTAATTTCATAGCGGTCTCCTAAAAGATAAGTATTCTCATGATCATAAATACTTATCGAAATTCTAATTATTTAAATAAATATTTTTGATTTTATATGAATTTTGATGGGACTATTATAATGATTACCTAAATAAAAAGAAAGCGCATTTTACAGCGCTTCCTTTTTAAGGTAGGTGAATTTAATTATGAGAAATGCTAACTGTCAGCAAACTCAGGATAAGCCTCAATGCCGCATTCAGAAATATCAACGCCTTCCATTTCAGCTTCTTCACTGACTCGTAGCCCGATAATAACATCAATAATTTTCCAGGCAATTAAGCTTGTTACGAACACCCAAACAAGTATTACTAATAAGCCTATTAATTGCCCCATAAAAGTAGCATCAGCGTCAGATAAAAGAACAGCAAAGATACCCCAGATACCGACTGTTCCGTGAACAGATATAGCACCTACAGGATCATCAATTTTAATTTTATCAAGGAACACGATACTTGCGACAACGATAACACCGCCAATTGCACCAATGATAGTAGCAAGCAATGGGGTAGGGTCTGCAGGCTCAGCTGTAATTGCAACTAAACCAGCTAGGGCACCATTCAAAGCCATTGTTAAATCTGCTTTACCAAAAACTATTTTTGCTAAGACTAATGCTGCTAACAATCCACCAGAGGCTGCTGCATTGGTATTGAGGAATACATTTGCTACCTCATTGGCAACATCTATACCACCCAGTTTCAATGTTGAACCACCATTAAAACCAAACCAGCCCATCCAAAGTATGAACATACCTAGCGTGGCCAATGGTAAATTAGCACCAGGGATTGCTTGCACTGAACCATCAGCAGCATATTTACCCTTTCTGGCGCCGACTAACAAAACGCCAGCAAGTGCAGCAGCTGCGCCAGCCATGTGTACGATACCCGAACCTGCATAATCAGAATAAGATAATTCACCGATAAATGGTACTGGAGTACCATTCCATGTCCAGCTACCTTCGATTGGATAAATAAAGCCAGTCATTACTACAGCAAAAGCCAAGAAGGCCCATAGCTTCATACGCTCAGCGACCGCACCAGAAACAATCGACATTGCCGTTGCTACGAATACGACTTGAAAGAAGAAGTCTGATGCACCTGAGTACTCTCCCATATCAGCAAAACCAGCTTCTGCAGATGCTGCTAATATCGCGGCTGAATCAACAGGACCTGCTGTGCCAGAAAGGAACATACCACCGCCGTACATTAATTCGTAACCACAAATCAAGTACATGGTAGATGCAATTGCAAACAATGCAACGTTCTTAGTTAAAATTTCAGTAGTGTTTTTAGCTCGCACTAACCCAGCTTCTAGCATCGAAAAGCCAGCAGCCATCCACATAACCAATGCGCCACAAATTAAAAAATAAAATGTATCCATAGCATACTGGAGTTCAAAAATATTATTTTCCACTGTTATTTACTCCTTGGTAATTTAAAAATCTAAATGAATCAAGCGTTTTAAAAATCTATATTGCTTCGCCACCTTTTTCACCTGTTCGAATTCGAACAGCTTCTTCAAGCGAAAAAACAAATATCTTCCCATCACCTATTTTTCCCGTGTTAGCGACAGATAAAATTGCCTCTATCGCTTGGTCATAAATATCATTCTTTACCGCAATTTCAAGTTTTACCTTAGGGAGAAAATCAACTATATATTCAGCTCCTCGGTAAAGCTCCGTATGGCCTTTTTGCCGACCAAAACCTTTAACGTCAGTTACTGTAATACCTTCAACTCCTATATTCGACAATGCTTGCCTTACATCATCTAACTTAAAAGGCTTTAAAATTGCGGTAATAAACTTCATTTACGCCCCATTTTTATAAACGAATTCCGAATTGAGTCGGCTGCGAACTATTTTTTTAAATGTAAAAAAAATAAATTCGCTAACAATCATTTTGCATGTGCCATGCCAGTAATTTTTTTTTATTTAAAAACATAGGCTTATATTAATATTATGCCGCTCGCCTTAAAATTAAGAGCTGCTACGCACCAATATATAATCTTAACGCACCAATATAGCGCTTTAATTATTTTGACTTTTACGATTTTATTAGCTCGGAACAAATGACGCACTTGATCCATTAAACCACCTAATTAATAATGCTCTGGGAGAAAACTATGACTGAAAAATTTGCCATCACCGATCTATTAAAACAAGCCGCTAGCCTGCTGCCTGCAAATGCAGCAGATATTCGCGATGAATTTGAACAGAACTTACGGCCATTAGTCGAAGCCAGTTTTGCCAAAATGAATCTTATTACTCGCGAAGAGTTTGACCAACATCTGGCTTTATTGTCGCGGCTAGAAGAAAAAACTGCGGCGCTTGAAGCGAAGCTTGAAGCCCTAAAGGCTTCAACAACTCATAAAAATCACCATTAATATCAACAGCTAGAGCCCTCTCGCTCACATTGTCGACTTAGCCGAAGTAGCTGGTCAACCTTTGGCTAAACGCGCATTAGAAATCGCCGCTGCCGGCGGACACAATTTACTGCTTATCGGACCGCCGGGCACAGGTGAGGCCGAGCTGGCATGACGGATTCTATCAATCACGCCACCCTTGAATTGCATTCAAGCCGCGCCCCTAAACAGCTAATTGCGATTGACTAACGTCATTCAAAAGAAGCTTTGGCGTTTTGAGCTCGACAAAAACCTGCCCAACTAAACCGATTAATGCATGACGCTGATTATTAGAAAGTGCAACGAGTGGATCTAACGAGTGTAATCGAGACAATGAAATTAAGGCGGTTACAGTGATAGCCTATTTATCGACGATGGACAGGTAGCTTGGTCTTGAGGTCGCGCCTTGTTGGCGCAGAAGTTTGGTAAAGTCATCGAAAGTAAGCGGCTCACTAAAAATAAAGCCCTGCATTTGATCGCAGTTATTTTCTATAAGAAAGTCTTTTTGACTCTCGGTCTCAACGCCTTCAGCAACGACTTTTAAGGTTAGTGCATGGGCTAAATGAATCATCGCTCGAACCATGTTGGCACTGTCTTGATCATTAACCACTTTTTGAACATGGCTTTTATCTAGTTTTAAGGTGGTAATGGGTAATCGCTGTAACTGTGGCAATGAGGAAAAACCAGTGCCAAAATCGTCAAGTGAAAAACGAACCCCTCGCTTCTCCAGTTTCTGCATATCAGCGGCAATTTCAGCTAAGCTTTCAATCACATCGGTTTCGGCCAATTCAAATTCAAAACGCGAACCCGACACTTTATTAGCGCTTAAGATCGATTCGATCTTGGTCACAAAATTTGGCGCAATAAATTGCTCGTGAGCGACATTAAATGAAATGCGTAAAGGGGCGAGTTTTAATTGATCCATCGCATTAATATCTTGACACAAACGATTCATCGCCCAGTAGCCCACCGACGATAATAAGCCCAGCTGTTTGGCGGGCAGTATAAATTCGTCGGGCAGTAACAAGCCTCGCTCAGGGTGATGCCAGCGAAGTAAGGACTCAGCGCCAATTATTTTTCCCGTTTGTAAAGAGATGCGCGGCTGAAAATACATCGCTAACTCGTCGTTATTAATCGCCGCACGCAGCTCAAGCTCTAGGCGACCTTGATCGAGCGCCTCATTGTTCATTTGATCAGTGAAGAACCGGTAGGTAGACCCCTCCATGGCCTTCGCTTCATACATGGCCATATCAGCATGTTTAAGTAAAGTCTTTGCGTCGGTACCCGCTTCGGGATAAACCGCAATACCAATACTACTGCCAACACGAAGTTGTTGGCCATCAATATTAAATGGCTCGGTAATGACGTCTATGATTTTTTGAGCGACCATCACGGTATCATTGGTCGAATTAATTTTTTCAAGCAAGACCGTAAATTCATCCCCCCCAATTCTAGCCACCGAGTCTGTTCGGCGGATGCATTGACTCAATCGCTCAGCAATACCTTGCACTAATTTATCACCAACATCATGGCCATGCATGTCATTGACGGTCTTAAATCCATCAAGATCTACGTACAGTAAGGCAAACGGACTGTCGCCTCGATCAGTACGTTGCAGCGCGCGATCCAAACGATCATTGAACAATAAACGATTTGGAATGCCCGTTAAGGCATCATAATGGGCTAAACGAGCCAGCTCGGATTCGGCTGATTTTCGATCCATAGCGTAGCGTATGGTTCGCTCAATCTGTACAGTATTGAGCTGATCTTTAATCAAATAATCGGCTGCACCGCCGCGAATCGCAGCCTGATCAAGATCAGGATTGTCCTTCGCCGTTAAACACACAATAGGCGTCGAGCAGCCATGAGCGCTGGCGGCACGCAATAATTCTTCACAAGTGTCTGGGGCGTGCTCATAATCGAGCAAAATAATATCGTGAATAGGGGCCAGCATGGCCTCTAATGCGTATTGATAATCTGCGCACCATGTCATTTCATAATCAGAAGCCGTCACATCGCCAAGCAGTCTCGCCATTTGGATGTATTGATCTCGATGAGCGTTAATCAATAAGGTTCTGATAGTGTTTTTTTGCATGCTCTCACTGCGGCCGGCAAAGACCGATTCCTAGCTAAATCTGACAATTGTCAACACACCTTAATAATTGGCTAAAGCCTTATTAACACTAGGCCAAATAGTTGCTTTTCGCCATTTATCAGGTGATTTTTTTAAGGTATTTTTCGTTCTTCTACCATCTTTCAAAAAATAACCTAATAGTTTCACCGACTCGACTTAATGCCTGATAAACTATAGCTATTGGCAAACCAGCTCTTTTGTTTATTGGCGACATTCCTCACCCGCTAAAAGGTAGATCAACACTCATTAACGCTTCAACCCCTAATCCATTGGAAGGCCTTAATCCTGCACAAAAAAAGGCCGTTCGCTATACCGACGGTCCGCTATTAGTGCTGGCCGGCGCCGGCAGCGGAAAAACCAGCGTTATCACCCGCAAAATTGCTTGGCTAATTCAGCAATGCGGCTATCGAGCGCAGAATGTAACGGCTGTGACATTTACTAACAAAGCCGCTAGAGAAATGAAGGACCGGATTAGCAACTTATTGCCATACAATGACAGCCGCGGCCTTAGCATCTGCACTTTTCATCACTTAGGTCTTAAAATTATTCAACGAGAGGCCTACGCTTTCGGGCGCAAATCAGGTTTTACCATCTTTGATGAGCAAGACAGCAAAGCCTTAATCAAGGAATTACTGCTCGATCACAGTAATGCTGGCGCTGATATCACCGAGCTGGCACAGCAACAAATTTCTCACTGGAAAAACCAATGTCAGCCTCCCGAAGCCTTGATTGGAAAAGCCGAAAGCCCACAAGAAGCTAGAATTGTAGAGCTTTATAGGCGCTATGAGCAAGCGCTTACTTCATACAACGCCGTTGATTTTGATGACTTGATAACATTGCCGGTGCAACTTCTTGAAACTAATGAACAAGTTCGCCAGCGTTGGCAAGGAAAAATTCGTTATCTACTGGTTGATGAGTACCAAGATACCAATACCAGCCAATACCGCCTTGTTCAACTATTGGTTGGCGATCGAGGCAAACTCTCTGTGGTAGGCGACGATGATCAGTCTATTTATTCCTGGCGGGGGGCAAATCCTGAGAATCTTATGCGACTCGAGTCCGACTTTAAAGGACTCAAAGTCATTAAGCTCGAACAAAACTATCGCTCTACCAACCGGATTCTTCGCGCAGCCAACACCTTAATCCAACATAACTCGCACATTTACGACAAGCAATTATGGAGTGAAAAGGGCCTTGGCGATGCCATCGAGGTGATTCAAGTGGCGAATGAAGACGCGGAAACCGAACTTATCGCCAATCAAATTATTGAACAGAAATTGTTGCTTGCCGCACGATTTAAACAATTTGCTGTCTTGGTGAGAAGCAACCATCAATCGAAGTTGCTTGAGCTCAAATTTCAGGCTAAGCAAATTCCTTATCACTTAACCGGTGGCACGTCCTTTTTTGCACGTAGTGAGATTAAAGATATTATGTGCTACCTCCGCGTTTTAGTTAATCCTGATGATGATGCCGCTTTTTTAAGAATCGTCAATGTGCCCCGTCGTAAGATCGGAATTAGCACACTAGAAACGCTGGGGCGATACGCTAGTCAACGTCACGTCAGTTTGTTTTCAGTGATTAATGAAATTGGCCTGCAACATGCCTTGCCAGTCGCTAGCTTTGACCGATTAAAACGTCTCAGCGATTGGTTTAGCGGCCTACAGCGACAAATTGAGAATGGCTTTGCCCGCCAGGCTATCGATGAGATGCTAGACGATATTGATTACTTAGGCTGGTTGCATCAAAACAGTAGCAGCACTGCTGTGGCCGAACGCCGGATGGAAAATATTTACTTCTTAATTAACTCCATCTCCAAAGAATTGCGTAAACCAGTGGATGGTTCATCTTCAGAATCAGATGCTACAGAGGAAACAACCAACTTAGAAGATGTGATTAAAAAGCTGTTATTACTGGATTTACTCGACAAACAGTCCGAAGAGCAAGCCGATGATAAGGTGCAAATCATGACCCTACATGCCGCTAAGGGCTTAGAATTCCCGCACGTCTATATCATGGGTTTCGAGGAGCAGATTTTACCGCACCGCAATAGTGTCGACGAAGGCAATATTGAGGAAGAGCGCCGTTTAGCTTATGTTGGTATTACTCGCGCACAACAGACTCTGGCCTTAACCTGTGCGCGTAGGCGTAAGCAGTTTGGCGAGAAACTGCAGTGTCAAGTCAGTCGTTTTTTAGAGGAATTGCCTAGTGGTGACCTGCACAAGAGAGGCTTTAATGGTGCCGATGATGGCGTTGCGAATAAAACCAAAGGTGCGCAAACATTAGAAAGTTTAAGAGGCTTATTTGACTAACTAGGTCAGCGCTTATTTAATTAAATACCTTCAAGCATATAATCAACCGCAATTTCAATCTCTTCATCCGAACATTTCGGGCATAGACCCTTAGCCGGCATGGCACCAATACCATTGATCGCATTGCTGTAGAGCATTTCTAGACCTTTGTCTAAACGCGTAGACCAAGCGGCAACATCTCGGAACTTCGGTGCGCCAGCAGCACCCGAGGTATGGCAGGCCATGCAACCCGAATTATAAACCTCTTCTGCCGAACGAGGTCCACTAGGCGCTGCCATTAAAGCCTCTGCACAAGCATGACCTTCAATGCAAATATTACCAACTGCCTGAATACGCGAAATAATACCGTCTTCAACGGCTCCAGCCATTAAGGTATTAGGAATTAATGTAGTAGAGATAATTAATGCTGTTAAAGAAATAACGTTTCGTAAATCGTATTGCCATCTTTTCAAAAAATTAAACCTCATTCTAAATAAATTATGTTTATATTTAAGGAAGACAATTATAACTAGCTGAGAAAAATACAAAAGTATAAATAAGTCCAAAGCTATCTTAATTTCATTCAAAAACTTAAAAGATATGCAAATAGAAACTTAGGTTTATACTTGTCCTCAAATAATTTGGATCTTAATATAGCAAGATTACTCTCTCAGAAAGTTGACTTAAATTTCAGCAGCTTTAATCGCCAAAAAAATACCCTCCAAACTTAAGTATATTTAAATATTCAATTAAATCAATAGGTTAAATATAAATTCAGGTTTTGCTTTGTTTAGAATTAATGCTATAATTGTATCACGTTCATCTCTTAAGAGACGGAAGTAGATCAACCTATTTGATCGAAGGAACGCGTGCACAGTAAACGTTCATTCTGTGTGCGACTCGTGCACAGGACGGAAGTAGATAGATAATCATTTATCTTTCGAAGGAACGCGTTAAGAAGCTAGCCCATCTTTGATGGGTTTTAATCTAAACGTAAACTGGAGGGCACGACATGTCTAATCTATATAGAGGCTTTAAAGTAACACCTACTAACTTAAAAAAACGTTTAATTTCTGAGCCTGGTATTTACCGAGGCACTAAGTTTAATGTTAATCAGTTAGAAAAGTCGTCTAAAGCATCGTCAGGTACATACCGCGGTGTTAATTGGGCAGCTTAGTTCCAAATAAAAAAGGGGCTTTTAGCCCCTTTTTTTATTTAAAAATAAAATCAAAATTTTAAACCTTTTAGAAATTCAAAGTTAGTTTACTTAAGAATCGCAAAGCATAATCCTACTTCCTAAAGAATAAGTCTTTAAAGAAAATCTTCCATACTAGGACAAGAACAAATAAGATTGCGATCGCCAAAAACATTATCAATTCTTGCCACCGGTGAAAAATATTTATCCTTGCGTAATGATGCTATCGGGTAGGCCGCCTCCGAGCGTGAGTAACTGTGCACCCATTGGTCAGCAATTAACTGCTCTGCGGTATGCGGTGCATTCACCAGTGGGTTATCGTCTAACGGCCACTGGCCATCAGCCACCTGCATAATTTCGGCTTTAATCGCCAGCATGGCGTCACAAAAACGATCGAGCTCGCACCTAGCTTCACTTTCGGTTGGTTCAATCATCAAGGTGCCTGCCACGGGAAATGACATGGTGGGTGCGTGAAAACCGTAGTCAATCAATCGCTTTGACACATCTTCAACCGCAATACCCGTCGATTCTTTAATACCCCGTAAATCAATAATGCACTCATGGGCCACCAGCCCCTTATTGCCCGTGTATAACACTGGGTAGGCATCAGCTAAGCGGTAAGCAATAAAATTAGCACTAAGAATCGCCGCTTCGGTCGCGCGCCGTAAGCCCGATGCACCCATCATTCGCATGTACATCCAGCTAATTGGTAAAATACTGGCCGAACCATAAGGTGCACTGGAGACCTGTGGCCGCGAAGCATCTGCGCTTGAATCCTTGGCGGAAGCTATCGCTGGCAGATAAGGCGCCAAATGCGCTTTCGCTGCTACAGGACCGACACCCGGACCGCCGCCGCCATGGGGAATACAAAACGTTTTATGCAAGTTCAAATGCGACACATCGCCGCCAAAGTCACCAGGACCGCAGAGACCCACCATGGCATTTAAGTTGGCGCCATCAACATAAACTTGGCCGCCATGTTGATGGATTAAGGCGGTGACGGTTTTAATTTGCTCTTCAAACACACCGTGTGTTGACGGGTAGGTGACCATTAAGGCCGCTAACTGCTTTGAATGTTGCTCGGCTTTTTGCTGCAAATCTTCGAGATCGACATTGCCGTCGCTGTCGCAGTTAACCACCACCACTTTCATATTACACATCTGCGCTGAAGCGGGATTCGTGCCGTGCGCTGAACTGGGAATCAAACAAATATTACGCTGCTCATCGCCGCGACTTTTATGATAAGCGGCAATGGCCAGTAAGCCCGCAAACTCACCTTGTGAGCCTGCATTGGGTTGCAGCGAGACCACATCATAGCCGGTGCACTCAGCCAGCATTTGCTCCAGCTCGGCGATCATCTGCTGGTAACCTTGCACTTGTTCAGCCGGCGCAAAGGGATGAGGGCTGCCAAACTCCGGCCAAGTCACCGGAATCATTTCACTGCTGGCGTTCAGCTTCATGGTGCAGGAACCCAACGGGATCATGGTGCGGTCTAAGGCTAAATCTTTATCCGACAAACGACGAATATAGCGCAGCATTTCTGTTTCCGATTGATACTTCGAAAACACCGGATGGGTTAAAATTGCATCGTCACGATACTGAGCGGCCGAGTAATCAATTGCTGCCGTCTCGGCAATACCGGCAAAAGAATGCTGCATGGTGGGCGCGAACAAACGCCAGATTAATTCAATCTCTTGCTCAGTGCTCGCCTGATCGACTGAAAAACCTAACTGCGTGTCACTGATTCGACGTAAATTTATTTTAGCCGCCAATGCTCGTTGATAAATAAGCTGTGTTTGCGCGCCGGTATTGATGGTCAGGGTGTCAAAGAAATACTGGTTTTCAACCGCGAAACCTTGCTGATTAATGCCGCTGGCAGCAATCGTTGTCAAGCGATGAATCCGGCAGGCAATTTTCCGTAAGCCTGCCGGGCCATGGTAACAGGCATACATGGAAGCAATCACCGCCAGTAATACTTGAGCCGTACAAATGTTTGACGTCGCTTTCTCTCGACGAATATGTTGTTCGCGGGTTTGCAATGCCAATCGATAAGCGGGCTTGCCGTCACTGTCAATCGACACACCGACTAAGCGGCCCGGTAACGATCGCTGAAAGCGCTCTTTGGTTGCCATGAATGCGGCATGGGGACCACCAAAACCTACCGGTACACCGAACCGCTGGCTGTTACCGACCACAACATCGGCCCCTAGCTGACCAGGAGATTTTAAAATCACCAGCGACATAATATCGGCCGCCATAATGACTAATGATTTATGCGCATGCGCGTTCTCTATCACCTGCTCAAAGTTGGTCACTTCTCCGGAACAACCGGGGTATTGCAGTAACAAGCCAAAATAATCAGCGCTATTTGCTTCCGTTTTAGGGTCGCCAATATACAGCTCATAACCCGCGGCATGGGCTCTTGTTTTCACCACCTCGATAGTCTGCGGCAGACAGTCTTGGTCAACAAAGAAAGTGTTCGACTTATTTTTTGCCGAGCGCTTGGCTAAGCTCATCGCTTCAGCCGCCGCACTGCCCTCATCTAGCATGGAGGCATTAGAAATATCCATGCCGGTAAGGTCGCAAACCATGGTTTGGAAATTGAGTAATGCCTCTAATCGACCCTGTGATATTTCAGGCTGATAGGGTGTATAGGCGGTGTACCAAGCGGGGCTCTCTAAGATATTTCGTAAAATCACCGTGGGGGTTTCAGTGGCATAATAGCCCTGACCGATCATAGACCGAAATGGTAAATTCTTTTTCGCAATCGCTTTTAAGGTGCTCAAAGCCTCTGCTTCACTCAGTGCATCGGGTAAATTCAATCCGCCCTGCTGATAAATACTGTCCGGCACAACGTCGGTAATAAACGATTCCATACTGCTGTAGCCTAGGGCTTCGAGCATTCGCTGGTGGTCACTGTTTTCTGTTCCGGCGGTTAAACCAATATGGCGCGCTTCAAACCCTTCTAAGGGTAATTCTGGCGTCTGCGAAACCGCCAGTTGATCGGTATGATCGATTGAGTAAGTCTCAGTCATCGGTTCTTGCAACAGTGTTTCAGTCATAGTTTTCGCGCTCTCAAACAATATTTATAAAGTGACGATTTAACGGTGATAGTTTTGTGCAACAAAAGGCAAGGCAGTCACGGTCATAGGCCTAAGCTTGCCTCTTACTAAAGCTTGAACTTTATCGCCAGGCTTAGCAAAGTCAGTATCGATATAGCCCATCGCAATCGGCGCGCTGAGGCTTGGAGAAAAACCGCCGCTAGTCACAACGCCAATCGTTTGCTGATCTTGATCAACTACTTCCGCCCCCTCGCGTACCGGTGCACGACTGTCGACAGTAAAGCCGACTCGACGACGCTGAACAGTGTTTTGTGACTGGGCAAAGAGCGTATCAGCGCCGGGAAAGCCCCCTGCTTTATCGCCATTCGCCCGACGGCTACGACTAATACTCCAACCAAGGCCTGCTTCAACTACGCTGCTATGCGTATCCATATCATGGCCATAGAGACAAAGCCCCGCTTCCAATCGCAGTGAGTCCCGCGCACCTAAGCCCACCCATTTAACCGCGCTGTTTTCTAACAAACTATTCGCCAAGGAAACAACGTGTTGATTATCAGTAGAAATTTCAAAGCCATCTTCGCCGGTATAGCCCGACCGCGTGATATAGCATGGCTGGCCATTGATCTCCATTGCAGCGCCGTGCATAAATATTAGATCGGCAATCTCGGGCGCTAAACCTCTCAACACCTGCGCGGCAAGCGGGCCCTGTAAAGCCAGTAAAGCCTGCTGATCCTGATAAACAAGCGCACTGCTGGTTAACTGTTGTTGGAGATAGCGAATATCGGCTTGTTTACAGGCGGCATTGACCACTAGCATGAATTTATCTTCAGCAAGCCTTGTGATAATCAGATCATCTAAGATGCCGCCTGTCTGATTCGTCAGTACCGCATAACTTTGCTGATCAATGGATAGCGCCGCCACATCGATGGGTAGCACCGCTTCTAACTCTGCGACACTGTTAACCCCTTCAACAATCACCTGGCCCATATGCGATACATCAAATAAGCCAGCCTGACTGCGCGTATGCAAGTGCTCTGTTAAAATACCATCGCTGTATTGCACCGGCATCTGATAACCGGCAAATTCAACCATTTTGCCGCCAGCGGCAAGGTGAAGGTCGTAGCAAGCGGTAAACAGCGCCATGGTTTATCTCGTTGGTAATAAAAAGGCTAAAGACAATGTAAGCCACCTATAAAACGGGCTACTTATGTTGATATGAGCTATTGTAGCGTTAATTTAATTTATTTGTTAAATTAATAGTATTGATAAATACATTTGGAATTTAAATATGAGAAATTTATCGATGGACGCTTTAAGAGCCTTTGTCGCCACCGCCGACCTTGGCTCGGTGACCGCCGCTGCCGACCATCTAGGTCGCTCACAACCGGCTATTAGCCTGCAACTAAAAAAACTCGAAGAGCATTTGGGCGTTGAGGTATTTCTGCGCTTCAACAAACAGCTGAGCCTATCGGATGCAGGCGCGGCAATCTACGAGGATACTAAGACTATTTTAACGCTCAACGATCAGCTTTTGAACCAATTCGCCAAGCCCGAATTGGCGGGACAAATTAAACTGGGGATTCCCAGTGAGTTTGCCACTACTTTGCTGCCCAAAATAATCGGTCGTTTCGCTCAGTCTTATCCGCAAGTCACCCTAGAAGTATTGAGTGACCTTAGTCGAAATTTGCTGTCAGAACCACAACGAGCACAATATGATTTAATTTTAGGCCTGCACGACAAACCCTCGGCCAAACGTAAAGGTCTTATTAAATCTGATCGGTTAGTTTGGGTGGGCAAAAAAGATTATCTCAATGATCGCCAAGATAAATTACCGCTGGTTCTGGCCCAAGACGGCTGCCTATATCGCAAACGAGCACTAAAAGCCTTAGATAAGATTAAGCAACCATGGCGAATCATTCATACCAACCCTGACTTGTCGGGCATTCAAGCGGCAATTAGTGAGGGATTAGGGATTACCGTGCTCGCTCAAAGCACTATCCCCGATGGCTTAGAGGCGATCGAGCGCTACGGCAAGTCCGAGCGCTTACCGGATCTGGGTTCCATTGATATTAGTTTGGTCTATGAGCGGCGCGCCGCAAGCCAAGCAACCTCTCGATTAGCCGGCTATATTCGATCCAGCCTTAATTAAACTCCTATTACAGGATAGAAAAAGCGCCTTAAGGCGCCTTTTTAATTAATTGGCTGCAACGCTTAATCAAACGCTTTGACTAAGTTACCTAAGGTTTCTTTGGCATCGCCAAATAACATGCGGGTATTTTCTTTAAAGAATAATGGATTATCAATGCCAGCAAAGCCAGAAGCCATTGATCGCTTAAGAACAAATACCGTTTGGGCTTGGTCGGCATTGATAACCGGCATACCGTAAATAGGACTAGACTCCACTTCGCGGGCCGCAGGGTTAACCACATCATTAGCGCCAATAATAATAGCCACATCAAAAGTTTCCATTCTTGGGTTAATTTGATCCATCTCTAGCAACAAATCATAAGGGACATCTGCCTCGGCAAGCAACACATTCATATGGCCGGGCATACGACCCGCAACCGGGTGAATCGCGTAAACGACTTCAGCACCGTTATGCTCTAATAGTTCTTGCAGTTCTTTAACCACGTGTTGAGCCTGAGCCACTGCCATGCCATAACCGGGAACCACCACCACGCTGCTGGCCGCCTCAAGGACGTAGTATGCATCCTCTGCTGACATGGGTTTCACTTCACCTTGTTCAATCACAGGGCCAGAACTGGAGCTAACCGTACCAAAACCTGAAAACAGCACATTCGACAATGAACGATTCATGGCCTTACACATGATACTGGTTAATATGATGCCGCTAGCGCCAACTAAGGAACCCGCTACAATTAATAAGATATTGCCAATCGCAAAACCGGCAGCCGCTGCCGCAATACCCGAAAAGCTATTTAACAAAGAAATAACCACTGGCATATCGGCGCCGCCAATTGGCAAAACGAACATTATTCCTAGTAGCAACGATAAACCGACAGCCAGATATAACCAATTTTGATCGGCAGGATTTTGAATAAACAACACCGCACAGATCACTACCGCAAGCAAAATACCGCTATTAACAATTCGTTGACCCGCATAAACAAAGGGGCGGCCAGAAATTCTCTCGCTAAGCTTTCCGTAAGCCAGCAATGAGCCTGTAAAGGTTAAACCGCCAATCAAAATTGAAAGGAATACCGTCACCAAAAAGAATACTTCGGGAGAAGCGGTCCACTTTAGCGCTGACCAGCCAACAAATAGGCTGGCTAAACCACCAAAGCCGTTGAATAAGGCCACCATCTCAGGCATCGATGTCATTTCAACTTTTCGGGCCACTACTGCACCAATTAAGCCACCAATGACAAAACCGCCAATGATCAATTCAAAGTTAAGCCCTTTACTAAACAAAGTAGCAATAACCGCGATTGCCATACCGATAGAAGAAATGACGTTACCTTTTCTAGCCGTCGCAGGAGAGCCAAGAAATTTTAGACCGACTATAAATAAAATAGCGGCGGCAATATAAACTAAATCAATTATTTCAGTACTCATTTGCCATCACCGCCTTCTTTCTTTTTAAACATTGCCAGCATGCGATCCGTCACCATATAACCACCAATCACATTAATCGTCGCAAATCCAACGGCTACCGCGCCAAGAATACTCGCCATCTGATTCTCATCCCCAATTTGCACCAAGGCCAAGGCCCCCACTAGGGTTATGCCGGATATTGCATTAGAACCAGACATCAACGGAGTGTGTAATGTTGATGGGACCTTGTTTATCAGTTCAACGCCAAGAAATATGGCAAGAACAAAAACGAAAACTAAATTAATGATGTCCATACTTATTGGTCTCCAGAACGAATATTAGCGATAGCTTGATTAACGATTTCATTGTTGTGAGTAATCACGCAGCCAATCAAATCATTATCAAAATCCAAAACAACTGTTTTAGCTTCATCATCCCAGAACTCGCTAACCAAGCTGAACAGATTGCTTGAATACATTTGCGAAGCGTCGCGTGGCACTGAATTTGGCCAGTTACCTGTACCCACTATTTTTAC
>CEOF01164398.1_pt1 | contig 18561 bp, 14 predicted proteins | sample 361311 | NCBI WGS metagenome assembly CEOF01 (sample SAMEA2619667, study PRJEB7988) | marine metagenome | biome: marine biome (ENVO:00000447); feature: surface water layer (ENVO:00002042); material: "saline water (ENVO:00002010), including plankton (ENVO:xxxxxxxx)" | depth 5 m
TTCTGGCAGGGTGCTAACTTCAAGTTGAAAGCAAAGAACGTAGCAGGATACAGAAACTATGATAGTTCTGAATTCACTGCTCAAACACCATTACTTGATGATGATGACGCACTTGAAGCACTATGGAAAAAAGAATTTTCACTTGCTGAGTTCGTTGCTGCTGATCAGTTCAAGTCTTATGAAGACTTAAAAACAAGACTCAACTATGTTCTTGGTAATGTATCTACTGCTCGTCCAGAAGTGGCAAGTTTTGATGAAGAAGATAGTGATCGTGGTTCAGCAGAAGAATTAGTGACAGCAACTGCTGCCAAAGCAAATGATTCTCTTGAAGATGATGATGCTTTATCTTACTTCCAAAAACTCGCAGAGGAATAATTAGGGTATAGTTACTCTTGTATTTTCTGTTTTAATTAATCTTTGATTTACAAATTGAGATGATTCTTTATAGATCATCTCATTTTTCATGTCATCTAAAAATTGACCTAAGTAAGTTGGTTTGAGAATATATATTGTCCTTTTCTTTTCATTTTCATCAACCTCATACTCATAATTAGAAATAGATGTCGTATTGGTGAGTCTTTCTTTGACAGAAATTGTAGTAGAAATATCATGTGAATCAGAAACTTTCGGGATTCCTACAAATTGAATAGTTTCATTTAAATCATAGTCCTTCCCTTTATTGTTAACAGTTGCTGTTGTAATTTTTCCATCAGTAACAGTAACGGTAAATGATGCACCTGTACCGACACCATTTGTAGTTACTCCAATGTCCGTGTAAATACCGTCAATATATTCATTTTCATTACTTTTTATATTTAAATTCTCTATTTGTCCGTATGTTCTATTCACAGGTGTTGAATCAAAATAATTCACTGTAAAATTTGAACCTACAACTTTACCTGCAGGTAGAATTAATTTTCCATCTGAATCTCTTATTTCTTTTGTAATATAATGATGAACTCTATTTACATTTTCTAAACCATATTTTTGAACCACATAATCATAAAGTTCTTTATTTGTGATTGGCCATTGATCTCTAACATTTGTGATATTTGCAGTCAAGAGCACCACATAATCATATTCTGATTCTCCGTACAATTCTTCCGCAACATTATCAGGTCTTGTTCCATCTGCTATTTGATACTTATTAAAAACAGTCAACACATTTTGTAAATCATCACGGACTTTCATCCTACGAAAAATATTTTTCACAAACACATATGATGAGTCTGATAATCTATCAGAAAATGGTGATTGATATTGTAAATTTGGTAGTTCTGAAAAATAACCCATTAGTATCCAACTCCTATTGTTCCGTCTCCAGTATCATAATCTTCATTGTATATTGGATTTATTTCTTGTAAAGATATAGTCATTTTCATATTGACAGGAGTTGTATCTTCATAAGTTGCATAAGTCCCTGCATTAGTATAGTTCACACCTACACTTTTCATTGCCATTGGAAAGAATGAATTTAAATATGCATGTTTTTTGCCACCAGTTTTATAGCATAATTTAAATATATTTGGACTGCTCAAAAATAAACCACCAGCATTATTCGCACCATTTTTCTTTCCACTCATATTTTGTTTGAAAAGTCTTATTATCTGTTTGATAGTATTAGATTCAGTGACATCTCTTGGTGTTAAAGTAAATTCAAAATTAAATGATCTTAATTGAACACCTTTAAACAATAGTTCTAAATTTTGATTTAATACTTGACCTGTAGTTCTGGTTACTATCTCTTGTGGATTCACATTAGAGTTGAACACTTTAACTGCCTGAGCTGCAAAAAATGAAGAGGCAGCATCCTGTGAAACTCCTCCCTCTTTGAATAATTGTGATACAGCGTTTGAACCTCCTTTCAATAATTTATCAGCACCCCCAACCAGTGTATCAGATTGAAGACCTGCCATACCTGCAGCAACACCTGCAGCTGCGAAACCACTTAATTTACTGTCTCCCCAGTCAACTCCTACATTATCTATAACACTTTGAGGAATTGGTAATAGAACCGTACCTATTACTTTTTCATTATTAGAACTATAATTATCTGAACTTCTTTTAATACTAAAGTTACTATTAGATGATGAGTACTGTGCTCTACTATCCTCAGTCTGTCTGGTGGGTTGACTAAAATCAAAATTACTTGGATTTCCAGTAGGAATATATTCTACAACCTTTATTTCTAAGTAGTCGGTATTATCTGTGATTTGTGCATTTGGATATCTTAAAGATACAGATGGTTTTCTACCACTTGATCTTCCACCACTAGATCCTGTATTACTAGGTCTTCTACTATCAAATTGTCTTGGATCAACTTTGTTTATTACAGATTTCTTAACTCCTCCATTAAATGCACTACCTCTTACATTATTACTTGGATTAGGATTTACATAAGGAGTCCCATTTCTTTCTTTTGCTCCACTGCCTCTAACTCCTCTAACCATAATCGACCTACTTTTTTAACTATTTAGTAAGAATTTTCCAAAAGGTATCTCTCTTACGTCTGCCAACTCATCTGGATATATTTCATAAAGGTTTCCTGCAACCTCTGTCCATGTATATTGACGGTATCCACCCATGTGTAAGTTAATACCACGAAATCCCCATCGGAAGATATCAGTGACTGCAACAAGAGGATTTTGATCATATCTTAGATTTGGTGTTTTTGGATTATAAACAAATATATAATACTTACCAACGTCTGGAACTGGAGTGCTAGAGTCAGTAACTGCTTCCATTAAATTAACCATCAAATCATCTGCATCCTCCGTGCCGATGATATCACCAACAACACCTCTTATGCGATTACTATTATCATCGGTTGGATAACTATTCATTTGATGCCGAGTTCTTTTTCTGTAATTATCTTAAATTCCCATAATCTATCTTTACAAAATTCTTTTGCAGCTTCCCATTTTGCTTGATTTCGAACATACTCACGCACTTCGTAAATATAACCTTTTGTTTTTCTTTTTTTAACTTTGGGTTCTATTGTTTGCTTTGCTGGTTTGACTTCGATAATATATTTTTTGATTTTGTTATTACTTTCTCTTACCTTTATATAAAAATCCGGAAAGTATCGATGCACTTTATTATCGAGTGGTGATCTATATGGTAGTGCTATTTCTTCACTACCCCATTCTAAAATATTTGTATTTGAGTCACAATATACCATGAATTTTCTTTCCCACAAAGATCTGTAAATGATGTTTGTGGGATCACCTTTATACTTTTTTGGATATGAAGGTTGATATTTACCCTTATAGGACATATATAAATATAAATATACGAACTATTTAGTTTTAATGATAACAAAGAGAAAAATAACAGATTACATAGGGATAGTTGCAAATACTGCACAAACATCTCATTATGAATTATCTTTTGATGGATTATCTGAGGGATTAAGAAGATTTTTGGGTAGTAAGAATGTTGATCGTGCTTTTGTATTAAGAAACGCAGGTTTACTATGTAGTAGTGCCTCTTTACCCGGAAGTCAATTGGCAACAACAGAGACCAGAGGTAATTTCATGGGTGTGATTGAACCTATGGTGCATAGTAGGATATATACAACAATTAATCTTGATTTTTATGTAGATAAACAATATAAAATGCTAAAGTTTATTGAGCATTGGATGGACTACATATCAAACGGATCAGAAAATTCAGGTGTTACGAAAGAACAGGATGGATATTACTATCGAATGAGATATCCAAAGGATGCAGGAAATGGATATAAATGTGATAAAATAAAACTTATAAAGTTTGATCGTGATTACAAGGATTCAATAGAGTATACATTTTATGAGATGTTCCCTAGAAACTTCTCATCTGTTCCTGTCCAATATGGATCATCTGATACTTTAAAAATGAGTGTAGAGTTTGCCTATACCAGATACATCTGTGGAAAGAGTTCAAGTCTAAGTAGACAGTTTGGAAACAATGAAAATTTCACTTCATCTTTACTTCGATTACTCACATAAATAAAATACATTTGATATTATTATGCCATTACCTAAAATAAAAACACCGACTTATGAATTGGTTCTTCCGTCAACCGGAAAAAAAATAAGATACAGACCATTCCTTGTCAAAGAGGAAAAAATATTAATAATTGCATTAGAGTCTGAAGATGTAAAACAAATTACAACTGCTATAAAAGATGTTATTGGAGGTTGTATATTAACTAGAGGTGTAAAAGTAGATAAATTATCAACTTTTGACATGGAATATTTGTTTTTAAATATTCGTGGAAAATCTGTTGGAGAAGACGTTGAAGTATTAGTGACATGCCCTGATGACAACAAAACTAAGGTTTCTGTTGTAATACCTCTTGACGATATAGAAATAGTAAAAGATCCTAAACACACTAAGGATATCAAATTGGATGATGATTTGAAAATGAGAATGAAGTATCCATCTCTCTCACAATTTATTAATTCAAACTTTAATCCAAATGAAGTGGGATTAAAGGAGTCATTTGATTTAATCACATCATGTATTGATCAAGTATATAATGAAGAGGAGTCATGGTCTGCATCCGATTGTTCGAAAAAAGAACTTACTGATTTTATCGAACAATTAAACTCTCAACAATTTAAGGAAGTTGAAAATTTCTTTGATTCAATGCCTAAATTATCATATACAGTAGAAGTACTTAACCCAAAGACAAAGGTAAAAAATGAAATAACTCTGGAGGGATTATCAGATTTTTTCGAGTAGGTATGGCTCATACAAGTCTTGAGTCATACTATAAGTTAAATTTTGCCTTGATGCAGCATCATAAATATTCAATAACTGAACTTGAAAATATGATTCCTTGGGAAAAGGAAATTTATATTTCATTATTACAACAGTATATTGAAGAAGAAAATTTAAAACGTCAACAGAAAGGAAGTGGCATCTAAAGTTTCAAAAGATAAATTATTTAATCTGCAGAGTAATCCAAATTTGGATGCTGCGGATACTGGTGTGGATCCTGAAACAGGAAGAATTTTAAATAATAAAGAAAGAAGAGCAATATTTAAACAAAGAAAAATAAATGTAAGTAAAGTATTTGGTAAACGTGATGAATCATCAAGATTTGGATCCATTGTAAAGTTCGATCCTGATGATGCAGAGAATCAAACAGTTGGTAGTAATGCAGAAAGCATCTCTGATATTGAAAAGTATATTGTCGATCAATCTAAAAGTATTGATAAACTTAAAAATTTTATTATTGATGATGAAAAATCAGATAGGAAAAATCTTTTAGAAGAGCAAAAAGAAAAAATTAAATTAGATGAAAAAAGAAAATTAGATAAAAAAGAATTGTTACTAGAAGCAGGTGATGAACCAGATAAAGATGTTGAAAAAGAAAAACCACAAACTGAAAGATTTAAAAAAGTGAAAGGATTTTTAGGAAGATTAAAAGATGCTTTCACTACCTTATTTGCAGGTTGGTTGACTGATAAAGGAATACAAGCGTTTAGAGCCTTCCAAGAAGGTAATATGGAGAAGTTAAGGAGCATAGCAAAGAATGTGGCAGTTGCATTAGGAGTGGTTGGTGGAGTTTTGTTATTAGCTAAAGGAGGAATTTTTAAAATTGGAAAATTATTTAAAATTGTCTCGAAAGTATTTAAAAAAGGTCTTAAATTTTTGTTTAAATCATTAAAATCAGCAGGAAAAATGTTGACAAAAATGGGAGGTCAAATAGCAAAATTAGGAAAACAAATATTAAAACTGGGTAAAAATATAGCATCAAATGCCTTAAAATTAGCAAAAAATATAGGGGGTAAGGGACTCAATCTTGCAAAAAATGTGGTAGGAAAGGGAAAAAATATTGCAAAAAATATTGTAGGAAAGGGAAAAAATGTAAGTAAATCATTACTTAAAACTGGAAGTAAAAAAGTAGCAAAAGGTGCTGTTAAAAAAGGAACAGCAAAATTAATCGCAAAGAAAATACCTTTAGTTGGTTTGGTTTTAGGAACTGCATTTGCAATTGACAGAGCAAGAAAAGGTGATTTACTTGGAGCAGGTCTTGAACTAATTTCAGGTGTTGCATCAACTGTGCCTGGTGTGGGTACAGCAATATCAACTGCAGCTGATGTAGCAAATATCGCAAGGGATGTTAAAAAATCCACCACTGGTGAAGGTGAAGAAACTTCAAAAATAGATTCAAAAATTACAACAAATGCAACTAGAGTAAATCAAAAAAATGAGAAAATATATGATTATGGAGCACCTGAAGATGAAGTAGTGGTGATTGATGGATCTCAAGATCAAAACGCAGGTGGAAGTCAAACAATGGGTTCACCTGATTATGGTGAAATTGAAGAAGAAACAGTTAATTTTGATTCAGAAGATAGTAGTAATATGTATCTAATGGGAACTCAATCAGAGTTTAATATATTATGAAACAGTCAGTGATGAAAATTGGTAAGTCGATGTTTTCCAAAACTGGAAATTTAATTTCGGGTGTAAAAAAATCAATTCAAAAATCTAAAACTATTAAAAAAGGAACATCTAAAATAAAATCTGTTTTTGAAAAGAAAAGATTAGAGAGACAAAAAAGAAATCAAAAAGAACAAAATTTAGAGAATAAAGATAATCCCACAATACCACAAAAAAATAGAAAAATTGAACCAAAGAAATTTGGATCAAATATTTTATCAGCAATAAAAAAATTATTATTAGGTTGGTTAGTTATCAACATACCAAAAATTATTGAGTCAATTAAAGTAATTATTGATAAGATAAAAGAATTTGTTGACTTTATTAAAAACATAATACCTAATATTAAAAAATTTATTGGTAATTTATTTCAACCCTTTAAAAAACTTGATGATGATATAGTGAATTTAGATTTAAAATCAGGTGAGAAACAAGTAAAACAAGAAATAGATAATTTTGAAACTGAAACAAAAAATACCATTGGAGAATTTGATCCAGAGGAGAAAAAACAGTTAGATGAAGAAGACAAAAAAGATACTGAAGAAGTGCAATTAACCACAAAAAAGGAAACAATTTCTACAAAAAAAGAAGTTAGTGGTAGACTTGATATGGATACTGGCAAAACTTATATTAATGAAAAAGAAGTTTCTGCTGATGAATATAATACGTTTGCTAATATGTCAATGACAGAAAAAGTACAAAATTATGGTCAGACTGAAAGTTTCGAATCAACAGATTCTAATCTATTAAATGAAGAAGGTGGATTAAATATTAGTTTAGAAAATTTTAAAGATAACACTCCGGATGCAAGTTCATTACAACAAGCAGATTCAAGAGAGGGAAATTTATCTGTGAATAATATAAGCAAAACATTAGAAATAGATAAATCAGTGGTAAATAATAAAAATATGACAACTGTAAATAATATAAATCAATTTAGAAAACAAAAAAGAAAAACTGTTGTGATTAATTCAAACAATCAAAATAATAATAATATGAGTAATAATATGATGCAAACAAAATCATCTTCAAATGTGGTAGTTGTAAAAGAAAAATCAAAAAAAATTGATGATCTTTTATTTTCAAAATTAGGAGATTTATAATGGCAGCAAAAGATCCAGCATCATATAAGGTTGTTGAAATTACATCAAACGATGGTAAGAACACTGTTGATCTAAGACTTGGTGTTGTTTCATTTGAATTCTTTCAAAATATATTATCTCCTGTTGTAACAGCTAAAATGAGAGTTTCACTCACAGGAAACGTGATAAATGATCAAGGAGTTTATAATGGATTACCATTACGAGGTGGTGAAAAAGTAAGAATAAAAATTATTGAGCAAGTCAAAAATAGATCTGGAATAGATTTGGATTTGTATGTAACGAGTATATCTGATGTGATATCAAGTTCACAAAAAGAAACTTTTTTACTAACTTTATCTTCTAGAGAGGCAATAACAAATGAAATCTCAAGTGTATCTAAAAAATATATTGGTACAATTAAACAATCAGTCACATCGATACTTACAAAGATTTTAGGTGTAAGTAAAAATAAAATTGATATTGATACCACACAAAACAAATATTCTTTTATAGGAAATTTAAAAAAACCATTTAAAACACTAACATGGTTGGCAACAAAAGCAGTTCCTGAAGAATCACAAAACAATAGTTCATCTGGATTCGTTTTCTTTCAAACAAAAAGTGGATTTAAATTTAAATCAATAGACAGTTTAATAAATCAGAAACCAAAGTCTAAATTTGTCTACTCCCAAGTTCAATATAATTCTACAACATTTAAACCAACACCAGATTTACCATCTTTGGATTTAAAAATGGAGAGTTATAAAATTGATAAAAATCAAGACATTATTCGTAAACTAAGATTAGGAGCATATTCAAGTAATAGATTGTTTTTTAATCCTAATGATTTCTCAGTTAGTGGTCAAGTTTTTAAAACAAAAAGTAAAAATACCCTTGGTGGTAAGAAAATTGAAGATATTCTGCCTGAAGATGTGATTACAAAACCATCAAGAACTTTTACTCAAGTATTAGATGTAGGAACAATTGAACCAGATGTATCTAAACAAGAGAATGCTGATCCTAAAAAATACCTTTCTCAATCTGTAAGTGGATATAATATTTTAACAACTCAAAAGGTAGAAATTTCTGTTCCGTGCAATACAGATTTAGATGCAGGTGATGTAATTGATTGTGTATTTTTAAAATCTTCGGTAAAGGAAAAAGGTGTTAAAGATGAAGAGATAAGTGGTAAATACTTAATACAATCAATTGTTCATCATTTTGACCCAGAAAAATCTGTTTCATCAATGACACTAGCTAGGGATACTTTCGGGAGATAATATGTTACAAGATTCATTTTTTAAAACTAACTTTATAGGTCAAGATGGATTTACTTGGTGGGTAGGTAAAATCGCACCGATTGAATCTCAAGGAAAACAAGTAACTGGTGATGGATGGGGAAATAGATTTAAAGTTAGAATAATTGGATATCATCCTCGTGGTAAAAGTGAGTTAAAGGATGCTGATTTACCATGGGCAATTGCTCTTCTCCCTGCAACAGCAGGGACTGGTGCTGCGAATAAAGGTCAAAGTGTAAAATATCGTCCTGGTGATTCAGTCATAGGATTTTTTATTGATGGTAATAATGCACAAGTGCCTGTTATTATGGGAGCACTTGGAAGAACAAATGATGTTTCACAAGACGCACCAGACCCTGAAGATGGATTTGCCCCATCAACTGCATTTTCAAAAAATGTGCCTACGGGTGATGGAACATTAGACAAAGGTGAATCAAATGAATCAAATAGTAATTCTCAAAAATCTCCAGTTACAAGAAAGGCAACTGGTGATGAAATAAGTGCATCTAAAGGTTTTGGATTTGAGGAGGTTGCAGCAGATACATGTGATGACAGTATTTTTAATAGTATATCAAGTGTATTGTCAAATTTATCTTCAAATATTTCAACCACTACAAATTTATTCACTGATATTGCCTCTGCCACTCAAAGTATAGAAACAATATCAAATGGATTGGTAAACAATATGATGGGTAAATTATATTCAAATATGATACCAGGTTTATCATCAGGATTACAATCCTTATATGCCACAGTTTTCGCTGCAACAGGATCTGAATTAGCTGGTATTGCAGCACAAAAAGCAATGGTTGGTCCTTTAAAAAATTTACAATCTGGTTTAGATTGTTTACCTGGTAAAATTCAATCAGGATTATCTTCTACGATACAAGGATTGTTAGGAAAGTTTTTAGCTGATTCAATGGTAGCTGGGGATTGTGTGGCAGAGCAATTTACAGGAGGTTTGTTAAATGAAATATCAAATCAAATTTCATCTGATTTAGCTGGTCCCTTAAGTGGATTAAGTAGCATCTTACCAGGATCTTTTAAAGTGCAGGATGCTCTATTAAGTTCTGCAGACATGTTTACTTCTATTGGTGGATTATTTGATTGTAATCAAAATAAATCAAAATGTGTTGGTAAAGTTAAAAAACAGAAAATAGGATCTGGTGCCATGCCGGTGCCCAATTTACTAAGTACAATAGGTAACATTACAGATGCATTTAATTCAGTATCCTCTGGAACTCCATCATTTCCAAATCCTGCATGTGCTGAACCCTCATTTTGTGATTCTCCAAGTATAACATTTTTTGGTGGTGACGGTGAAGGTGGATTAGGTAAACTCATATTGGGTGAATTTGTTGATAATACACCTGGTTTATCACAAGTTACTGCTGATATTAGTAGAACTGCAAGTATTATTGGTGTTGAAATTACAGATCCGGGATCTAGTTATCTTGTTAAACCACCTTTAGTGAGTATTAGTGATCCTTGTGATTTGGGATATGGTGCTATCGCAAGAGCAAATATTGACTCAAACCCAAATTCATCAACATTTGGTCAAATTACATCAGTTGATATTATTTCTGAGGGTGAAAATTATCCTGTTGGAAATGATGCATCAGATGTTATATCATCAGATAACATATCAGTTGGTGTTGTTGATACTATCATCGCAAATTCAGGTTCAGGATATGAAGATGCAACTGTAACTGATAGTAATGGATTGGAATATAATGTCACCATAGGTAATGGTAGAATTATCTCAGCTCAACCGATAAATAATATTGCAATTACTAATAAACCTAATATAGTAATAGAATCGTTAACGGGTAGTGGTGCACTTATCAAACCAATAATCAAAGAATTGTCACTTGATCCTCAAGGTGAAATTGTTCAAGTCATTGATTGTGTGGGACCTGAAACCAACTTAGTAGTTGGATTTATAAATGGTCAACCTTATTATGGAGATTATCATGTTATGCCAGATGGCACAAAAATGACAGGAGTATCTCACTCTGGTAATGATAAAATAATTTATGATACACCTCAACAAAGTTTAAATAAAATAACAAACGTGAATATGACTACAATTATGGATGAACCAATCACTGACACAATACCTAGTGCACCTACTACAGATAATACACCTGATACATCCACAGGTAGTGGGTATGGAGGATATTAATGACTAGACCAAATGAAAACTGGGAGGGAAGGGAGTTTATTTCCCTCGGACCTAAATTTAGAATTGATACTGCAAATCCACAAATGGGTGATGGTGGTTCTGTGGTGTATATGCTATATGCAGTTACTGATAATAAAGAACAACATTTATGTGCCTTAAGTGAGGGTGGAACTTACCATATTCATAATGATGGTAAAATAGAAATGATAGGTGGACTGAATCGACAGGCTGGTGGGGTTGATGTTCAAATAAGTACAAAGAAGGGTGATATTACGATTACGGCAAATGAAAATGGTCAAGTTAGAATTAAAGGTAGTAGTATTGAGATTAAAGCTGATTCTGATATTGATTTAAAAGCAGGTCGAAATATTAATTTAAATGCCGGAGCAAGAATTTTGTTAAATGCTAATAAAGTAGATGCAAAAGGATTATTAGGAAATGTAATAGAAAAGACAAGTGGAAGTTTTATACAAAGAGTGTTTGCACCAACTAAGGTTGGAATGGATTATTTGGCGACGCCAAGTATTGGGGCATTGTCTGGTATTGGTGATTTAGCAAACATAACAGAAAACCTACCGATATCCGACATTCAAAATCAACTATCTAGTATAGATGTGGGAGGATTGACTGGTCAATTACAATCAGCCACTAGTAATATAAATCTTCCATCAGGTTTTAACTTTCCAGTATAATGTCAGAAAATATCACAGTTACAGGTAATAAAGCTCAATTTAATGAAGATGTAGTCTTTCTTAAAGATATTGACATTAGAGGTAGTATCTTATTTGGAGATACTGGAACAATAAAGACTGGTTTACTTAATATTGATGGTGATCTTTCTACGGATAATCTATTAGTAAGAGAAGATTTAGATGTTTTAGGTAATTCAGATTTTTCTGGAATAGTGACTGCCAGAACGGGAGTGGATTTTGGGATTGGTGAACCTGTTTCATTTATTCCTTCTTTCAATACAGTATTTGATTTTGCAGGTAATTCTATTAAAGAAAATTACGGACACTTAAATGTAACTGGTAAATACATAAGTTTTTCAGGTGTAACTACAACATCTTTTGATGATGTTGGAATAGGTATAACACAACCACATAAAGGTGCCAACGGATCTGGATTTGGGGATATTAAACTGGATATTAATGGAAGTGTTCGTGTTCATTCAGGTAATGCAATTGGAATTGGTACAACTAGCCCTTCACAAAGTCTTCATACAACTGAAAGTGTTAGAATATCTAAGGAAATATATGACTCCAGAAACCTTGATGGTGATCCCGGTAATTTTTTAAGTAAAGATGCGAATGGTATAACATGGGTATCATTAGAACCATCATTCACTGAAGGCATTTTCTTTATGGATGAAAATGTTTATGTTCCCACACCAGCTCAAGGTGGTCAAGTTGGTGCTGGACAATCATTTTCTATTGTAAATTTTGTTGAGAAAAATAGTCTTGGTTTTGGAACTGACACTACTCTTGTTACCGCAAGAGATGCAAGTTCTGTTACTGGTCTTGTAACTGTATTCACTAGTGATTTATGGGGAACTCTTGGAGCAGGTGCTACTGCATCAATCTATAGACAGTCTAGAGTTGGTATTAAAAATATTGATCCGAGTGTAGAACTTGATGTAACTGGACAAGTTCATGTAACTGGTAACGTAGATTTTGATACAGATTTAAATGTTGATGGTAATGCAACTGTAAATACTAATCTTGAAGTTCAAGGAATAGGAAATTTCAATAATACAACAGATGCTACAAGCATTTCAAATGCATCTGTCATTATTGACGGTGGAGCTGGAATTGCTAAAAAATTATTTGTTGGTGGTGCAGTTGATTTAGAAGATACGTTAAATGTAGATGATTCTGCTACCTTCCGTGATGATGTTGCATTGAGTGCAGATGGTAAGACTTTTAAAGTTAAGACTGCTGGATCAATTGATAAGTTTACGATAACTTCAGATGATGGAAATACCGATATTAAAGGAACACTTACTGTTGCTGGTGTTACTAGTATATCAAATACAACACAAAGCGTAGGCATAGAAACTGGTGCACTTACAATTAAAGGTGGTGTTGGTATTGGATCAACTGTATTTGTAGGTGGTGATGCTAATTTATTAAGTAATTTAAATGTAAATGAGAATGTAGATGTAGATGGACATACAGAGTTAGATGATGTAAAAGCAACTGGTGTTTCTACATTTACAAATATTGTTGATTTAGAAGGTCCTGTTAGAGATCAAAATAATGTTATTGCAAATCCCGGTACTGGTAAAACTGATTATAGACTATCATCTGTTGGAACTGGAGTATCGTGGAGACCATCTGGTGTTCAAACAAAGAGAACAATTTGGGTATCAAAAAATGGATTAGATTCTAATAGTGGATTATTGGAGGGTGATGCAAAAGCAACAATTGGAGGTGCAGCTGCGATAGCAGTGGAGACCGATACAATTAAAGTAAGACCAGGAATTTATATTGAGAATAATCCAATTGGTTTGAGAACTGATGTTACGGTAACAGGAGAGGATTTAAGATTAGTTATTATTCAGGCAGGTAATCCGAATAAAGATATTTTTCATGTAAGAAGAGGATGTTTAATTGAAAACTTAAACTTTGGTGGAACAAATGTTGGTATAGATCATACAGGTTCTGCATGTGTGGCATTCCCTCCACCTGCTGGATCAAATAGTGCTGTCACAGGTTACACCGCGCCGGGACCTGCAACCGAAGGACCAAGTGGAAGATGGAGATCACCATATGTAAGAAACTGCACTAACTTTATGACAAGTAGTATTGGTATGAGGATAGATGGTGATAATGCAACAGCATCAACGATTGGTGCTGATTTAAAATCTATGGTATGTGATTCATTTACACAATATAATGAAAATGGAATAGGAGTCTCTCTTACAAATGATGCATATGCTCAGTTAGTTTCAATATTTACTATTAATACTGACATTGCAATATACGCATCAAGTGGTGCACAATGTGACTTAACAAACTCTAACTCATCTTTTGGTAATTTTGGACTCGTTGCTGTTGGATTAGGTTCAACATTATTTACTGGAATTGCAACAAATGTAAATCCAGCTGGTCTTCAAATAAATAGCACAACTCCAGATACTGACACCATAGTTTGTTCAGAGGTTTTTGATGTAAATAATAATCCAAGAAGACCATTCGATGGTCAAGCTTTATTTTTTCAAATAGATTTAGATAATTATCCAGATACTGGAGGAAGTGGAAGAATTACTGCACCATTAGAAAGATTATCAGCAGTTAATATATTACCAGGAGCTAATGTTTCTGGATACAGTGCAGTTGATCCTCCAAATATTCTTATTAGGGATGCTGACGGTAATACAGTTCCAAAAGGTCCACAGGGAATTATCGCAGAAGCAACTGCTAACGTAAGTGCTGCAGGAACCATTGAAAGTGTTAACGTGGTTGCACAGGGAAGAAATTATCTACCAAATCAAAATTTAGTGGTTGATATAGAGGGTAATACTGGATTAGCAACTGCTGTAACTGAACCAATATTTTTCACTGTAGAGTCAGCTACCCCTCCAACTAATGTTGGTCTTACAACCGTTACTTTTAATGAATTCATACCTTATGAAATTTTTAGTAATGATCCATTCTCTCTTCAAAGAATAAGTCGAATACTAACAAGTTCTCACTCATTTGAATATGTCGGTACAGGTACGGATATAAATATAGCGACACCTTTGCAGGGTGCAATACCTATAAAGGGAAATGAAGTTGTTTCTACTGGTGGAGCACAAATTCCATTCACATCAACCGATCAAAAAGGTAATTTTGATATAGGAGAAGGAATTCAAATTGATCAAACAACTTCAACGATTAGAGGAAGAGATTTTGCTAGAGCTATTCAAGCAGAAGTAACACCATTAATATTAGCATTGAGATAAATGGCAGTAGCACCACTAAATAAATTTTTAACGATTGCAGTTCCAGTCGCACCAGGAGAGCAAACACTTTTTGAGGCAAATGTTGGTACATCTGCTATTATTTTGTATGCACAAGTTTCAAATGTAGGAGCTGGTGTTACTTTTCCAACCGTTACATTCTCCCATCGTAGAAGAAGTGTTGCAACCAGTACAGCAGGTAATTTAAGAAATAATAGAATTGTAAAAGATGTTGAAATACCACCAAGTGATGCACTTATTCTTATAGATGGAAGATTAGTTTTAGAGAGAACTGCTATTGTTTCTGATTCAATAGTTATTTCAGGAGTGCAAACTGGCATATCGACCATTCAGGATGTCAAATATGATAATACTACTGGATTAACAACAGTCACAACACTCGATGCACATGGATTAGGAGTAGACCAGGAGATTACAATGGCAGGTATCGCTTTTACTTGCCCGTCTACTGCTGGTATTACAAGTTCTCTTTTCCCTGCACCTCAAAGATCTTTTTTCGTTGAGAGAGTTGTTGGAATAAAAACTTTTGAAACTAACACTGGTATAGTAAATAATTTACCACATACTTTTAGACCATCAGAACATAGATATATCCGATCATTACCAGATTCAATCACGGTTAAAAACGGACCACAAATAAACGATAAAATTACACCAAGAAAAGGCACTAGTTATGATGCTGTCACAGGTATTTTATCAGTTACGACTGCTTCACCTCATAATCTTCTTACTGGAAATCAGATAGAATTTGATAATAATTCTCTTATATTTAAATGTTCTCAAGATAATTATTTTAAAGAAAAATCATATCCAAGATCAACAGATCCTGCAGCTAATGGGAATAATTTAGGTGTTACTACCATTGTTGGTTCTCCAAACCTTTTTACTGTAAATGTAGGAGTAACAACTACAGGTGGATTAATTGGACCACTTCAGATGGAATTTATTTGTAGTATTTTAGAGAATAGCACAGCGACATAATATGCCAAAGTATTTAAGTGGGAGAGTTAAAAGAACCGATCAAGCTTATCTAAGCACTGATAGATATCAATATCTTGGATTAGAACAAGCTGAACCTAATTTAGCTGACCCACCAGCAGGAGGCACATCTTCTGGTATACCAGTTGGTCAAAGGTCTCAAATAATTTCTGTTCAAGGTTTTCCTGGTGAAAGATTTTGGGTTCCAGTAGAGGGTGGATTAATACCCGGTGCAATAAGTGTTTTTGAGGAGGGGACATTAGTTGGAGGATCAAGCAGTACAACTCAACTAGATTTTAGAGGAAATATTATCACTGCGATTGGGAATAGAACAGGATTATCTAATCCTGGTGTTGCAGTGACATTAAGTGTAGATCCACCAGGAACTGATGGTCAACTATTGTTTAATAAAAATGGAGATTTCGGAGGAGCAACTCTTTTTAATTATGATGATTCTACAGTGGGAGTTGCATCGGTTGGAATAGGAACTACAGCACCAACGCAAAATCTTCATATTTTAGGTAATTTTCGTTTAGAAAATTCATTTTTTGATGCGACTAATTTTAGTGGTAATCAGGGACAACTTCTAGTTAGAAATGCTTCTGGTGGTTTAGAATATGCCAATGCAGCAACTGTTCCGACTGGAGCAGGAGGAACATTTGGAAATGTTCAATTTCATGATGATACTGGATTAGTAGATGGTGCATCTAATTTTGTATTTGATGAATCAACTAGTAGGGTGGGAATAGGGAGCACTCAACCCACCGTGTTACTTGATGTCGTTGGTATATCTTCTTTTTCTAACTTAACTATTGCTGGAGTCCTCACTGCATCACAAGAACAAGGTGGTCTTGACTTTGAAACTGATGTGAGATTTGAAGGAGCAAATTATAATGTTGAATGGGATATATCTGAAAGTTCTTTAGAATTTGAAGATAATGCAAAAGCAAAATTTGGTTCTGATTTATCTAAAGAATTAGAAATATTTTTTGATGGTACACACTCAAAAATAGATCATACATCAGCAACTGGGAGTTTATTTTTAGCTGGAGATTCACTTGTATTATCTAATAGTGGCATGAGTCAATATTATCTTCAAGCTTTTGAAAATAGTTCAGTTTTACTTAACCATTCAGGAATTACAAAATTTCAAACTGCAGAGACTGGTGCAGTTGTTACTGGAATATTCACTGCAACAGAAGAAATACGATCAGCTAAAATTACAACAATAGATAATAACTTTGTCAATATTGATGTCTCTGGTATTGCAACAATGGGATCACTCGATACCAATTTTATAGATGCGGAAAATATTGATGTTGGTTTTGCTACTGTTACTGACAAGTTAGATGTCACTGGATTCACAACAACTAAAAATATTTTTGCTGCAGGTGTCGGTACATTTTTACAATTACAAGTTGATAATGTAAAAATAGATGGTAATAAAGTTGAGTCAACCACTGGTAACTTAATTTTAGAGTCAGCAAGCACCACTATAACAGCAAATGATATATTATTTGTAAACAATGCTGATGATTCGACTTCAAAAGACAGTGGATCTATAATAACTCAGGGTGGAGTTGGTATTGAAAAAAGTTTAAACGTAGGTAATAATTTATCTGTTGTTGGTTTCACAACTCTTGCATCTGCAGGTGGAATCACAACCACTGGAGGAGATCTTTATGTTGGAGGTGATTTATATGTTAATGATGATATTTCTCTCGATAACATTAAAGCTGGCAGTGTTTTCGTTTCTGGTCTTTCAACTTTTATAGGATTATCTACATTTAATTCAGGTATTGAAGTTGTTTCAGGATTATCTACCTTTAGAGGTAATGTTTTTGTAGCAACTGGTGCGACTGTTAGCCTTGGAGATTCAGTATTTCTTCCTGATGAGACAAAGATTATTTTTGGTGATGATGATGATTTCAGTATCGCACATGATAGTTTAGGTCTTGGTGGTACCAAGTTGATTAATGATTCAGGACAATTGTTAATTACTTCAGATGATTTAGAAATTAGAAGCACAGTAGATGATAAACCATATTTGACAGCAACAGTTGGATCAGCGACAACAATATATTACAATGCGAATAAAAAAATTCAAACTTCAAATGAAGGTGTGAAGGTAACTGGTATTACCTCAATGACAGGTAATTTAAAGGTAGGTCAATATGTTGAATCTGATTTAACACCAAGTGTGGAATCTTTTGATTTAGGTGAGAATGGAAAATCATGGCAAAGATTATACATTAAACAAATAATAGGAACTGACTCAATTGGAGTTGACGAGAGCACCATCGGTAATTTAACAGTTACAGGAATATCCACAATAGCAACTTTAGGTGTAACTGGACTCACAACAACTAAAGATTTAATTGTTACTGGTTTATCAACATTCAAGGGTAATTCAATTTTTGAGTCAAATGTTGGTATCGGAACTGATCTGATTGAAGCACCTTTACATGTCGCAGGTGCAAATAGTAGAGGTATAGTTGCACTTTTTGGTGCAAAAGATTTTGTTGATAATGCTAATTATAACTATGATGATGCGACCATTGGTTTACAGGGTGAAAATCCTTCAGGAACATATCAAGGATCAGGAGTTCAATA
>CEOF01045885.1_pt1 | contig 18545 bp, 17 predicted proteins | sample 361311 | NCBI WGS metagenome assembly CEOF01 (sample SAMEA2619667, study PRJEB7988) | marine metagenome | biome: marine biome (ENVO:00000447); feature: surface water layer (ENVO:00002042); material: "saline water (ENVO:00002010), including plankton (ENVO:xxxxxxxx)" | depth 5 m
TGGAGCGCCATTGTAGAAGCATGAAACAGAAATTTCATCTTCTTCAGAAGAAAATTCTTCTGCAGAATTAAGAGCATCCTTGATTACATTTATTCCATTTGGGACATTAATACTAATTGTAAAATTACCTCTAATCTCAACGAAAGGAGGGATAATGTTCTCTACTGCTATGTCAATAAATTCTTTAATCCAAGGCCCTTCAAAACCAGCATCTAGTAAGGCATTTTCATTAGTTGCTGCTTCTTCGAATGAACTATAAAGAGTGCCAAAAGATTCAACTAATTCTTCATAATATTCTTCGCGGGTTTCTTCATTCCATCCTACTTTTTCAGATAGGACCTTTAGAAGTTGGTTTGATCTTTGCTCATTTTTCCACTCTTGAAGTCTATCTCTCCTTCTTTCTTCTGAAACTGATTTTAGTGATAGTTCCAATGAAGAGCCATCTTTTCTCGTTCGCATTACTTTACAGATAAGACGTTGCCCATCTCTAACAAATGCTCTGATATTTTTTACCCATCCACTAGCTACTTCACCTATGAAAATGAATCCTTCAATTCCTGGGAATTCATCAAAGTCAACATAAACTCCGTTTTGTTTAACCGATTTAACAGTTACAACTACTAATTCTCCCTCTTCAGGAGCATTATGTATTTCTTGCTTACTCATGGAGGCTCAGCCTCCTTATTCTAGGGCTTCAATAACGGTACATCCAACGAGGTCAGCCTTTCCTCCGGATGGTGCAGTAAGAGTTGCTCCACATACAGAACAAGGAATAACACTAGTTGCTTTAGAAAAAACTACTACTTCAGCGCCGCAATCTCGGCATGATACTTTCAAAAAACTGCTTGCCATAAAATCACTTCACTTATCGACTAATTCAAATTTCTTTGCTCTTTTACAAGGAGCATAATGAGCCTTTCCAGTCTCAGTACATCTAAATAGAATATTTACTCTCTTGGTAGGCTTTTCTCTACCATCTGGTTTAGGACGCGGGAAACCACGATATCCAGCCATAACTCGACGGAATCTTCGCTGACCCCATTTTAATTCAGAAGCACGTCTCTTCTTAACTCGCTCAACAGTATGCATTGTATGCTTACCAGCAGATGGGCTGTAGCGCTTTATTTGACGTGGCATCTTGACCATGGTATCACCTTGAGCATTCGACCCACCATAGTCGGGTATTTAGAAACTCCGCATGTCAGCAGGTATTGAAAACGACCTACTGCGGTGTAGAATTAGGGATGAAGTAATTAATTGCTTTGCTTAGGCTAATACATGGAAGAGATGTTGAATGCAGTCGTATTCTTTTGGCTTCCTCTGTCAGTAATAGCACTTGGTGCATGGATTTCTCTTTCATCTAAAGATCGATTAAGAAAAAATTCTGGTAAATTATTATCGTTATTAGGTTTCATATTAGTATGTGTAAGTCCTTGGACAGTACCATCGTCACCCTCATCTGCAATTGGGCATTTATTAGGATTCATAATTGGGCCGTCAGCCCTTCTAATCCTCGGAATTTATCTGATTATTTTTTCTGGTAATGTTCCAGTAGGTAGACTTCCTAGTAGCGATAGGAAAATGGGTTTACTAAGCGTTTTTATATCTTTTATTTGGTTTATTCTAATGCAATGGGCAGATTTCACTCCAATGTATGAAGGGTCCGAAGTAAACAAATTTTGGTTAATTTTCTTTCCAACATTTTTAGTAATGCTATGTAGCATGTCTGCACTACTTTCGGTATCGATGTTGGCTATTGGTGATCAAAGACAAAGAGAATCTAGGATTATGATTTTCATTTCATTACTTTCGATGTTAATGATTATATGTGGAATGAATTTTGATGGACAGAATATTTCTGCTGAAACTTTCAGAGAGTATTTTTGGCTTTCAGTGGCAGATTTATTTGGTATTTTGATTGGAATTTCTATGTCAATATTGGTATTTGGATTTGTTATTTATATTTATGAATCTTCTATTGGTGAACCTGAGTCAGTACCAAAACCATCTAAAAATGAATTGATTTTAGCATCTGAGAAGATCGCACAAAATATCGGAGGTGATGAATCTGAGTGAAATTAAACAAACTCTAAGTTTGAAGATTCTATTGATTTCTTTTTTGCTACCGATAATACTGATTTGGGTTATAGACTCTAGTTTATCAGGTGGATATTCTGGTTTTGATACTAGCGATTCTTTCACCAGATTTGCCAATGCTATCTTAACTTCATACACTCTAGGTTCAGTTATTCTTTTAGGAAATCTATTCTTTTATGCTGATTCTAGAAATAGGCCTTTAGCTCCTTTATTTGGAATGTCTTTAGCAGTTGTATTAGGATTATTAGCAACTACTACCCTAATAGGACTAGGGCCAATGTTACTTGAATCCAATGGTTCGGTTAGGGCTCAAACAGTTTACAACATTGGACATACAATTGTTTCATTCTTCGCAATTGCTCTAGCCTCTTCGATATGTATTGGGGCAATGTTTGCTACTCTAACTAGTGGAAAAAAGAGAAAGATTTTCGACGAAGAAGAATAATTTTCTTTCCGCTTATTTCATAAGGGGGAGGTAGGTGGGGCGTTTACTGTGGTGAAGATATGTCAAAGGGAACACCGTCAATGGGACGTCGTCAAAAGACTACTCACATCCGATGCCGTAGGTGTGGAAGGAATGCTTACCACAAGCAAAAAGGTGTCTGCGCATCTTGTGGATATGGTGCTTCAAGTCGCATGCGGAAGAATAGTTGGGCTAAAAAGTCACACAGACCTAGAGCATGATAAATTCATAACTCTCAAGGGCAATTTATACCTACAACCTATTGTTAGATTGTAATGAGGCAGTGGCATGTGTGGTATAATTGGTGTCGTTGGGCGTAATGGTGTCCATGTAAATCAGTTGATTTATGATGGATTAACTGTATTACAGCACAGAGGCCAAGATGCTGCAGGAATAATGACTGATTTGAATGGCCAATTTAGACTTAGAAAATCAAACGGCTTAGTATCTGATATATTTTACACTAGGCATATGCAGAGACTCGAGGGTCATTTGGGAATAGGTCACGTAAGGTATCCTACAGCAGGTTCTTCTTCTAAGGCAGAAGCACAACCTTTCTATGTTAATTCACCATATGGTTTATCTATTGCTCATAATGGAAATTTGACGAATGCTAAAAGTCTTAGAAAGAATTTATTGGATTCTCATTTTAGACATATGAATACTTCTAGTGACTCGGAAATACTTCTAAATGTCCTAGCTGTTGAGTTATTCGAACGCTCAAATGACCTTTCAATCGAAGGAGATCCTCATTTGGATGTAGAATCAGTTTTTGGGGCAATAAAAGCCTTGAATGAAAAGGTTGAGGGCGGTTACTCATGCGTTTCTTTAATTTCTGGCTATGGATTATTAGCCTTTAGAGATCCAAATGGAATCAGGCCACTAGTGTTCGGAAAACGTGAAGTTGATGGCGAATCAGAATGGATTGTAGCCAGTGAATCAGTTGCAATAACCGCATTAGGTTTTGAAATAGTTAGGGATGTTGAGCCTGGAGAAGCAATATTTATTTCATCTTCAGGTCATTTATTTAATAGAAAGTGTGCAGAAAACACAGTTCATTCACCATGTATCTTTGAATATGTTTACTTTGCAAGACCAGATTCAGTTATTGATGGTATTTCGGTTTACAATGCTAGACTTAACCAAGGTAAAATTCTAGCTGAAAGAATCATTGAGCAATGGCCAGAACATGATATTGATGCTGTAATTCCAATTCCAGATTCTGGTCGTATAGCTGCTTTGCAAATGGCCAATACTTTGGGCGTACCTTACAGGGAAGGTTTTGTCAAGAATAGGTACGTAGGTAGAACTTTTATTATGCCAGGTCAAGCTCTCAGAGAGAAATCAGTTAAACGTAAACTAAATGCCATTGAACATGAATTTTCTGGTAAAAATATTCTATTAGTTGATGATTCAATAGTTAGAGGTACAACTAGTCAACAGATAATTGAGATGGCTAGAGATGTAGGTGCTAAGAAAGTCTATTTTGCATCTGCAGCACCACCTGTTAGATATCCTAATGTATATGGTATAGATATGCCTGCAGTAAATGAGTTTATTGCAAACGGCCGTTCTATAGAGGAAATTAATGAAAAGATTGGTAGTGATAGATTATTTTATCAATCTCTAGATGATTTAGTAAAATCAACCCTGATGGGTTCAGATTTAGAACTTGATTTTGATTCTAGTTGCTTCAATGGTAAGTATGTTACTGGTAATATAACAGATGAGTATTTACAAGCTTTACATGATAAGAGAAATGATTCTGCAAAGCAAAGTAGCAGTGATGAAGACCAAGTATTAGATATGCATAATGATTCTACGTGAGTGATTTAATGTCACAAAACTCTTGGATACTTAGATTTGGTGAACTTGGACTAAAATCTAAATCAGTTAGAGGATCTTTTCAAAGATTACTCCGGAAAAATATGTTTGAACTGGCTAAAAATAATGGAATAACGCTATTTCATGAAGTGATTAGAAATCAAGACCATGTATCGTCACCTAATTCAGTTGAGGATGTTGAAAGGATACTATCAAGTATCTTAGGTGTAGTTGCAATTGATAGAGTAGAAAAATTAGATTGTGGACTTCTTCCCGAAGAAGTGGCTAATGCCGTGTTAGTTAATTCTCCAAATTTTGGAAAAAAAAGAACTTTTGGAGTTAGAGTCAAACGTATTGCTAAAACTGGAAATATAACTTCTAAACAATATGAAATCGGAATAGGTAGTGAAATGATACGGTTAGATTCATCATTATCGGTAAATCTCAGTAATCCAGATGAATGGATCAAATTAGTAGTTGAACAAAACCATATTCTACAGATAAAGAACAGGATTGAGACTTGTTCAGGATTGCCGCCAGGTGCTCAGGGTGATGTTTTGATTCAGATAAATTCGGAACGAAAAATGCTGGAAGGTTTTCTAATTATGAGGAGAGGAGTTAGGCTGATTCCAGTTTTAGATTCCAAAAAAGAATTTATTGATTTACTTTCTAATTTTGATCCATTTATTGGGACACGTACACCAGAACATGAAATGCAAGGTCATGCACATGACAGACCAGCATGGGGTTTAATAGGTCTTTCTATAGAGGAGGCTGAGCCTTTCATTGGGAGAAGGGAAGAAGCGGTTAAGACAACACCGATTTCAACTTTAGAACCCTTGGTAGGATGGTCGGATAAAGAAATAGATTGTCTAATGCAACATTTCCTTTACCCATCAAAAAATAGAATTCATCCAATTATTAGTGAATGGATTACATAAAGCAAAAAATAGTCAGTTTAATGGTATAAGTCCATTACGATAATTTATGCTTACTCGAGATGCTACTGTTGCATTTAACCCTGAATCTCGAGTTTCAACTCTGGCTATATCGAGAGATGGTCTTTTTTCAGTATGGTCGGAAGGAGATGGTATAGTTTGTTTGTCAAAAAATTCTGCTAGTAAATCTGATGGAGATTTGATTTTTTGGAAAGCGGATGGTAAAGTTACAGGAACTATTATCTCAGATGATTTAATATTCATTTTAGATGAGATTTATGGAATTAATTGTTTAAACCAACAACTTGATCAAATTTGGAAATTAGAAATAGAAGGCGGTGGTTTTGAATTCAAAGAATTTAATGAACGATTTGCTGTTGTAGATTCCCTTGGTAGACTTCTGATGGTTTCTAAAACTGGTAAAATTATTTCTTTCAATGAGGAGTATTCTTCAATATCTAAAATCGAAGTTTTTTCAGACAAAATAATTACAGCCCATGAGAATGGTGAAGTTAGAGTTTTCAATGGCAGTGAGACCATTTGGAGACGGCCAAAAAGAGGAGAAATAGGTGAGTCAATAACTCATATTGGTGGTATTTCAGAAAATAAGTTATTGATTGGAAGAGAAGGATACGCTTTAGTTCCCGGGGAAGAAGAAGCCTTAGAGATAGAAATATGGGATTATCTTAATGATAATTTGGTTCTTAGAAAAGATATAGATTCTAGATTAATTACCTCAACAAATTCAGATGTAGGGCCGGTCTTAGGTTTCAGTAGTGGTAAAGTTTCACAATTAAAATTGGGTCCAAGTGGTAATTTAGAACATGAGTTAGATACCATAATTGAATGTGGGTATCCAATTAAGACTCTGAACTATAATTCTAAACAAATCATTTTTTCTGCATGGTTCTTTATTTTTGGAATTTTGGATAATGGAGATATTTGGAAAGTGGAGCACAAAGGGATTCCAGAACTTATTGCGATTTCAGAAAAAGGTGATTTTTGTTTATTCGCAGGAGAAGATCAGAATGATTGGACTTCAGCTGAACCGATTGGTATGATATCGTTAAATGAAGATTTAATCGAGATAGAAGAGTCTGAATTACCTATTTGGTTTAGTCAAGAACCAAATTTTAATAATCAATATTCTGATGATTTTTATGCTGAGGAAGAAGTCTCCTTACATTTGTCTTCAAAAGAAATGGATGACTTATCAAATACTGAATATAATAATCTCAAAGAATCAATAGATGATTTAATTGGAGCTCTTGATACCTCGGATATTGATGAATCACGTTCTACTATTTCTGGCACTTTGGATATTGATTCTGATGAACTACTTTCTCAATTAGATGATGCTATGGAAAAAATAGCAATGCTACCTGAACAATCGATATTAGATGAATTAAATTCAACCATCGAGGAAATCCAAGTACCAATCGCAAATGCAGGTGACGACCAGAAGGTTGTTTCAGATGATGGTAATACTGCAGTAGTGACACTTGATGCAACTTCCTCCTTCGACCCCCAGGGTCGAATAAAACAATGGGCATGGATTGATGAATCAGGTAAGGAAATTTCTGATCTTGCTAAACTTAATGTTAGATTAAATATTGGAAGTTTTAGATTCGAATTGAGGATTTGTGATTCAGATGGCAACTGGAGCAGTGATTCTTTATTGATAAAAATAGTAAAAGAGGTATAATTATGAAATTAAAATCTCCTTGGATAGAATCGTTTATTGTCGGAAGTCTTCAAATGAGGTGCTCAGTTGTTACTGATTGTAATACAGGGGATACAATAATTATCGATGGTGGAGAAGAATCTGATAGAATAATTTCTTGGATTGAAAATTTTGAAGGAACTGGACCAGATTGGTCGATTGGTCCCAAAAGCGCCGACGAGATGGAAAAAAGAGGGGTCAAAAAAAGGAATGTTGTCGCTTTAGTAAATACCCATGCTCATTATGATCATAGTGGACACATACCATATTTTATTGAAAAATATGGTGTCGAATGGTACTTACATAAAGATGATTTCTTTTTACAAACCTTGGCTAAAACCTCAGCACTTTCTAGAGGAATAATTGTACCTGAACCAGCAGTTGCTGATAAGTTATTAGAGGATGAAGAGGTTTACAATTTCGGTAGTATCTCTCTGAAAAATTTTCATACCCCTGGACATACTCTTGGTGGTTGTAGTTTACTCTTATCGATTTCAGATGGTCCCGACCACGTTTTTGTTGGAGATACGTTATTTGCTGGTTCTGTTGGAAGAACAGATTTACCAAATACGGGTGGTGATTTTACAGTTTTATCCAACTCAATAAAAACTAAACTTTGGCCGCTAGATCCTAAAACTATAGTTCATCCAGGGCATGGCCCAATGACAACTATCGGCATAGAAAAACTAACAAATCCTTTTGTTGGAGATTCCAGTGAAGAAAATAATAGATTCATTGGTAAATATCTATGATTACATCATTGCAGAAAGACTAGATTGTAGAACAGGAAGGGCTTCTTCCCATGTTGCAACAATTCCATAATCTGCGTGTTGGAATATAGGGGCATCAGGATCTTTATTTATCGCAACGATATATTTTGAAGATCTCATTCCAGCTAAGTGCTGAATTGCTCCAGAGATTCCAACTGCAATGTACAGATTTGGATTTACTGTTTTTCCAGTTTGTCCAACTTGCATTGAGTGAGGAATATCGTCCCAAGTATCTACTGCAGCTCTAGATGCTCCAACTGCAGCACCCAAGGTGTCAGCAATTTTTTCTAAGTGTGAGAAATTTTCAGGAGACCCCATACCTCTTCCACCAGAAATGATGATATTTGCTTCTGAAACATCTAATCTAGCAGATGCTCTAGAAATTAATTCCTTCACAGCGGTAGTAACATTCCCAGATGCGTCCATGACAGAAATTTCAGCAGACCCACCTTCAGGTGCTGCATCAAATACATTCTGTCTAATGCTGATAACTACGTCGCCATTTAGAGAAACGGTTTGCATTGCTTTGCCAGAGTAAATTGGAGATGTTAAATTTCCATTTTCGATTGCTATAACATCTTGAACAACTGAAATCTTTCTTCTAGCAGCCAATCTAGCAGCTAGATCCTTAGACTGTGGGCTTGCTGATGTGATTATAATTCCACTGGGGGAAATAGAATCAATTGCAGAACACCATCCAGAAGCATCATAAGAAGTGAACATATCTGATTTTGCCACAATAATTTTATCTATTCCACTTGTTGAAGAAATGGAATCAGCAATCGATGAATCGGAGCATGGTACAACAACTGTACATGATCCACCTATCATTCCTGCCGCCGCTACGAGTTCACTAGTTGTTGAATGAATTTTTCCTTTATTTAATTCTGCTATTACTATTGTATCTGTCATTATATCACCTCAAATTATATTTGCTTCATCTCTCAATAGTCTCGCAACTTCTGAAGCATTTTGTCCACCTTCGAATTTCTTTCCTGCTGGTTTTGCTGCAGGTAGGCTTTGAGATACAACATTTACAGATGAGGCAGGAACTTCACAACTCCTAACATCAACGCTGGCTCTCTTAGCTTGCATTATGCCCTTAACATTTGGTTTTCTAACCTTTGTATTTCCTTTATCACAAGAAATTACTGCAGGTAAGTTTACACCAATTACAGCATTTCCATCATTTAGTGGAGCCACGACAGAAAAGCCATCATCAAAACTTGATTCTGTGATATTTGATACTGAAGACCAACCTAAATGTTCAGCTAATCCAGGGCCTGTAGAACCTGCTCCGGTGTCAGCAGCAGATTTACCACAATAAACAATATCAAAACCTTCAGAAGAAATCATTGAGCACAAAATTGTTTGTAGAGCATTAGAATCTAAATATGAATCACAATCAATCCTCACTATCTCATCAACTCCTATTGCCTTAGCATCTTTTAGAACCTTCTCTGAACCTGCTCCTCCCACTGTAATGGCAGTGACAGTGCCGCCGGATGATTCACGGTGTCGGAGTGCATTCTCGACAGCAAATTCATCATATGGACTCATTACCATTTTTACACTTGAAAGATCAACCGAGTTTCCAGAAACTATAATCTTTGAATTTGTATCTGGTACTTGCTTAACTAATACTGCAATTTTCGCCATATCAACACCTACGCTTACAATGTATCGTAAGTAAAACGACTCTTGAACATTGTTATTCTATCTTGTATCAATTTTACAGAAAAATTTGATAACCGCCAACAACAGCGCCAACTTCCATGTCTAAGATTCATACTACTGAGCCTGACCCGGAGGCACAATCAATACTACACGCATGGAGAAAATTATTTGAAAATAATTATTCATCAGAATTAGATAGGTCCTCTATTTATGAGGAAGAAGTTTTTGGATTTGAGGTAAGTTGGGAACTACTAAAAAATACTCCTTTACACTCAATTTTTCCAAATAATCCGAAAAAGGCCTTAGAATTAGGAAATCAAGTGATTAGAGAGCAATTTCAGAATAGAAATTCAATCACTAGGCCTGTCATTAGAATCGTAGGATTTGACAAAGATTTCTCTTATTTTTTAGAAGATGTAAGAACAAGGGATAGAGGTAGATTACTATCATTTCAAGCCACGGTAACTAACCTAGATACTCCAATGGGTTGGCTTAAGAGATCAAAGTACATCTGTAATGATTGTGGTAATTCATGGAGTGTTAATCAGTCGCTTGCTAGGGAAAGAAACAGATCTACTACATGTCCAGATTGTGCAGATAAGTACGTCAAAGTAATGAGGGAATCAAAAGGTAAAGCAGAAATACCTCCCCCTACAAATATTTCGATGGTTGTAGAAGAGAATGTTTATGAGGATATTCAATATGTGGAAATAACTTGCCCTTCTATGATTTTAAAGGTTTTAGATGACGAAAATAGTAATCAGATATATTCGTATTTAGCCGTGATAACTGATGAGTATGTTGGAACTTTATCTGTTAATCAAGAGGTTACTATCAATGCATGGGTAGAATTAGATCATTTACCAAATAGAGACTTTGCTATGGATACCAGAAGAGTATTCATTTTCAAGGTACACAGTATTGAAGCAAGCTCTAGGTTTAATTCTTAATCAATTTGTTCACTGAATCTAGTTTTTCAGGGTTATCTTCAAAGAATTTAGCGACGTCAGTCAGTCCTCTATAGATTCCATCAGCAACTCCGAGTTTTGCATCCAGAGGATGGATTTCACCACTTTTTACCGCATCTTTGAAGGATTGTAAATCAGTCCAAGTAGAAGGATTTCCAAACTTAGGGTTGGGGGTGACATTTATTTCTCCCCATTCAGGAAGTACTACATGCTCTGCTAATTCATAAACAGGTGATGAATCATCTTCCGGGTTTAGATACGCATGCTTTTGCATCTTCTTTCTTAATTGCTTTTCAGTATCATGGATTAATATTGCACCTGATGGGTCGGATTTGCTCATTTTATGATCGAAACTTTCCATCCTTGCTCCAGTTGACTTTAATGAGGATATAATTGTGGTATGAAGGCATGTTGCCTTTTTCCAACCCCATTTACTTGCAACATCTCTCATGAACATATGTGCTTTTCTTTGGTCCATTCCTCCGATTGCAATATCAATATCCAATTCAAAAATATCAGATGCTTGCATTGCAGGATAGTAGAATTTAGATAAATCGTGATCAGATGATGCTTCATCTCTACCCATAATCGTGAATGTTTTTCTAACCATTGCAAGGGTAGCCCCTTTAGAACATCTCAAAACCCTAGCCCAGTAGTCTCCCGAATCCATTAGTGTAGAAGCCCAAAAAAACCTAAGTTGTCCAGGGCCATCGCCTTCTGGAGGATTGCCTAATAATGCTCTAAATGTATCTTCCATATATCGCGCAGTAGTTTGAATATCTTCCATTTTACCATTGAATTTATCATTAATCCAAGCATGCCAGTCTGCTAAGAAAATTAGTACATTTATATCTGCATCTAACATTCTTTTTAGCTGAAGAGAGAGAACTTTCCAACCAATATGAGCTTTGCCAGACGGTTCAAATCCAACATAACACCTAATTACTCCATCACCGCCAACACTTGTATTATCAGCAATACAATCAACCAAGTGATCAATACCGACTGTTTCTTCAACTCCGCCAATAATAGAAGCAATTCTATTTCTTTGATTATCATCTAATTCTGTTAATCTTTGACATCTTTCCTCAAATGGAGCGAGGATAGAATCTACATTCATTATGACCACTTCAAAATAAGTCATTGAGTTTCTTAACTCTACCTTCGGAAGGAGCTTCACCATTCTCAATCATTTCTTCAAGTTCCGCAATCATTTGATTTGCTTTATCGATTTTTTCTTGTGTAACAGATGAACTAAGCTTTATTGATTTATGAGCCATCTTTATTGCTGACTTAGCTTTAGAAAATTTCTTTGCTTCTTCCTTTGCTTTATCACCACGTTGTTTGGCATTGTAACCTGTTGCATCGTCAAGGAATCCAGACCATCTTTTTCTAGACTCCATTGCTATTTCTCTGCCTCCATCTTTAGAAAGTAATTCTCCTAAATCATCTCCTTTTAGTTGAACTACATCAACCACTAGTTTTCCATCACTATCAAAAAAACCACTGACACTTGTTAAGATCCCATAAGAACCTGTGAATTTACCTTCACCATCAGCATTAATATTTTCAAAATATTCTGTTGCTAGTTTAGCAAGACCTGCATTTCCTCCAAGTGACTTTTGTATTCCACGTCTAACCGCAAACTTCTCCATAAGTCGAGGCAAAACACCATTGAACATAAGGCTCACCGTTAAATTCGATTTAATTATTTTAAATAAGCGATTTTTCTTTGCGAAGGAGTTTTGTTTGAACTAGAATTGGACAGGACATGCGAGTCAAATTGTTGTTGGTATTATTTTGTCTTTCAATTCTAATGATTCCATCGGTTTTTTCCGCCAGTTCAGTTGTAGAAATGGAGCTTGAAGAATCTTTATCCGAATCTGATATAGGTATTTTAGCAGGTGATGTTTCTCCTAACGGGGAATCTGTACTTTTAGTTGGTAAAGACGGTTATGCAAGAGAAATATCGGCTCTAAAGGCTGATGATAGAAGTAGAGATATTGAATTATTATCCGGTAGAGATGTAGATTTGAATGATATCTCTTGGCACCCTAGGGGTCAGGCTGCACTTATAGCAGGTGATTTAGGAATTGCTTTAAGATACGAAACTTCGGATAACAGTGTTACTTTAGTAAACGGTACTGGTTCGATAATTGGTCATAATTTGACGACTGTTGAATGGAGACAGGCTGGAGATTATGCATACTTTGGAGCTGAAGATGGTGGGGTTTGGAAATTTGCTGAAGGAATTGGCTTTGTGGCTTTAGATGATTCTAGAAATAGTACAATTACAGGAATTTCTTGTCATCGAAATATAGATTCTTGTGTAATGTCAACTTTACAAGATGGTTTAGCAGTAATTGGTCCAACACATAATTTAACTTGGTTATCAGGCACAAGTTCCCATACATGGGTAGATGTTGATTGTGCAGAACCAATTCTGAATGAATGTTTAGGATTTGCTAGTGGATTAAGGACCGGGATAATTAAAATTAATTCTATAGATTCAACAAAGTCATCAGCCAAAAACCCAGTGCAATATACGACTTTAGAAGGTGACTTTACTAAAATATCAAGAGGTCATGATAGCACCTCTATTATTATTTTAGCACCATTTTCAACTGTCCGGCAGTATCCTGTCGATGATGATGCATACGTCCAAATTTCATCTGAAGATGCTTCAATATGGGACCCAGTTATTTCGGGAAGATCTATTTCCTTTATCTGGGAAAATTCATTCAATAGTGGATTTATTATAACATCATTTGGTAACGTAATCTCATTTTCCCCTCCCTCTGAAGAGGTGGCTGAAAGCCTTGTTGTAGTTATAATCGGTTATGTAGTAGTTATTTCTGTACCTGGAGTAATTTTAGGATTGATTTACATGAATAGTAAAACCATGCAAAATTATTATGCCAAATTAAGAGGTTTTGACAAGAAAAAGAAATCTCGTAAAAAGAGTTAGGTTATTGAAGCGCCTATGCTCCCGAACAATTGGGGAGACAATGGAGCCGTACGAAGGAGTCGATTTTTTCGATATTGAAAGTCTGTTAACTGAAGAAGAAATTATGGTACGTGACATGGTTAGAAATTGGGTTGATGAAGAAGTCATACCCAAGATTGAACATGCTTGTGAAGAAGGAATTTTCCCTGATGAGTGGCGAGTTGCTCTAGGTGAAATGGGAGTCTTAGGCGCTCCTTTGAAAGGATATGAATGCCCAGGACTATCTTATGTCGCATATGGTTTAATCTGTCAAGAGTTGGAAAGAGGGGATTCAGGTCTACGTTCTTTTGCATCTGTTCAAGGCTCTTTAGCTATGTATCCAATTTGGGATTTTGGTTCTGAAGATCAGAAAAATTACTATCTTCCAAAGTTGGCATCAGGCGAATGGGTTGGTTGTTTTGGTTTAACAGAACCAGATTACGGCTCTAATCCCGGTGACATGATTACAAAAGCAGAAGATAAGGGAGATCATTACTTATTGAATGGTGCTAAAATGTGGATTACAAATGGTACAATCGCGCAAGTTGCAGTTGTTTGGGCCAAATTGGATGGAGTCATTAGAGGATTCATTGTTGAGAAAGGCGATGAAGGTTTTTCTGCTCCTGAAATGAAAGGAAAGCATTCTCTAAAAGCCTCAGTAACCAGTGAACTAGTATTCCAAGATTGCAAGATTCCTAAAGATAGAATTTTACCTGGAGTAAAGGGTCTAAGAGGTCCATTCTCTTGCTTGAACAATGCTAGATATGGAATCTCTTGGGGCGCCCTAGGTGCAGCAATGGCCTGTTTCCATAGTGCTAAGACTTACTCATTGTCTAGAATTCAATTCGACCATCCTATCGCTTCTTACCAATTGGTTCAAAATAAATTAGCATGGATGCTTAGAGAGATTACTAAAGGGCAACTTCTAGCATACCACTTAGGCAAGAAGAAAGATGATGGAACTTGGTTTAATGAACAAATTTCGCTTGCTAAGATGAATAATGTCGATATTGCTTTACAGATCGCTAGAGAATCAAGAGATATTCACGGTGCGAATGGAATTTTGGATGAATATCCTGTAATGAGGCACATGGCAAATTTAGAGTCTGTAAAGACATATGAAGGGACTCATGATATTCATAACTTGATCTTGGGAAGATATATCACAGGTATCCAAGCTTTCACAAGAAATGCTTGATTAAACTGAAGGCAGTAATCCGATTCTAGCCAAACCAGACCACACAGGGTCGAGGAATCTTGGTAAAATTCTGTGTCTAACATATACAGCAGCGGCAAGACTCATCTTCTGAATCTTGTTGAGTTTTACTCTCTTAGTAAAAACATCTCCTTGTTGCTTTTCTATCTGTCTTAGAATCTTATCATAAAAGGCAATCATTGCAGCAGGAGAATACCTAGTTCTTCTAGGTAGAAGAGGGAGTAATTGTTTTGCTTCCTCTAGATATGTTCTTGCCCTCTTAGCATAGTGATAGCAATATGGCTCCCAGGTTTTATTCAAAACAACCTTTCCATCTAATTCATTTTCAGAAATACCGTTAGCCTCTAATTCATCTAATGGTAAGTAAACTCTGTCTCTTTCAATATCCTCGCCAACATCGCGAAGTACATTTGTTAACTGCATGAAAATACCCCAAGACTCAGCATATTTTCGAGCAAGTTTATTTTCATATCCATATATCTCAATGCACATCAATCCAACAACAGAGGCAACTCTGTAACAGTAATTGTAAAGTTCATCAAAGGTTCTGTATCTGTTGTTGTAAAGGTCATCTTCCATTCCAGAAATTAAATCGTCAAATACATCTCTAGGAATATTATATCTTTGAACGGTGTCTTTTAGAGCAAGGAATACCGGATCGGTAGAAAAAACATCTGTGTAACATGTTGAAAGTTTCTTCCTGAAGAAGAATAGTTGAGTTATTTTATTGAGATAAGAATCCTCGTCTAGAATAGTTCCTCTATCTTGTAGTGCCTCCAACTCTTCTCTGTAAGCAATTGCTTCAGGGTTTTCTTCACCACCACTGCCAGGGAATCTGTCTGACCAATCTCCATCAGCAATATCATCGGCTCTTCTACAAAATGCATAAACTGAACACATTGCAAGCCTTTGTTCGTCAGGTAGATACTTGAATGAGTGATAGAAGTTACCGGCCTCTCTAATAGTCAATTCTTCACAATAACCATAGGCAAGTTTGAGTAATTCTTGAGGTGGTTTCTCAGACCAAATCGGAGCATCAAGGTGTTCAAAAGGGTCTACCAGTTCATTCTTTTCTGATACAATACCGATGAAAGTAGCACCTTCTCGCAATGCCTCCATAGCAGTAACGCTAACTGCTTTAACAGCATCTCCAGCAAGAACAACACCGGCTCTCAATCTTTGTAAAGTGGTAAGTGGTTCGCTGTCTTCGTTACCAGTTCGACTCTTAGCATTCCCTTTGAGAGGGAAAAGTAAGTCGAGAGGTTTCCGTCGTTCCAACATCCCTATCAAACACCTGTATGACTACTCCTTTTTGATTTCTTTGCTAAAAAGTATCAATTATAAAACATTAAAAAATAAAAATTATCGTAAAAATAATTCAAATTAAATGTAAGTAAATAAGTACTAACTAAAACCATTCAGAACCAATTTATGAATTTTTATTTTTTTCTAGGAGTCTTTTTACTCCTCCAGGAATGATTAATGCGCGTAATAACTTCCTAGCGTAAGATTTTATCTCATCTCTAGTAACTTTTATTCTGTCTGAAGAATCAAGAATATTTCCATCCCGAAGTAAGGTAACAGTCCTCTGTCCAATCAATACAGGTAGCATACAAGATGCCTTGAGTCTAAATTGTGTTTCTGGAATCATCTTAATGTACTCTATAGCAGCATCTAAATGGTCATTAGTAAGATCTAGATATTCATCATACAGGGGTCGAAATTTTTCAATATTTTCGGATTCAAACAAGTCTTCTGGTTTCATACCATGCCTAGATAATTCTTGTTCGGGAATATAGCATCTTCCGAATCTTAAATCCTCGGGAATATCTCTAAGAATATTTATCATTTGAAGAGCTTTACCAAAACGAATACCTTTCTCGAAAAACTCATTCTCTTTTTCTGGTTTTAAAGTGATTAAATGTGCTAGAGACATTTTTGTCCAAAAAACACCGACGCAACCGGCAACACGGAAAGTATAGTCGTCTAATTCTAAATTATTACTAAGAGATGATAAATTTCCTCCTTCTTTAGCAGGGCCAAATCTTTCCAAGTCCAAAATTTGACCTCCTACAATGATATCAAGACACTCTAACATTCTTTGACGGTCCTCTTCGGAGTAAACCATAAGTCCATCTACAACATCACTAACATTGAGTAAGAGTTCTGCCTCATGCGGGTTTTCTTGTATTTCTGCGAGTTTAGAAAAATCCGGTAAATCATTAGACTTACCTTGTGCTACCTTGTTATAATCTCTCAGTAGTCTCAATAGTTCTTCAGTTTCGCCAGATTTTGAATCAGCGATAGTATCTGCGACTCTTGCAAGTAGATACAAGAGTCCAATTTGCCCTCTAACTTTCTTCGGTAAATATTTCAGGGTTGGGTAAAATGAGCGCGAAGTAGTCTTTAGTAAATTATCAATCTTATCATTGATAAGTACTGACAATTAATCCCCTCATGCTAATCCAACGGTTATTTCTTATTGACTCTATGGTTAAATATAGTTCAGTTTACATATTTTAGTATAATAATCAAATTATAATAGGGTTAGAAATTAGTTAATTCTTTAGGCAAAGAGGCTTTGGAGTAGGTGTTAGGGGGTAGTGCAAACTATGGAGTGCGGTTCGTGTGGTGAGTTAATTCCTGACGACAGTATTTTTTGCCCTGAGTGTGGAGCAAGACAGGATATGTCGCGTGCAGGTGGCTTTACAGCGCCTAACTCTATTGGCTTAAGCGGCCAAGAAGTATCTGGAGGTAGAAATTTTGGAGTAGTCTCTGGTGAAGCAGTTAGACAACAAAGAGAAATGGATGCTACTGACTTAAGTTCTATATCTCCTGAGTTATTACAACAAATTGCTCAAGGATTACAAAATCAACAGAATATACCGCCAGGAAGTTTTCCTCCTCAAAACGTCCAAAGTAACTTAGGAAATAATCAAAATGATCTTCCAATGGTTGGAGGTAATTTGGGTTCACTTGGAAATGTTACTAATAATCCTAATCTTGTAAATAATCAAACAAATAATAACTTAAATCCAAATTCTCCGACAGATCAAATGGTAAATCGCCTTGCTGAAGCAGAGAAAGCGATGAAAAATGAAAGAAGAAGCCAGTGGCTAAATATGAATCAGACCTCGGCTTCTAATGTTTTATCCAACTTAGGAGCAGATTTACCTCCACACCTAAGAGGAAACGAAAATCCAGCTCAAGATATTCTGTCTGGTGCTTTAGGCACTAATAATGAAGCTCCAAATGACGCATTCTTAAGACGTATGTGCGAAGTAGCAGTTAGAAGAGTAGCAAGAAAAAGAGGCGTTGCTGTAGAATCTCCACAAGCTAAATTAGAGAGTGATATTCTTTCAGTGAATATTACTTACGTTGATGATGGAAGGGTTTTAGATACTCCTGAAGACCTTAAGCAAGCCTTTGAACACGCTATTCAAACTGAGGTTGCTTTGAAAGGATTTGAATATTTAGTTGAAATTAATTTATTCCGTTCTAGAGATGGAGATGTAGAGAATCTTTCTGGAAATTCATCCGATGATGATGAAGAAATGTTTGCATGTGAAATATGTGAAGGTTTGGTTAAAGAAAGTGATTCGTCTTGCCCACATTGCGGTGCAATATTTGAAGACGAAGAAGACGAACCAGTTAGCAACCCTCGTTCAAGATCTCCACCAAGAGGTCCAGGGAAGTCAAGTCCACCTGGACCATCAAGAGGTCCACCAGGAGGCCCTAAGAGAAGTGGCCCACCTGGAGGTCCAAAGAGAAGCGGTCCACCAGGAGGTCCAAAGAGAAGCGGTCCACCCGGCAGTCCGAAGAGAAGCGGCCCACCAGGAGGCCCTAGCAAAGGAGGACCTCCTAAAGGCGGGCCATCCGGCGG
>CEOF01029797.1_pt1 | contig 18532 bp, 20 predicted proteins | sample 361311 | NCBI WGS metagenome assembly CEOF01 (sample SAMEA2619667, study PRJEB7988) | marine metagenome | biome: marine biome (ENVO:00000447); feature: surface water layer (ENVO:00002042); material: "saline water (ENVO:00002010), including plankton (ENVO:xxxxxxxx)" | depth 5 m
TTGACACAAGGAGCTTTCAATGTTCACTGCGTTCTTATGGTCTCTACCCCCAACGGGGGCCTATAACCATTAAAGACATAAGGTGCAAGAAATACCTAGTCATCGATGATGACTTAACAGAACCGTAACAAAAGATTGGAGGGGTATTAACCCCTCCAATCAATATTAAAAGGTCGCTATTGCTTTACATTACTTTTTGTCTAATTGCATAGTGCAAGGACCCCGGAACGATAAGCCCTACTGATTTTTCGTATAAGGCTAACCAATCTTCATTTTCTGAGAGTTTCGCGTTGCTTTGATTCAAATCTTCCATAGAAGCAAAATTAGTAACAAAGAACAGTTCAGAAATGTCACCAGTCAAAGGCCTAACGACCCCAACTTCATCACCGGAAATAGATGTTGCTAATTCGGCTACTTCGAGACAGAAGGCAGTTGCTTCCATTTGCTTTGGCGTTTCGACTCTAACAGTATTCACCGCTGCAAAAGCATCAAACTCTCCCATAGGTTTAATAATCTCTCCAAGTCGATCCTCAACAATATCCGCAATTGATTCGCTTCCGACAAGCATTGAATTAATTTCTTGATCAGCCATATAGCTCATGCGCATCTGCTCATAATCAGCAAGTGTTTCAAAGCCTGTCGTTAAGAAAACGGCATTTGGGTCTCCTCCGATATCAACGTGCATTGAGTAATCACTACCCATCTTTGAATTCATTGAACTTAATACAGAACCAGTCAGACTAATGGCATCTGCCATTCGCCCAGACTTAGCTGTAAGAGTTCTTCCAGCAATAAACATAATTATTTCTCCTTTTCTAATTTTTTTTATTTAAATAAATCGGACGTATGTTACGTCAAATTCAGACTCAAAGTACTCTGGACTTTTTGCGAATATTTCCTGATACTTTTCATCAGTTACCCAACTATCTGTCATATCTTTAAGCCCCTGAAGCGTGTCAGCATGTGCAACAAACGTGACCCCATACTGATCCCCTGTTACAGGTCGAACAAGCCCGCATTCTGAGCCGGATAATTCTGAGACATGATTTGTCAGCTCAAGTATTAGCTCAGTTCCTTCAGCTACTCCGGTGCTCTTTAGTCTTCCCCGGTGAATTTGAGCAAATGCCTTTCTTTCCCCTGGCGGACGCAGTACTTCCCCAATTTGATCCTCCATCTCGGTCATAAACGAGGTTGACATACTAATCGCGGCCATCAACTGCTGGTCAGCCATATAGCTTTCTAAAAAAGATTGATAGTCATCCAAGGATTGCCAAAATCCAGATAACCAAACCTTATTCGGTGCTCCACCAATCTCAGTTGACATAGCCATAGCAGAGCCATACCTGTTATTCATTACCTCAACGATCTCAGAACCAAACGCAATAGTCTTTTGCATTTCTCCTGGAGTTGGGATCATCTCCCTTGCGGTTACATACATAAAAGTTTTTGCTCTCTTTCTCACAAACGGCAGCGGCAAAAGCTAATCAAAGCTTCAACCACAAAAACTGGATAATTTATCCCCCGATATTTTGTAAGTTAACATACAATTGTTTCCAATACATTAACAGAGTGTTACCAGAATGTTAATTACACTTAACACATAGGATTCTGCTGGGTATGGTCAGGGGGCTAAACGATGTGCCTTCCACTTGTTCTCTACTTTACGAAAGCGGAAACGGTCGTGTAGCCGATCAGGTTGTCCTTGCCAAAATTCAATCAGTGAGGGGCGGACCCTATACCCTCCCCAGTTTTCAGGGCGAGGAACTTCTTTATTTTTAAATTGTCTAGAAATTTCCTCATATTTGCTAACCAGCACATCTCTATTATCAATTATCTGGCTTTGAGGTGAAGCCCAAGCCCCAAGTTGGTGCCCGCGGGGACGCGATTTAAAGTAATCGTCAGACTCTTCTATTGTCGCTTTTTCTATTTCGCCGAGAATTCGAACTTGTCTATGTAAAAGAAACCAACCGAAAGTTAATGAGACTTTAGGAGTCCGGGAAAATGACGTGGCTTTATCACTGTTGTAGTTAGTGAAAAATAAAAATCCTTCATCATCTATTTTTCTAACTAAAATAAAACGGGATGAAGGATAGCCATCATCGTCAACACTGGAAACAACCGCTGCATCAGGTTCATGAACTCCTGCTTCGGCCGCATCAGCATGCCAAGACATAAATTGATTAATAGGATTTTCTAGAATTTTTTCATTTGCAATATCCACGACTACGAACCTTTCTAATGTTCCCTTTCCTTTATTCTTCCATGGCTTCTTACCAGCATTAAACTTTTCTTCTCATTGCTTTAAACAATTCAACTATTTACCTAGAAGGGAAATATAAAGAAATAAATCTCGTTGGTTTGCCTTTTGGCAGTACGGTCAATCTTGTGAACAATAGAGCATTTATTCCAATTTTTTTAGGTGGGGTATTTGGTGCTTGTGCTAGGTGGGGGCTATTAGAAATGCTTCCAACAACTGGTAATTGGCCTTGGCAAATCTTTATATTAAATGTTGCTGGTTGCTGCATTCTTGGCATATTAGTTGGCTGCTTCTCTTTAGAAACAAAATTTTTTCATGCCCTAACAACTGGATTTTGTGGTGCTTTCACAACTTTTTCAGCCTTTTCAGTTGATCTAGCCGAATTCATTCGTAATGGGCAATTGCTGACTGGCTTCAGTTATCTTCTTGCTTCAAGTTTTGTCGGGTTATGGGGATATTTTTACTCAAAACAAAGATTATCTATTCGAATGGCATCCAAGTGGCGTTAATGTTCAATGTCCCTTTATTACTTGCCTTCTTGCAAGAGAGTTCATTTCTAACTGCTGCTGGTTTTGTTTTCCTCGCTGGATTGGGATCTGTCGCACGATGGATTCTCAATACGAAAGGTAAGTCAAAGCAAATACTAGGGACACTTACTGCAAATATTTCTTCATCTTTTATTTTGGGACTACTTATTTCTTATGATTTATCTCCCGCAACTATGACTATATTGGGAACTGGACTTTTAGGTTCGTTCTCAACATTTTCTACTGTGGCGATGGAAACAACCGAGAAATTTACAAATGAAAACAAAATCCATGCATGTGGGTATTTCTCAATAACTGTTGGGTTAGGAATTCTTGCAGCCGTCATTGGTTTGGAAATCGGTAGTGGTTGATCTAAAACGGTGATATGAATAATCCCGTTGAATTAGTTATTTGGTCTGATTTTCTCTGACCATGGTGTTACGTCGGGACGGTACGTCTTGATGAAGTAAAAAAACATTTTGGTAACCAAGTTTCAATATCTTGGAAAAGTTTTCTCTTAAAAAACGGTGCAAAAACTCCAGAACGTGAAAAATTTATTCGCTACACCCAGGGTTGGTCAAAAATAGGCGAATTAGAATCAAAAACAAATTTTCGCCCGTGGGCTACTTCAAATCCCCCACCATCTGGAAGTCTTCCAGCTCAAATTGCTCACAAGATAATCGCAGCAGAGTGGCCCCACTTAGCAATGGATATGCATGAACGTCTATTAGATGCTTACTTTTCTGAGAATCTAACTATTTCTGATTGGAATGTCCTCACAGACATTGTCTCTTCAATTGGAGTTGATCCAAATCAATTTCGCTTAGTTGTAAATGAAAGTCGCGAAGACTTCGCTAAAGCTGTTGTTGATGAACACAACGAAGCCATCAATCAAGGAATTACTGCAGTACCAACAGTGCTGATCAATGAAGTTTTACCTGTGCCAGGGGCGCAAGAAACTGAAACGTATATAAATTGGATCGAACGCATTATTGAAAGATCAAAAGATTCTTAATTTTTGTCCCGATTCATGATTATTTCTATCAATTTTCTGCGGTCAATTTTATCAGTTGCGTTACGAGGAATTTCATTAATAATTACGACTACTTCTGGGAGTTTGAATGAAGCAAGTTCTCGTGATCCATATTCTCGAAGTTCTTCTAAAGTTGGCGGATTTTTAGTTGCTTTTGGAACTACGACAGCTACTCCTATTTCCCCCATAACCTCATCAAGTTGAGGAACTATAGCTATCTCAGAAACCTTACTGTGACTTGAAAGAACGCCTTCTACCTCAAGGGGGTAGACGTTATAGCCTCCTCGTATAAACATCTCTTTTGTTCTCCCTGCGAGGACAAAGCAGTCATTGTCATTTACGTACGCTAAATCTCCTGTTTTTAGCCATCCGTTTTTGAGAACGTCATCTGTTGCTTCTGGATCATTCCAGTAGCCGCTCATCACGGCTGGAGATGAAATCCAAATTTCACCTATTTCACCTTGATCAAGTTCTATGCCTTCAGCGTCGCATATTTTAGCTTTTACCCCTTTTCTGGGTTTCCCTACCGTGAATAACGCTTCATCATCGTCAGCTTCGAGAGTAGTTCCTAGTCCAATTCCTCCTGATTCAGTTGAGCTATACCGAACTGACCAAGGAGCACCAAATATTTTTCTTCCTGCTTGAATCAGATCAGGTGAAGCAAACGCTCCTCCGGTTACGATTGCTTTTACAGACGTGAAATCGAATGATGCAATATTTTCTTGCTTAAGCATCAATGCTATTTGCGGAGCGATTGCACTTACAGATGTCATCTTATAATTGTGAATTAATTCTAGTATTTCTTTAGCGTTCCATTTTTCAACTAAATGTGTTGTTCCGCCCGAAGATAGTAGCCACGGCAATTTCGTCATTACTCCTACATGAGCGAATTCGGTACTTGCATATCGATTTCCCCCACCACCCCAAGATCCTCCGGTATCGAGGTCACTTATTGCTTGTAGCTGCTTGTTAGTAAACCAAGCTCCTTTTGGTTTACCTGTACTTCCAGATGTAAAACAAATGCACACTGGCCTGTCAGGGTTAGTTTCTAACGTTTCGAGACTTTCTCCAGTAAGGCGCTGCTGGGTCATTATTTGGTTAATATTTTGATTAAGTTTGATCTTTTCAGATTTGTGTTCGCTACTGACTCCTGCGTCAAAACCTGCCGCTGTTATCACTAAATCTGGTTTTAATGTTGCTAGTACTTTCTGACGTTCCCGTGATGTGAAACGTGGGTTTATCCCTGCAGTTACACCACCAATTTTTGCTACAGCTAGATAAGAAATTATGTATTCAATGTGGCTAGGTAAACAAAGAGCCACAACGGAACCCTCACTTACTTCATTCACCTTAAACCATGCGCCGACTTCATCTGAAAGTTGATCTAATTCTTGGAATGTAATGGCTTTTCTGCCCGCAGTTTTATATGCGATTCTTGAACCGTGTTCTTTAGTTACAAGCTTTAAAGAATTTACAAGCATCTCATTAGTTTCCCATGTGATTGTCTCTTTAGTTAACCAATTATTATCTGTTTCTGTGAATTTTAAAATGTATTTTAAATATTGATATGAGTAGCCGCTAATGACCGATAGTCTCTCAAGAGTGATTGATTTAAAGAAACTTCGTGACGATGATGCCTACAGGTCAGGCATTATCCGTAAAGGAATTGACTCTAGTGTTTTAGATGATGTTCTCGTACGCGAAGAAACTTGTAGAAAACTTCAACAGGAGGTTGAAGAGTTGCGTTCTGAGCAGAATGTAGCTTCAAAAGAAATCGGGCAAGCTTCGCCGGAAGACCGAACTGAAAAGATTGCTGCTGCGTCAGCGATAAAAGAATTATTGCAGGCTAAAGAGACAGCTTACGCTTCAGCTTCTGAAGGCCTGCAAGAAATAACTATTTCTTTGCCTAATCCAGCTAATGAACGTTGCCCGAGTGGCGGCGAAGACGACTACGAGGTCGTTGAAGTTATTGGGGAGTGCCCCGAAGCCCCCATTAGAAATCACGCTGAATACGGTGAGTTTATGGGGTGGGTAGAAACTGAAAAAGCTGCAGAAAATATGGGTAGTCGATTTGCATATCTAAAAAATGAAGCGGTTCTTCTTGAATTTGCCCTTGTGCAATACACGATGTCAAAACTAGTTAGCAAAGGATTTACCCCTGTTGTTACTCCTGTTCTTGTTCGAGAACAGATGATGTTTGATGCTGGTTTTTTCCCGACAGACCGTAATCAAGTTTACGAGCTTCCAAAAGATGACCTGTTTTTAACTGGAACAAGTGAAGTTGCTCTCGCTGGTTTACACCGAGGAGACCTCCTTGAGAAAGAAGATGTCCCAATTCGGCTAGTCGGGTATTCCTCTTGCTTTAGGCGCGAAGCTGGAACTTATGGAAAAGACACTTCGGGTATTTTCCGAGTTCACCAATTTGATAAAGTGGAAATGTTTTCTTTTTGTGATCCGGAAGATTCGTGGAACGAATTAGAAATGCTTCGCGATATTGAACAGGAAATAATCACTGAACTTGGACTACCGCATAGGGTTATTCTTGTAGCAGCGGGAGATCTAGGGGCGCCAGCTTCCCTCAAGTATGACTGTGAAGTGTGGCTACCTTCCGAAGGTCAGTATCGAGAATTAACTAGTTGTTCTAATTACCTTGATTTTTCCGCAAGAAGAATGAAAACGAGGATTCGTAGCTCAGAAGGAAACCAACTTGCACATACCTTAAATGGAACTGCTTGCGCTGTTGGCCGGACTTTGGTTTTTCTAATGGAACACCATCAACAAGAAGATGGAAGTTTTATTGTCCCAGAGGCCTTAAGACCATTTTGCGGTTTGGAAGTTATTCAACCTCCTACTGCTTGAAATACTAGTTATTTTCTTCTTGAGTCAATTCAGTGGAGCTATTACTTTCCACCAAAACCATTTCGGGACTATTTCTTCTGCTCCATTGGAAGAAGCGGGTTCCAATCCAGATCCATAGGTATATTCCTCCAATTAGTTTCATAACGAGTCCAGCTAGTTGCTGGTCAGTTGTAATATCTATACCCCACAAGCGAACAGAGTGATCATAAGCATCGTATAGGGCCCCACCTGCGAAAGTAAGAAAGCCGGCTGGAACAGTTGGGATGACGGACATAAGGAAAAGGTAAACCATTTGTGCAGGAAGACTTTTTCTTAATCCAGGTACTGGGCTCATAACGGGAATCCACATCCAGAGAGAAGATACAAAAACTGCGAGATGAATGAAATAGTGAAAAGGGCCATTTTCTATTGAGTAGTTGACAGCAAAAGGCAAGTGCGTAACTATGATCACAAAGTTATAAATAAACCCTGCAACGACTGGACGCGAAAGTTGATTAACCCATTTACTGGTTCTTCCTGAAGGGCTTACGAGCAACTCAGCTAACCATCTTGGAAACGCTAGAAGAAGTAACGGCGGAACAATTAGTGAAATGATTAAGTGTTGAAGCATATGTACTGAATACAAGTATTCTTCTGAGATATCATGCATCGGCCAATCTGAAGCAAACCAGAGAGTAAACATAGCAGCGATAAATGCTACTTGGTTTTTTCTGGTGTAGACAGGTTCACCTTGTTTGACCGCATTGGGTCCCACGACTTTTATTGCATATAAAGCTAGAAGGAAACCTCCCAGAATTATGATCCATACTTCTGGGTGAAATTGAAATCGCCATATGTCTTGGCTTGCTGAAAAGATCACTACTTTAGCTTGCCATGACTTGGGGTAGAAGTACCAGATTTAAGCTTGCTTGTGGCATATTTCACTTGATTTAAACCAAATTAACAAGTTGGGAAAAATTAGTGATGTGTACCGTCTCCGCCTTTAAAAGAGAACCCTAACCATGCTCCGATTATCGTTGGTGGAACAAATAGGAAAAGGACCTTTATGATTACATTCCAGTCGGGTAGGAACCCGAGAGCAAAAGCCATTATGAAATAAACAGGCCAAGCGATGCTGAGCCCCATGACCATCATTTTTGTAAAGATTGCATGATCGTCACGGAGATGCATGAACACAGCTGCTACTAGAAAGAACTTAACAACCATTAAAAATGAAAGTGTGAGAACCATGAGCCATTCGGGAGCGTTGTGGACTGATTCAAAATAGGTAAAAACTTCAATGGCGGTAAAGAAGCCAAGTATTAGGGCTGTTTTAATATATATCCAATCTTGCTTTACCCAAGATTCTTCGGTTTGTTTGTTCTCTGTTGTAGTCATAGTTATTTCCTATTGTGGGAACAGGTAGACGATTGTAAAAATAACGATCCAAACGACATCGACGAAATGCCAATACAAACCGATTATCTCTAATCTTTCTTCTTGGGCTGATGTGAGTTTCCCGCGCATTGACTGAATGTACATTGACATTAGAAATATTATTCCAACAGTCACATGAACTCCGTGGAAACCAGTAAGAGTAAAGAATGCTGTTCCAAATAAGTTTGTTGTGTAACCAAGTCCTTCACGGTAGAAGACAGTGAATTCATAGACTTGACCACCTACGAATATGGCGCCAAGTATTGCTGTCGAGAGAAGCCAAATGCGACTTCTTCGAATGTCATTTCTCCTTAAAGCAGTTATAGCTAGAACTACTGTGAGCGAACTCATCAGAAGAACAAAAGAGCTAACTGAAGTGAATGGAATATCGAACATTTCTTCTGGCCCAAGATCTGTTGGACCTATTCGATCTTTGTAAAGCATGTAAGTAGAGATCAAGGCTCCGAATAGTAAGCAATCCGAGCCAAGGAATACCCACATTCCTAGCTTGTCATTTGAGACGCCTAAAGTAGTTGGTTCAGTCAATTGACACTTCCTCCTCACCACTATCGGCGTTTTCCTCTAGCTCAAGGTTCGTATCGCCATGGTCGTCGTGGTGGTCATCGGCGTTTGGGTCGTCAACAGGTTCAAACACCCAACCATAGAGCCCACCTAACACTAGTAAGCCTCCGAGTATACATAGCCAGAGGTTATAGATAAGACCGTATCCAATAACTGGGAGCCCTGCTGCTGCAACTAACGGCCAATATGAAGGAGCAGGCAAGTGAACATTAGTGTTGCTTCCATCGTGAGCAACTTCTTCTGCGGTAGCTCTTCGAACGACTTGCCCTTCTTCATTTCGTCCCCATTTCCTGTGCCAGAATTCATCTTGCCTTTCGACATGTATTACCTCGTCAAAATTATGCTCTGGGACAGGCGATGCAGTCATCCATTCAAGAGATCTTGCATCCCACGGGTCTGGCCCAGGTGCTGGAGTTTTTCCAGCTTTAAACGCCTTACGACTTATGATCACATTCGCTATAAACATTGCGGTCGCTATGGCTATCAAGAAAGCCCCAATTGTTGCGACTAGGTTCCATAGGTCAAAACCTTGACCTTCAGAATAAGTTTGTATTCTTCTACTCATTCCTTGAAGCCCAAGAATGTGCATTGGACCGAAAGTTAGGTTAAATCCGATAACCATCACCCAGAAACTAGATTTACCTATTTTCTCAGAAAGGAAATATCCGAATATTTTTGGCCACCAGAAGTAGAAACCTCCGAAGAAGCCAAGAATGATTCCTCCAAATATAACGTAATGGAAATGAGCGACGATGTAGTACGTGTCAGTTTGTTGTGAGTCAGCTGCAGCCAGTGAGTGAGTTACGCCGGATAATCCTCCAATAGTAAACATTGCTACAACGGCAGTTGCGTACAACATAGGCGTTGTAAAACGGATTCGTCCCCCCCACATTGTGGCGAGCCAATTGAGAATCTTAACTCCTGTAGGAACTGCGATAAACATTGTTGATACCGAGAATGCTGCTACTGCAACAGGCCCTACTCCAGATGCAAACATGTGATGAGCCCAAACTCCCCATCCCATAAACCCAATTGCAATTCCAGAAAATACCATGAAAGGATAACCAAAAATTGGTTTTCTACTGAATGTAGGAATTATTTCTGAAATAACACCAAAGCTTGGAAGTATAAGCACGTAAACCTCTGGATGACCAAAGATCCAGAAAAGGTGTTGCCATAATAGGGGGTCTGCTCCCTCCATAACGTTAAAGAAATTAGCGTCAAAGAGCCTGTCGAACGTTAGAAGGAAAAGAGCAACCGAGATAACTGGCATTGCGAATAAGAGAAGCATTTGCACAATAAAAAGCATCCAGGTGAGGATAGGCATTTTCATGAGCGTCATACCGGGTGCCCGCATATTTAGAACGGTAACGATGAGGTTGATTGCTCCTACTAGTGAGGCGATTCCTGTTATTTGCAGCCCAATCGCAAAGAAATCAATACCTTTACTTGGGGAGAATAGAATTCCGGTATTAGGTGAGTAAGCGAACCATCCCCCATCTGGCGCGTTCTCCCACCATCCTCCAATAAACATTGAAGAAAGTAGAAATAGTCCTCCTCCTAAGAAAACCCAGAAGCTAAAAGCATTGAGCCGAGGGAATGCCACGTCTCGTGCCCCTATCTGTAAAGGAATCAGATAATTTGCGAATGCAGCTCCAAGTGGTATCGCAGCTAAGAAAACCATTATCACGCCATGCATTGTGAAAACTTGATTGTAAGTTTCAGCTGACAGAATAGAATTACCAGGCCTGCTTAGCTGCAACCGCATAAATAAGGCATAAATGCCTCCAATTACAAAAAAGAGGAGTCCAGCAGCTCCATACATAATTCCTATTTTTTTATGGTCTACAGTGAATAGCCAATCTTTCCATCCACTTCCACCTTGAGGTCGAGTAAACGCTCCCAGTGGTTTACTAGAGGTAGAGTCCTCTATTCCGGATTCTAATTCTAAAGTATTTTCTTCTGATTCAACGATTGCCATATTTGGCTCCGATTAGTTGGGGTGTATTTTTCATGGTCAGTCCAAAGTCACAAGATAGTCAACGAGTAAATCAATTTGAGCTTCACTTAGGTTCAAGTTAGGCATACCTCTTGCTTGTTCTGGTTGCGCATTGGGTTTTTCCTTTGGCGAATTACGCAACCATGCTTCGAGAGTGCCACGCGCATAATCACTACCGGGTAGACCAAGGTAGTTTCCTTGATCTGCGATTTCTTGGGCGCCTGGGTAAAGTTCAAAAAACGAGCCTGAATAACTACTGCGAGTTGCGAAGTGGGTCAAGTTTGGTGCAGCTCCAGAGGTTAGGTTTGCAGCGCCAGTATATTTTCCTTGGCTTAGGGTTCCATCCGAATGATTTCTAAACTCTTCTATATTTCCGTACATAGCCATACTGTCGGAGGTTATAGTGCCATTGACATCGCGCTCGGTCACGCCATTCACGACGTGACATCGTGAACAATTTGAAATAAACAGTTGCTCGCCTTCATAATTCGGATCATCTTCAGGCAGTGGGTCTCTTATCGTCAATTGGTTTGCTACCCAAGCCAAGAAATCTGTCTCTGAGAGTGAAACAGTGTACATCCGCATATATGCGTGACTCAATCCACAGAACTCGGTGCATTGACCGGCGAATCTTCCAATTTCGTTTGATTGGATTACCCAAGGAGTTGTTCGTCCCGGTACCGCATCCTTCTTTCCATTGAGTCGAGGAATCCAGAAACTATGAATAACATCTCTTGATGTCGTATAGATTCTGACATCTTGATTAACAGGAATCACAATTTCATTTGCTGTTACAAAGTCTGGCTGAGAAGCGCCTTCTATACCGTCAAGATAGTAGTGGTACTCCCACCACCACTGTTGCCCTACGACGATTACTTCAACCTCTGGATAGTTTGCTTCTTCGGGTGCAGCATCTACATCATCTAAATTTAAGAGGAAACCAACACTAAATAATGCGATTGCAGCCATAAGGATCGTCGGGCCGATAGTCCAACCAATTTCAGCTGCAAAATGTCCATGAACTTGTTCAGGGAATTCTTCGTCGGTGTAGCCCCCGTCAAATGATTCTTCGTTTTCTTGTGGTGCTTTAACGCGATATTTCCAACCTATGAAAAGAACCGCGCCTTGTATGAAAATAAAGACTATTCCAGCAATAATAAATATTGGATTTATTAAGTCACTTATTCCGCTGGATTTCCTTCCGGCTGGGTCAAGAGTATCCAGAGGCGCGTTGCTAGCGCATCCGGTAACAAGTAAAAGTGCAAAAGCAGTGAAGAAGATGGTCCACTTCAAGTACTTTTTAGATGAAATTTGCATATCTGTGTCTTTCAAATGTCTCTGCTTCAAGTTTTGCTTGATTTGCGAGGTGTGGCCAAGTTTAGAGAAGGTCACTTGTCACTTTCTCCTTCATGGTGTTCACCGTCTCCTTCATGGTATTCACTTGTGTGATGGTGCGAGATGTCTCGTTCGCCAATAACTGCGGAGACCACTCCTGAAGTCAATAAGCCAACTGCTCCTATGGCAAGAATGCCTGCAACTATATTTCGATTAACTTTTTCAGCTAATGCGAATGCGACGGCACCAAGAAAAACAACTGCCGACATTATTACTGCAATCCAAATTGCCCATGATTTTGACACTGTTAAAAAGATCCGCGAAGCACAAAGAACTGCTACAGCAATGCCAACAGTTCCCAAGACAGGAACTTCAATTGGTTTCATTAATCGGTTTCTGAGCTCAGCATTTGCGATTGGATCACCAGTAGCCCTATCAGACCAAGCGCTCATCATAAGTTCGAACGCTGTGGTAATGAGAATAATTAATCCAACAGTAAAGATCGCTGAATGTGTTACTAGACCAATCACGAGCGTTCCGAGACCCAAAGCTCCTATAGCTGGCCAGTAATTGTATGCGACTGGGCTTTGAGCGGGAGGGAGTTGACCATTATTGAGTTCAGAAACAGCGTCTGTGTCAGCATCCCTAAAAGCAGTAAGCATAATCGCTAGTCCAGCGGAGACAATCGCAAACATTACTAAGATTACATAGCCAACGTGGTCTCCTACTCCTCCAGACCAACCAAGGCTGGCTGCGCCAACCCATACCTCAGAATCAATGAAACCGAGATAATCTGCACCGCCTCCATCACCTGTAACAACTCCGTATAGAAAAGCCGTTATTAGGCCAAAGACCGCAAACCCCATAAAGAGCCTAAATCCTGGTGAAAACATTACTTGACTCCCTTCATCATTTCGCTATGAAGACAGCGATCCATATGATGAAATAAATAAACACCAATGAATACCAATAGAGTGAAGCAGCAACAACGCCATCTGTCTGTTGACTACCGTATTGTCCAGCGAGAGTTCTAAAACCAGTTAGCAAAAGAATGATCATACCGATGACGATTGCGACCATATAACTGCCGACAATGGTATAGATCAAAGTTGCTGCAGTTGTAGGTCCTTCATCTGCGATGAGGTTTGTTTGAGAGAGGTGCCAGGCAGTCTGGACTAGAACCATGGCTCCCATGGCTAAAGTCGTTCCTAAAGCCAACAAAGCATGCTGACGATCATCTCGTTTGATTGAATAGACTGCCCATTGCATCACAACGATTGAGATTAGAAGCGTCCAGATAACCATACCCGGTTGAGTAAGTTCAATTGTAACTTTTTTAGGTATCCAAGCCGTTCCTTCAGCTCTTACCAAAGCCCTTTCTTTGAGATAAACCCCAAAGATTCCAGCGAAATACATAAGCATGGCCGCGATGCCAAAACCCGTTGCAACCAATGGTGTCCGTCCTCTAACAGGTGGAGCGACTGGAAGATCAGTTGTACGGAGGTTCATTGCTCTATACCTCCGGAAGTAAATAGCGGCCTTTCGGAATTCACGACAGGTGGTTCATCAAAGTTTCCAGATGGAGGCGGGGATTGTGTCGCCCATTCAAGAGTATGTCCATTCCATGGATCATTGGCATTCTCAGTATTACCTTTACCTAGAATAGCTGAAGCGGTTAAATCAAGTATTACTAAAGCCACTCCGCTGATCAGTAGAACAGAACCGATTAGCCCTATTATGTTTATAAATTCAACCGCACTTTGATCCCATATTCCCTCTGATGGGTTAGAGAGATAAACAGATTCTCTTTCATCTAAGAATCCATTTATTACATTGCTTCCTCCAGAAAGGAAAAGGCCACCAAACAATGCTAATCCAGCCAAAATACCTACATTGTTATTTAACTTGTTGCCGAAAATTTTCGGAGACCAGTAATATACGCCAGCTATCGAAGCGATAATGCTTGATATCAAGGCATGCTCCATAACCGAAGTAGCTATAACAGTTCCTTGGAGATCTTTAAGCCAATTTATAATTCCTCCAAGCCAATCACTGTCAATTTCTTGAATTACTCCAATGGCTGGACCAGATACATGTAATGCAGATATGCCTGCGGCGACAAGGAGAGACAGCATTGAGATCAAAGCGAGAATCAGTTGAGCAGATACTTTAGGTTTTCCGTTTACCAAAGTATCTGCGAGACCACCAAAGAAAGCTAAGACAGGTAGTAAGACTAGGATTCCCATACCAACGTATACAGCTTGATCTCCTAATTCTGCGTTAAAGAAAGGTTGAGCGAAAGCTCCGAAAGATAGAACCCCTAAAGCTCCAATACCTATTTGCTGAACTGCGTATTGTCTTTGAGATTGATTTGAGGAAACAGGGATAATTTCACCTGCGATGCCCAGTACTGGAATGGCGAATGCAAAGATCATCGGTTGAGACCACAGCCATGAAACTTGATCCCATATATTCTCGACGTTGCCATATCGAAGTGCGTCTGCACCCTTGAAGTCAACCCAAGAAATCATCAAGTTTCCTAGCCAGATAGGGAGTGTTAACACCCAAATCCCTGTCGCTACTAGAATTGACCAGCTAAACAAAGGCAATTCAAACAAAGTCATCCCTTGGGGACGTTGCGTGATGATCGTTGCTATGAGTGTTATTGATGCTAAGAGAACAGCTACGATAACCATTGCTATTGAGAGAATAGATAGCTCTGTTGCTTCTGGGTCCATTCCTTGCGCAAATTGTGTTAGTGGCTCGGGGACTCCTAAACCACCATCAGCGAAAACGGTTACAACATGAATCAAAATACCGACTAGCCAAGCCCAGAAAGCTGCTGCTGCTGCGCGAGGGAATGCAATGGAAGGTGCTCCGATTTGAAGAGGGATTAGATATGTCGCCAAACCGAGTATTAAAGGAACCACACAGAAAAAGAGAAGTGAGGTTCTTGATAGGCTCCATGTTTGAAAATATTGATTACTGGACCCAAAGTCAAGAATAGTCGTCCCGTCAATATTGATTCGTTCTAAACGAAGAAGGAAATGCAGGACAAGGGAAAGTAAACCTCCAGCCAACCCAAAAAAGATATATAGTTTGCCTATATTTTTATGGTCAGTGGTGCCGAAGGCGCCAGCAAGACCTCCTAATTCAAGGGGTCTTGACGCTGTTTCTTCTGTGTTCAATTGCGTTTCTGTTTGATTTTCTGTCACGTTATTCTTTTTCGTCTAGTTACCCAAACGAAGTCTTTCAAATTAAGCAAAAAACATGCTAGACAATCCGTTCCTATTTGTAACGGATTCCCCTTTGACTGTAGTCATCATAACGACTTGTAGCCGAACTATAACGAGAAATTTGGCTTGTTTTTAAAATTACGTTCTTAATCTAAAAACCAGACCGAACTAACTGATCAACCGCTATGAGTGTAAATAATATTGTTATGTAGCTAATTGAGAACCCGAAAAGGCGCATCGCTGATTTTTGTGTCGGACGAATCATTACTTGAAAAGAGAAAAATGTAAAAATAGCACCTAACAATATTGCACTGATTAGGTAAATTAAACCCATATCTGCGACAGGTACAAAAATCAGCGATATAGCCCATACTTGAAAGGCATACAGAACCATTCTGTAACCAGTGACTTTAGTTCCTTCAATTACCGGAAGCATCGGTACATTAGCATTTGAATAGTCTTCTCGATATCGGATTGCAAGTGCCCAAAAGTGCGGCGGTGTCCATAGGAAAATCAGCAGGAAAAGAATAACTGGCGGCCAATCAAGAGAATTCGTTACCGAAGACCAACCAATAAGAACTGGAACAGCTCCTGCGGCTCCTCCGATAACAATATTGCTTGTAGATGACCGTTTCAGCCACAAACTATAGACAAAGACGTAAAAGAGGCATGCGGCTACAGCAAGAAATGCACTTAGTAAATTCACAAAAGCCCAAAGCCAGATAAATGCCAAAATTTCGATACTAATAGCGAAGATCAAAGCTGACCTCGGGGAGAGGACACCTGTTACGAGAGGGCGTCGCTTAGTTCGCTCCATTAATTTATCTATATCACGATCAATAAACATATTGATCGCATTTGCACCCCCTGCAGCGAGCGTACCTCCAAATAAAGTTGCGATTATTAGCCATAAAGACGGAAGCCCTTCTTCGGCTACAACCATTGTTGGCACGGTTGTTATTAAGAGAAGTTCAACGACTCTTAGCTTCATCAAAGCTATGAATCCGAATAACCGTTCCTTAAGCGAAAACTCCGACATTGTGTCACTTCCCATATTATGAGGCTAGGCCCAGGTGTTAGTTTCCACCAAGATTTCGGAAATTTCATTATGATTTGAAATATTTTTCCGTCTGAGGTGTCGTTTCTTCAACCATCATGATGGACTATACCTATGGGAACTTTCTCCATTTCTCGTAATCGATATCAAAAAATTGCGAGGATATCTTTAATATTGCTTGCTTTCATTATTGTAACCGGGGCTGCTGTCCGTCTAAGCGGCTCTGGGTTAGGTTGTTCCGACTGGCCAACATGCGAGAACGACCAATTTGTAGCTGAGATTGATGATGTTCATGCAATGGTGGAGTTTGTTAATAGAGTAATTACTGGTTTTGTCGCATTGGCAGTAATGATTGCTGTGCTTGGTTCCTTATTTAGAAAACCTAAGCGAAAAGACTTAATTTTGTTATCAATTGGTCTTGTAGTCGGTGTTATCGTCCAAATAATCGTTGGTGCCTTAGTGGTTAGAGAACATCTACCTCCAAGTTTAGTTATTGCTCATTTTCTAATTTCCATGGTTCTTGTCTGGAATGCAGTTGAGCTTGATTACCGGTCAGGACTAACTCTTGAGGAAACAAAGCGTTCCTCGAAAGGGAAACTTCAGAAGCTATCGGGCTTACTCGTTCTTTGTTGTAGTTTTGTGTTGGTAACTGGAACAATAGTTACCGGTTCAGGGCCTCATAGCGGGTCCGAAAGTCAAGAAACTAAAAATGCTCTAGAAGTTACTGCGAATACCGCAGACATATCTGTAGCTGGCTTTGAAGTTGAAAGGCTTCCATTTGACGTCCCAGATGTCGCCCGAATACATGGTGTTAGCATGATTATTTTCCTATCATTAATGCTTGCTGTTCTCTATAAAATAAGAAAAAGCCAACTCTCTTCTCTGCCGCAAGCTCAGAATCTTCTCGTAGCAATCATCGTTCAAGCAACAATTGGGTATCTCCAATATTTCTCCGGTGTCCCTGCTTTACTAGTCGGTTTTCATGTAGCTGGGGCGACTTTAATTTGGATACTTGCTTTGAGGTTACATCTATCTATTATTTTACCTAAGGGCGGTAACCATTCTGTTGTCCTTTCATCGAGTGCCAAATGAAATCATTGTCTGTAAGAAACAGGATTTCATCTGTAGCTTTCCCTCATGGGTCAATAAGCATTCAAGAAAATGAACAAACAGACGAAGCAACAGATCTGACTAGGCCATGGGTAGTTATAGTTTGGGATGACCCAGTTAATTTGATGGCCTATGTAACTTATGTATTCCAAAAATTATTTGGTTACCCAAAACCAAAAGCTGAAAAGTTAATGCTTGATGTCCATCATAAAGGAAAAGCTGTTGTTGCTAAGGGCTCAAGAGAAAAGGCCGAGCTGGATGTCTTTCGCCTTCATAAATTCGGGCTTTCAGCCACAATGCAGATGGATTAGTAACCCTATGCTTATCGAATTCACAAAAACCGGAATGTATAGGATTACTACTTTAGAAAAAGAAAGAATGATACTTTCAATAATTTCAGATGAATTACATGAGTCATTGAAAGACAATAATCAAAAGAAGGAATTATCTCGGTTATTTCCTCCAGGCTACCTTGACAAACCAGAAGCTGAAAAAGACTACCAGTCAATGATTCATAACGAGTTAGTTACAAGTCATATAAATGCTTTGGAAATTTTAAAAGGATCATTAATAAAACCTGAAGTTAAAGAACAAGAACTCATGGAAATAATGCGAGCACTAAATATTCTTCGTTTATCTCTTGGCGAGCGGATAAATCTTTTCGAGAGCTTTCAGGAAGAACTCGCTGAAGCTGATCCTAATTACGACCTATGGATTATTTTTCAAATTATTGGCCAAATGCTGGCTTCGGTGGTTGATTCACTTCAACAACAAATTTAAAAAAATATGCTGTTATTGCCTGAATGCAGTCGGAGCGGCTATTAGGTTTGGTATCGTGACTGAACCCACCTTTGGGGAGTCCTGCCCCGTTCGTCCAGCGGCCTAGGACGCCGGCCTTTCACGCCGGTAACACGGGTTCAAATCCCGTACGGGGTACAAAAAAAATAGACTTCACAGCGTCTTAGATTGGTGTATGGCTTTCAATGGCGTAGAGTGACAACCGGTTCTATTGAATAGAATTATCACCAAATAGGTGTACAAACAACAAGAGTAATTTGTTTAATATAAGGTCCCGTGGTGCAGTCTGGAGTGCACGCCGCCCTGTCAAGGCGGAGGTCGCG
>CEOF01075036.1_pt1 | contig 18531 bp, 23 predicted proteins | sample 361311 | NCBI WGS metagenome assembly CEOF01 (sample SAMEA2619667, study PRJEB7988) | marine metagenome | biome: marine biome (ENVO:00000447); feature: surface water layer (ENVO:00002042); material: "saline water (ENVO:00002010), including plankton (ENVO:xxxxxxxx)" | depth 5 m
AACAAACTGCGAAGGAACCAAGGTTACAGCCGCAAGAAAGAAAAGCTGAGTATGGTTAACGTCAATAACAGGTCAGAAGAAGTGCTTACTAATCCTGACCGAATGACGATACAGGTAGTCAACACTACGTACCTGCCGTGGGTTAACTGCAACATCAACAGCGGCAACTCAGCAGCGTACTACTTTAATCTTGATCGCCCCAACTACATGTACAACTTCAAGGGCGAGCCGATCTTCGAGATCGAGAAGGCTGATCCAGATTTCTACGCTTCGATACAAGAGGTCTTCGAGGACTACTTCGCCGTCAATGGTAAGACGTGCAGACCTGTATGTCTTCGAGACTTCGATACCGATACATATTTCAACGGCCTGTATGACCCGAACGTGTCTCAGTTCGACGACTCGTTTCCGTTAACACCCAGCTCACAAGCTGGTATCACAAGCTTCATGGCGACTCATGGTGCGCTCATGCCAGAGATCATCATGGACGCAAAGATTTACTTCGATCCTACAGAGAACGTACCGACAGTTGATCTGCAACAGTCGCCTATGAAGATCAATCTCTATCGTCGCACCGAGTACATGATGAACCCCTCGGAACCAGATAAGCGTTTAGGGGTCGGTGAAGCTTCCCTTCTTCACTCCAAAGTACCCCTTATCTCCAAGCTTATCCTTCATGTGCTCGGTGATGGCGACCAAGAATTCGAGCGATTCATCAATTGGTTGGCCTACATTTTTCAGACTAGAAAAAAGACAGGCACAGCGTGGGTTTTTACTGGTGTGCAAGGCACAGGTAAAGGTGTCTTTTACTCGCATGTATTGCGGCCACTGTTCGGTTCACACCATGTGCCAATGAAAGCCATCCAATCTATTGAAGAGCAGTTCAACAGCTATATGCGCTCTGCCCTCTTCATGATTGTTGATGAGTTTCATATGGCCAGTGCCTCTTCAGGCACGATGAAGATGGCCGACAAACTAAAGAACCAGATCACCGAGCCGACACAAACAATACGGGCAATGCGCTCGAACCAAATAGAAGTACCTAACTTCTGTAACTACATCTTTCTTACTAACCGTGCCGACGCAGTCAAGCTTGAAGAGACGGATCGCCGGTACAACATCGCGCCTCGACAAGAGAAGACGCTCATAGAGGCACACCCTGACATAGTCGATAGCTTAGACAAGATAGAGAAAGAGTTGTCACTCTTCGCTGGCTTTCTCACTACGTTCAAGGTGAGTGAGCGTCTAGTTAAGACTCCAATTGTCAACGAAGCGAAAGACTTAATGCGGCAGGTCAGCCTGTCAGACACAGAAGAGTTCTTTCAATCAGTTCGCACGGGCGAGCTGCTTCCGTTTATTGATGTCCTGGACATAGATGTCAACGACGTGATGAAAGCTGGTGAATACATGTCTGCCAAGCGCGTTGTTAAAGGCTGGATTGCCAGCGCCAAACTTCCGTACTGCATGGTGAACTTCGACCAAATGCAGCTCATCTACAACGTGCTCATTGCTACCCATAGCACTCGATTGAGTCCTATGCAGTTCAAAAAGATTGCAATGAAAAACGGAATTAAGTCTGTGCGTAAACGGCCTCATGGAGTGGGTCGCGAAGTCCACGCGATTCGAGGTGCAGAAGTTAAGTGGAAACTTGACGACTTAGAGCGTCAAGACCTCATCAACAAATACTTTACTGATCCACAAGATCAGAAGCTTTTGGAGACTTCTTCATGAATATTCCTGTTGGAGACAAACCTCTCAGAGAGGTAACCGTAGACCCATCACAACTCGGTGATGTTAGAGCATGGTCATACAGCACACTGAAAACGTATGAGCAATGCCCATACCGAGTGTACATACAAAAAGTTAGAAAAATTAGAGAGCCTAGCTCTCCCGCAGCCGAACGCGGTTCGTTAATCCACCAAGAAGCAGAGGATTACGTACGCGGTGAACTCGGCGAGATGCCAGAATCTCTGAAGAAATTTAAGTCAGAGTTCGAGGTCTTACGACAAGGCTTCGCTGATGCTCAAGTAGAGCTCGAAGGAGAGTGGGGTTTCACATTAGATTGGGAAACCACTGGCTGGCTCATGGGAGACACATGGGCTCGTATCAAGCTGGACGCATTAGTCAACGAGGACGATACCTCTTGCCGTGTCATTGACTATAAGACCGGTAAGAAGTTCGGCAACGAGATTGCCCACGGCCAGCAAGGTCTGGTCTACGCCATCGCTACTTTTCTTAGATACCCGCATATCGAGCACGCAAGAACTGAGTTCTGGTATCTCGATAAAGGCGAAACAACTATCAAAGATTACAGCCGCGCTACAGCCATGGAGTTTCTTCCTGGCTTGTATCGACGTGCAATCAAGATGACCACCGAAACTAACTGGGAACCAAAGCCCAGCAAAGATGCTTGTAGGTGGTGCGACTACAAAAAGAGTTACGAAGAATCCCCTGCAATTTGCAAGTGGGGGGTTTGACCCAGCGGGAGGTGGTCAGTTGAACGGGGGTTTTTTTGGTTCATGTTTTTCCTCCGTAAAAACACCCGCAGCACGAGCGAGGCACTCCTTTGATGATTATCCCCACCTCGTGATCGCGCCGACTAGCCCACGTCACGGGCCTTTACAGGAGAACTTAAATGGAATGCAGAGTTATGGCAGATGAAAACGCTTTTCAATACCGCATCGAGCGACTAGAGCTCCAATGGCAGCACTACGAGTCCAGCGGAAAATTCACCGAAGACTTAGTCGAGCAAATGGAATTGCTAATGCGAGACAAGGATTGGTTTTGGGAAGGCATCGGCTACGACGGTTTTCATTCTTATGTTCCCGAAACCAAACGGGATGAAGAGCAGGAAGCCCTTATGGATGCAGTCATCAATAGTGACTACTCCGCTATCGGCAAGCACTTCATCAAACAACTTGAGCACTACGTCTATGACAGGGCGCTCGATAACATTCCAGGACCGGATTAACTATGACTTTATCTCTTACCCAAAAAATTATCTTAACCATCATCTCAGTCTTTCTTATCACTATCGGCCTTTCTCTTTTTGCCCACGCACTAAGCATCGCTTTCATCTCTGTGTTGATCGTTGCAGGTGTGTTTGTCGCTTATGAAATCTACCGGAGAGACTGAATGTCCCAAATTTTATTTCGCCTTCTGCAAGTCGCGGAGGTGTTACTGATTTATCAAGCCATTAAACGTAAATATGCAAGCCGTCAGGAGGACGCACATGCAGATACTCAACAGCAACATCAAGCGGATACATGTGAACCAACACAACATCCGCGCCAACGCCAAGAACGACGAACAACTCCCCCCTCTCACGATCAAGACATCCACTGCTAACCACAAGGGTTACGACGCAACCATCTACGGTTCGTCACGGATTGTTTATTCACCCGATAAACCCTTGCCCTGCGGAGCCAAGGTGTGGATCGAAACTCACGCACCAGTAGAAGTAAAGGAGGAACTATGTTCTTAACAGGTCTTATCGCCGCACTCGGTATGCTGTTCTTGCTGTTCAAGTTCGGCATCAAAAAAGTCATTCACTACGACATCTTCTTCGACATCGCGATCACCGGTTTTCTGCTGTTTTCCTTCGCAGGTACTTACAGCGGCATGATGGCTGCAATGTTCGGCGGCATGTTGGTCTCAATCGTGCTGTACGTCATGAAGCGCACGATGCGGCACGAGAAGTTCACGTCAATCAAGACAGACTCGTTCCCTTACCGCCGGTTCGGCTGGCAGGAGGTTCGATGATGCCCACTTCTAAACAATTGCCACTGTCGTTTGGCCGTGACAATTGTTACTTCACCTTTGAAGACGACACGTACCGCTTCGAGCTGTGGACTGACCCCCCCGAAGCTATGTACTGGTCAACCTACAGAGTAAAAGCATCACACCTCAAAGTGTTCGATGCCAACGACAAGCAAGTCTACGGACCCGCCAAGGAGGCGCTACTCAATGACCTTGAAGAGGAGAGAAAATTCTTCGCTAATCGCGACAAGTAATTCCCACCGGACTCGATATCTCAAGTCCGTCAAACCGCCTGACGACAACATGCTCAAGTCGGCAAGTTACAACAAGAAGCTCGGCAAACAAATCTCAGTAAAGAAGTGGAAGGACATGCCCATGTATGCCCTTACTCTCGAAGAGCGCAAGTCTTGTACGCCCTCTTGTTCGCAGTACGACATCTGTTATGGCAATAACATGCCGTTTGCCAAGCGCCATGACCACACTCATCCAGAGTTCGAGGACTACCTGATGAGGAGTATCGACAACGTCGCTAACCAACGTAAGTGTAAAGACGGCTTTGTCGTTCGGCTGCACGTACTCGGTGACTTCTACAGTCTTGGCTACGTGAACGCTTGGCAATCAGCCCTTAACAAGTATCCAGGATTACATGCCTTTGGTTACACACACCATCGACATGACTCGTCTATAGGTAAGCAAGTCAAGCGAATGAATGAGACAGCGCCTGATCGTTGGCAGATTCGTTTCAGCGACGACATGGACGATCAATTCCGAGCACGCGTTATTAGTGGCACTTATGACCGGTCACTCAAACACTTCACAAACTACGACAAAACGGAGGTTCAAAAGAATGAGCTCGTCTGTCCAGAACAGCTTGGTCAAACGGTGGGATGCACTACTTGCGGGTACTGCTGGAGCAGCTCAAACCCCGTCGTTTTCCTTGCCCACTAACTTTAGCAATGCTAATATTCGTGCTAATAAAGACGGATCTTTTATGGATGCTTTTGCACACCAAGTCACTACGACTGATCACATCCTTAAACACCCCCGCTGCCTTGTCACATCTGATCCAGGAACTGGTAAAACCAGATCTGTCATCGATGCCTTTAAGCAGCGCGGGGACAGGATGCTTGTGCTCGCACCACTATCGATCTTACAAGCGAGCTGGGGTGATGACATCGATAAGTTCGCACCGTTCATCAACTACTCAATTGCCTACGCGAAAAACAGAGCCAAGATATTTGGCGCTTGCTCGGATGTTGATGTCGTGATTACCAACCATGATGCAGTTAAGTGGCTTGCTAAAAACATGAACATCATGGACATGTTCGACACCATCTGTATCGACGAGTTCACAGCTTTCAAGAACAAAGACAGCCAGCGCAGTAAGGCTTTGGCAAGGATTGTAAGCGATCTCGACTATCGGATCGCAATGTCCGGTACGCCAAACAGCAACACCATTACAGATATCTGGCATCCAGCGTATGTCGTTGACGACGGTGAACGTCTAGGTCGTCGGTTCTACAGTTTTCGTAGCACGGTCTGTACGCCTAAGTTCAACGGCTTTGCCAACGAATGGATGGACAAAGAGGATGCAGAAGAGATCGTTGCTGCTCAACTGTCAGACATCAACATCCGGTACTCCCTCGAAGACTGTCTCGATATGCCAGAGCAGAGCGTACACACAATGTACGTTGAACTGCCCCGCTCTATCCGAGCTGCATACGAAACACTTGCTGAAGACAATGTCTTATACACAGGCAAAGGTACGATCAACGCAATCAATGCCGGTGCAAAAGTTAAAAAGCTATTACAGCTTTGTACCGGTGCAGTGTACGACGCAGAAGGTCATCCACAAGAAGTACATAACGACCGTTACGAGTTGGTCATCGACCTCGTTGAAGCGCGTAAGCATTCGTTAGTTGCATTCAACTGGCGTCATGAGAGGGAAGCTCTCGTTGAATTAGCAGAGTCTCGCGGCATTAAGTACGCAGTCATTGACGGTAAAACACCTGCCCACAAACGCGGTGAGGTTGTAGATCGATTGCAAGCTGGGCAATTGAAAGTTGTCTTTGCACATCCGCAGTCAGCAGGTCACGGCTTAACCATGACCAAAGCAACAACAGTCATCTGGTCCTCGCCGACATACAACGCCGAGCACTACCAACAGTTCAATCGTCGCATATACCGCGCCGGTCAGACCCAAAAGACCGAGGTCATACAGATCGCTTCCAAGGACACTTGGGAGACAGCGGTGTACGACAAATTGGAAACCAAACTGGGGAAGATGGAAGACCTCCTCCACATTCTAAACAACTTACATAAGCACGGAGATGCGAATGAGTGAATTAAATACAAGCGAACTAATCGATAAGCGATTAGCAATCAGACAAGCGTTAGCTGATCTTGCCGAGCAAGAGAAGCACCTCAAAGAGCAGCAAGAAGAGGTGGACTACCAGCTAATGCAGAAATTGGAAGCAGATGGTTTGAGCAAGTTTTCAAATGACCAAGCCACTATTTCAATAAGCGAGCAGATAGTTCCACAGGTCGAGGATTGGGATGCATTTCAAGCCCACATTCTTCAGACCGGTGAATTTGAGCTCGTACAACGCCGAGCAGCAGTCAAAGCGTATCGCGAACTCAGGGAGGCTGGGGTACAAGTTCCTGGTGTCGTTGACTTCACGAAGCGCGGATTGAATGTTCGGGCAATTTAACTTTCTTAATTCTTTATTAGGTATTTATTTATGAGTAAGTCAAATCAAGCAGTAGCACCTGTCGAGCCTGTTAATACATTGCCAGCGGTTGATGCCCTTCCAGATTTTCTGAAAGGCAAAGATGATCGAGGTAACGAAAATGTTGGCGATCAAGTGGAAATTCCACGTCTCAAGCTACTTCAGAAAATGTCAGGTGAGGTAGACAAAAATGACCCTAATCACGTAGAGGGTGCTGAACCAGGATTGTTCCTTAACAAGCTCACTAATGAGCTTTTAGAAACGATCCATGTGATCTCGATTAATTTCATGGTCGAGTTCGTTGTCTGGCGTAAACGTGAGAACGGCGGTGGCAAGCAAGGCTCTTTCTCGACTCGCCAAGAAGCTGACAAGTTTGTGGCTGACATGGGCGAAGGTATAGCTGCTCAGATGGACATTCAAGAGAACCACCAGCATTTGGTTCTGGTGTATGACGAGAATGACGGCAAGCTTCGTAGTACGCCGTTTATCATAGACATGAGCTCTACCAAGCTTAGAGTCTCTCGTAACTGGAATTCTCAGCTTCTGACAAGAGGTGGTGAGCGTTTCTCTACGATCTGGCGGTTTGCCCCTACACCAATGTCAAATGACAAAGGTTCGTGGGTTAATCTGAAAGCAGAGTACGTAGGCTTTGTGGCGAGCGAGGAAGACTATAAGCGAGCTGAAGAGCTTTACGAGTCAACCAAAGGTGGCACTATCCACTAATCTGAGAACGGCAGTACTCTGTTGAATGAACATAGCTTTGTTAAGTCTATTCATCGGGTACTGCCCTCCTCCGTCTATCGTTGGAAGATCCACGACACGTATACAGGTGGTGTACCTGATGCATTGTATGCTGGACCAAAAGGTATTGTGTTTGTAGAGTATAAGTGGGTTAAGATACCGGCTCGCCCAAAAACTTTAGTTAACTTTAATTTGTCTAAACTACAATTAAATTGGCTAAACCTATTCCACATGTACGGACAATCAGTTATTGTCGCTGTCGGAAACGATTGCGGGGTGCTAATACTTTCTAAAGGACAATGGAATAAGTCCTTTACAGCGGAGGAAGTAGAACGAGAAAGTAAGCCCAAAAAAGATTTTATCAACGGATTAATTGGACTAACCCAGGATGGCATTGGATATGGAAACGGAGGATGGGGCGACGCCCCGCGTCGTTAAACTAGAACCCAAAACTAGGACAACGCTCCAAGCAAAAGCTCTGAACTTCCGAAGGTTATGGAAGCAGCGAAAGCAAGAGCTCGACATAACCCAGAAGACTGCTGCCGAACGACTCGGAATGACTCAAGGTGCTTTTTCACAGTACCTTAACGGCCATACCGAGATGAACGAAAAAGCCGTTCTCAAGCTAGCAAAATTTCTCAATGTCCGACCAGAAGAGATTGACAGTTCATTCAAAGATAAATTAGTCCCTGCGCTAACGCCTTCGCCCGTAGACGCTGTAGAGATTACCTTTCTTTCTTCGGACGCTAAGTCCTCCATTAAGAAAAAATATCTGCCTGAAGTGTTCAAAGGACACGACGCTTCGACCATTACTTGGATTGAAGTGGATCAAGATATTAGTGTGTTGAACAACCCTGCAATATCATCGAAAGAGCAGAGATCTATCCCAAAAGGATCAGTACTAGGCTGCATCGATCTTGACGACATTCCTTACAGCTACCTTAGTTCTGCTCCGAGAATTTATTTAGAAAAAAGCTCAAAACGAAAGAGCTATAACATTTCGTTTTCGCTTTCCCCGCCGCATCACACGGCAGCGACTCTTCAGATACTGACAGTAGTATCAATCCTCTTTAGTTAGTGCTTCAAAAACGCATCGCGCCGTATCAAATTACTTACGGCTTTACGGGAAATATTATTTTACTCAAAGTCCTATTTTTGATAGTCTGGAGAACTATTAGTGAATATTAATTACTAATAGTTTATTATAAAAGTCAGGACGACAGCTCGTGGTAGACCAAGTAAATCATCCCCCACATTATCAATCTGAAGACGGAATCGAATGTATCGATGCCATTCGTGCGTCAATGTCGTCCACCGAATTTACCGGTTATCTGAAAGGTAACGCCATGAAGTATTTGTGGCGCTATACCTACAAAGGACATCCTTACCAAGACCTCGATAAATCGTCGTGGTATCTAGAGCTCTTGAAAGAAGTAGTAGCAGAAGAGACGGGAAGGACAGCAACCAAAGGTAGTCAATCATGATTCGCTGTATCGATGTTCACAAACACGAGCCGCAACCATTGAGTTTGCTGTCACTTCTTGAAGTCTGGCTAGACGGATCGGGTGACTCGCCATTCGGGAGGATTCCTATGTTATCTAGAAAAACCAAACATCACGCTCTTGAACACAAATTAAATGAACAGTATGGGCCTCTGATGGATCTTCAAGATCTCGCGAACCTGCTTCGTTTAGAAAGAAGCACGCTCTACCAACAGATGTACCAAAACCGGTTTAATATTCCCCGCATCAGAAACGGTAAGAAATATTTATTTCAGACTGCTGACGTTGCCGAATATCTGGTTGAGGGTTGTTAACCATTAAGCTTCGACACTAGGCTTGCGGCTGTAAGCTGCGTGTAGCGTAACAACTGTTTCCAATCCTTATGACCGGAGATCCTAGCCACCTCCTGGATCTGCAATCCCCGCTCGAAGAAGCGAGAGATCGCCTCATGCCGCAGATCATGAAAGTGTAAGTCCTCGATCCCCGCCTTTTCCCTGACCACCGCAAACCTGTCGGACACCGAGCTTGCCAGTTTTACATCAGTAAAGATCTTTCCTTTTCGATGCCTTGGATGCCATACGCAATTATGTGCCGTGCCTATACCCCACTCTCGCAGCACATCGAGAGCTGCCTCGCTGACCGGTATTGTTTGGTCGTTACCCTTCTTCTCTGTTGGGTGCTTTCGGTCCTTAATGAAGATCGTGCTGTTCTCGAAGTCTACGTACTCCCATTTCAGTTCACAGATCTCCGACTGCCTCATGCCGGTCTCAACTGCCAATCTGATCATTGGACCCATCCAACCTGACCGGTGCTCCTCTGCTATTTCGAGCAGTGAGATCAGCTCATGGGGAGCCACCCTGCGGTCCCTGTGCTTACTACCTCCCACCAAACCTATCTTTGAGAGGGCTGACAACGCGTCTCTCGCGGCGTTTGACGGCAGATCCACACCCCACAGTGTACGTGCGTGCTCGATAGTCTGAGCGAGATACGTGAGCTGCTGGTTCAATGTCGAAGCCGCAATTGGCGCTCGACCCTTGTACCCTGCCCGTCGTTTCTCTGCATATTGGAATATGTGCTCTGGAGCGAGCGAGCTGATAGGGACATCTGTGAAATGTTCAGCAGTGAGCTTGATGGTGGACATCTTAGATCGAGCGAAGGGTCGGTGTGGATGCACCTCCGCGATATATCTGTCCAGGAGCATATCTACAGTCCACTCACTGGCCGCGATCTCATGTGCCGTGGGTGACATGAGCTCTGCCTTCTTCTGAATGCGCCATGCCTCTGCTGCTGGTTTGGTAGGTAACGTCTTGTAGTACCGCTTGCCCTTGTGGCTGACGGTCACAGACCAGTTTTTACCGCGCTTTCTGACTGCCATACGTGGCTCCTCAAGCAATAAGCGTCAAGGGCCAAGTAGCCTGACGCACACTCCGTTAGAACCAGTATGCATTGCGTCAGATTTACGTCAACTCAAAATAAAAACCGGCGAAATCAGGGGTTTAAAAATTGGCGGAGAAGGAGGGATTTTCTCCCCCAACTTCTTCATTTTGTTCTATTAAGTTCCCAATACTTCTATATTTTTTGGGCGCTATTTCTATTTATCTCGTTTTGTTTCACGTTCGATTTGCGTCAAACGTGCGTCAAAGCGTTGCAACTAAAAAGGGGCTAGTAGAACCCTCGACTTTTAATTAGTAGAACCCTCAGTCACATGCACTACATATGGATCACAGTGTGTACCAAAATACGGGTGCAAATACCACGTCCACGTCTTCTGGGGATCACCACCAATCTCTTTATATCTACAGATACGGTGATGTCCTAACTGAGTATGGCTACCGACTTTCCAAGTGTATACGTACGAATCCATTACTAGGTAAAGATACAGGGTTACCACATACCTGCTGTAATCGAGGGCATCATCATCATGATGACCAGGAAACAGATGGTGCTTACAACAAACATCCCTGCCTCTTTCTCACTCATGCCCTGTACTCGTGACCGAAAAGATTTCCCTAACTTCTTAATCATTTCGGAGTACTCCCACGTCGCGGTTTCTTCACTTTGCCACCAGCTTTGGTTGGCTTTGCATTCAACTTACATTTCTTACCCTTATGCATGGTCACCTCACTTGTCCTAAAAACCAGATCACGAACCAAAGAAAGCCCATAAAACAAACCCACCCCAACAAAACGGTTCCAGCAATGCCGAGGTTCTTTCGGAATTCAGCACGCCGTTTTTTTATGCGTCTTACTTCTCTCTCATGAGCTATCCGAGCGTCTTCCATGCGTTTTTTAATCGACGTGTATAAGTCGAATTGTCCCTGCATCATGCAGATGTCTTTTAACTGTTGGTCAAAATTATTCAGTTGGCGCTTTGCTGACTCCATCGCAATCGCATCTTTATAAGAAAGTGCTCCCGCTCTCTTTTGTTCGACCTCGCGGTACTGCTCATCCGCTGAAGCCCAACGGCCTACTAGAGCTTGCAGAGAATTAGCGTTTTGAGCTCCCTGTTTTAAAGTGGCGATTCCATCGTTCAACGCCTTTAATGCCGAGATTACGGCTGCAACTTCTCCTATCAATTATCTTCCCAAGTTATGGCATTTATTTCTGTTTCGTTCGTAGCATTAACAATCTGTTCACGGAGCTGCCGAGCTTTTACATGGCAACCATCTACGTGCGCTGCTAAAGACAAACCAACCTGCTTTATCTCTGTAGCAGTGAACGTGCGTGATGTGTTGTCGGACAAGGTCCAATCGACCGTTTGTTGAGGATCAATCTGAGCTCTTAACACTGCTCCCGTTAACCTCTGCTGAGAGACTTCATCGCACTGAAACGTGTAACTGTTCCATGTAAATGTGCTGAACTCTTCCGCATCGCGTGCCTTCTTCATTTCGGCCCACTTGTCGTCTTTTTTATCTTCGAGATCGCGAGGATCAGTCCACTCACCCGCCACTCCATCCCAGACGGTGTAGGGCATGACCGGTAATATCAGTTTATCGGTAAGGCTAATCGACCCCATGTCATGGTCGTACCTGTACATGTAGTCCGAGGACATCAAATCAAAAGGGATCTCGGCAACCTGCACCCAGATTTCTTCCTCTGGGAAATTGGCATCCTCTTCGGATATCTCCATGCAGCTATTGATATGGCCGCTTTCATCAACTCGAATATATGCGTTCATCGTTTTGCCGCCATGACAATAATCTTCCCTAAGAAAGTATTATTTGATTTTGTGGATGAACCCGATGGGTTGGCCGTGCAGCTCACACGTAAACTGATCGTTTGGCTGTAACCGTTGCTCACTAAGAACGACCCGAAAGTAGCAAGGCTGAGACCATAGTCGGTGTAAGACACGCCAATGGTGTTGTGTTGTGTAGAGCCTGAATAAATGTGGGCTCTCAAATTAGTGACTGTGTTGTTGCCAGGATAAGCAGAGATTACCCCCATAACTACTATTCGACAGCTTTGGTTTGATGGTAGGCCACTAATGCTTATCGGCACTCCAACTACTTGCGTAGCACTTCCAGTTAAGGTGACGTTGTAAACTGTCCCTTGTGCAAACCGTGGGACGATGACTGCTTCTTGGTCTAGGATCAGAGTCGTAATTTGTGCCAAGCCAATATCGGCAGTTGTGATTGTCGCGTCTTCGATATTTGCAGTTGTGATTGTTGCGAGTGCAATCTTAGCGCCGGTAATTGCGAAGTTATCTATCTTCGCGGTCTCAACTGCTAAGTCGGCAATCTGCGCACTATCAACTGCCAAGTTGCCTATCTGTGCGTTAGCAATAGTGCCATTGGCAATCATCGCGCTGTGGATGTAAGTTCCTGCTGGTACGGTCACCCCGTTCTGGGTTGTTGGTGAAGTCACCACTACGAACGGTACGGTTGAATTAGACGTGCTCGGAGCCCCCGAAGGGACAATCGCGAACTTGTCGGCAGCTACATAAAATCTGCTTTGTTGTGGGCTACCACCACTTGCCAAACCGAAGCCAGCTACGTTGCCATTAACATCAACCTTGACCGAGTACTCTGCATTAAGATCCGCAATGTCGCCCGAAAGGTTGGCATTCGTTAATGCTTGCTGTTGGAACGAGGCGGTGTGACCACCGACAGTTGAATTGAGAGTATTGGTAAGAGCCGCGTTGTTTGATATGTCTTGGCCGTGCTGGCTTGTCGTCGCTTGTAGATTGGTAATAGCAGTTGAGCTCGCAGAAAGCCCAGTGGCGGGGTCGTTAACTTGGGTTTGCAATGCTGATATATCTTGACCTTGAGAACTAATAGTTGCCCCGTTGGTTGTGACACTGCTCGATAAGCCACTCAATGCTGTTGATTGAGCGGCCAAACCCGTATTTGGATCATTAACTGTATTTTTTAGCAGTGTGATATCCGAGCTGTTTGCACCGACCGTAGTTCCAAGGTTAGTGACATTCGTTTGTACGCCCTGGAGCACATTTGAGGTTGCAGCTAGACCAGTGTTTGGATCATTAAGAGTGTTATTGAGAGCCGAAATTTGTGACGTGTGATTACCGGTGACTGTCGTCAAATTTGACACATCGTTTGTGACTGTGCCGATAGTAGATTGCAATGTATTAACGTCATACATTATCGAACCAACGGCGGGATTCCCTGTTGAACCGCTGCCGTACAACTGAGTCACAATAACCTGAATGAGGTCGATCTCGGTTTTAAGAGATTGCGCAAACTCATCTTCGGTTATCGCGTCAGTCAGCAGCTCCAGCATAAAATTTACATCGGTGGCTGTTTGTGCAAACGTACCCGTGTTGCTGTTGAACGGGCCAGCTATCCCGTTATCGTTAACGTGCCGAACCCAGTAGTAATACGACGCGCTTTCTCCGACCTCATCAACAAAAATCATTCCCGTGGCACTGCCAACCAACTGGGCATCACCTAGTACATCTGCGGTGTGCCGAAATACTTCGGTAATTGAATACCCATAAAACTGGTCGAATGGATAATCCCATTGGAGAATAATTTTTGAATATGCCCCATTAGCTTGAAAGCCAGTGGGAGCAGTCGGAATTGTTGAATTTGTGGGACCACCTGTCGGAACAATAGAAGTGCCACTAAACCCCGTAGAAGAGTTGAACACCAACGCGCCTTCAGTCGCTAGACCAGCATCAAGCAGATCCCTAAAAGTAATTGCTGCGTCTCTAGGATCTCCGCGACGACCGAGCCTGATCTCAACCGCCTCAGTAAGCATTTCCAAATAACGCTTTGCCTGTGGCGATAAGTCCGATGGGACTTTGGGAAGCCCAGGAACAATAGTCGGATTAATCGTTCGCTTCCCCACACTCATGCATTGAGCTCCGCAACGGTGGACGCGAGCACTACTTCATCTATTTCATGGGGAGATGACACTTCGACCTCCCATTCAGTGCCATGATTAGCAGGGAGTCTTGCAATTGGAGACGCGCCAAGGCTACCCGTTGCCCCCGATGGGGTGGTCGAGGTCAAAATACTGTATTGGCTTGTGGAGCTGTCATAGACCATTGTTTGTTCGGCGATACACGTACCATCAGCCCAGACTTTAAAATCCACCGGATAACTTTGAGCTTTAATTTTCAAAGCTCCCATGCTGGTCGGCTGGCTTACGAAGATACGGCTCTTGTATGTTGCTCCATTGATGCCGGTCAGATAACCCCGCTCATTAGTGGAGTCACCTTGGAACTCTTTGAGATCGCCGTCGTCTATGTAATAGAGCTTTCCTGTGCTCTTGTGGTGAAACCCACCATGCACATTGTCGCCCATCGTGAACGTAGAGAACGCTGTCTCAGGCCGTCTTGGATCAAATATCCAACCACCATGCGTGAAAGGCGTAGTGCTGGTGTTAGTCCAAAATGCTACGTAAAGCCCCTCATACAAGAAAGCTTTTAAGCTTGTCGGGTAAAAATCTGCGTTCCATTGAGCAACCGAAATGAACTCTCGTGAGATCACTTGGCCGGTGGTATTTGACACTTGCACCAGACCATCTGGCCCTGCGTAGAGGACATACTCGCCCATATCAACTATCGAGTTCCTGTTAACACAGGACTGTGCAACGTCCACTTGAATCGCGGTCATTGCCGCTGGGTCAGTACCCGTTACGAAATACGGGAACCCCTTGGTCATGACAATCACGCCATTGTTAGTGGCTGAGATGCCAATGATCTCGTTCTCGATGGTGATGCGGTATTGGATTGGCCACGCATGAGGCAAGAACGGCTCTGAGAAACACAGGCGTGTGCCAGCGAACCCGCAGAACACGCCATTGCCAACAGCAATTAAGCCCTGCATAGGCCCATCTGGGTACAGTGAGGTGTTGTCGTCAGGCGGTCCAATCCATCCTTCGGATGGCAAGACCTCTGCCAAAGCAGACGAAGGCGTATTGTCAGTTATAGAAGTTGTTGTATAAGGCACATCTGCTACGAGCTGGAAGTACGCTGCGCTTGAACCGGCGTTGGCTCGATAAACCCGTCTTCGCGCACCAGATCCAAGGTTGTGGTTGCTGGTTGAAGGGTTTGAGGTAGATGGCAGATCCACTTTTATTACTTGTGGGCTGGTCCATGTGATGACGGTAGACGGATCGCTGGGTGGACCTTCTTCCCCAAAGCCAGTTACAAATGTATAGACGTATGCAAAGTCCTGGACCTCTTCAGTAGTACTCGCTGTCCCAGAAGTCGTGTCATAAGCAACAGTAGGAGCTGCGCTAGGGGCAGGAACTCCAAGACGGAATGACACATTAGGATATGAGCCACTCCCAGAGACCATGCCTGAGTAACCACCCATTCTTGGGAAAGAGTCGCCGGTCCAATACGCCCTTTCATAGGTGTCCCTAGCTACTGGAGACTCAAGCACTTGGACATTTTGGTCAGTAAACTGAAATAGAGTATGTGTTTGACCAACACGCTCATAGAAGTGAATTGACTGAATCAAACCGCTGCTCAAGGCAGTGCTAGTAGTATCAGCCTTGAGGGGCGTAATACGGCCAGAGGAGAAGGTCATATTCTCAGCTTTTTGGCCTAACCCTCCTTGCAACAGTCGCGCTGATTTCGCAGGTGCTATACCCGCAAAATTTTCTAACCTGAAGACGGCCATTTATCCTCCTATATTTTTTTCTTGCATCCATAACACCGCTACAACCCCTCCAAGAACGAGCGTAGTGACGAACTTTATGAACGTCGTTGCAACAGTCTTCTTGGTCACCCTCCACGAATCGAGCAGCAGTCGCAGCTCGTGCATGTCTTGATATGCATCTTCATCGTTGAGGCCAATATTCCTCAGGGCTTCTTCCGCTCCTTGCTTTGCCGCTCTGTCTATAGCTCTTTGCAATTCATCATCGGTCATCGGACTAATGCCTATTAAGTTGCGCTGATAATTACCAGCAGTGATATCAACGACCCGAAAAGAATCGTGAACACAACTACGATAAAAACATCTGCATATAATTTACGGTTTTCGGCTTTTCGTTTAGCCATTTGGAAACGGCGATTACGAATGTTTCGCCGCTCTTTCATCATGTCGTCCCAGAGATTTCCATTCCCCGTATAAATAAAAGTTTCACGCAGCTCTTGCTCCAAGGTAGCGAGCTTGTTCTTATGTAAAGTAATTTGAAGCGCCTGATTTTCGACGCTTTTAGCACCGAAAGTTTTTGCGAGGATGTTGGGGTGGGCAGAGTTCTGTTCGAGCGCACTTAATTCTTCTTTTGCGTCCCAGAACTTACCGATGTGACCGGCAAAGTCAGCCATATCTCGGCCATTCGCTACTGCGGTCTTGATGACCTTGTATGCGCTGTTGGCGGCTGACACCACTGCTAATGCTTCTGCAACGGGCATGTTTCCACGCTTTACCTTTCAGGAAATAAGCATTCCTGAATAAATTTATTTACCTCCTCATCCTGATACCCAAGCGCAGCCATGACTTTCGGTGTATGGGGGTTTTGCTTCTGCCAAAAACAATACTTGTTCTGTGCATCTGTAAAATCTATATCGCCCCGTTCACCTACTTTACTCAAGTAGTAACGCAGATTGGCCTTTACCAATCCGATTACTGACTCAAGCTCTTCGACATCGGTTATAAATCCAGCACTAACCATGTCCTCACTAAAAATGTTCCTTGCCCATTCAGGCAATTCACGTTTCTTGGACCAAGTCATCGGTGTTACCCGCTCCTTGAACCCCAAGAGCATTTCATGATTCTCGTCGATGGGACTGAAATCATGAAAAGCCCCTGTTACTTTCTTTGGTCCCGCTATTAAGTCGAAACCAAAAACCGGCGATCCGTCGTCAGTATGTGGGAACACGGTGAGATGCATCATGTACAGTCTCTTTGTATCCCTCGCATCCACCACATCCAGATGCGCTCTTCTAAACTTCTCATCTCGCCATAGGTAATTATCCCATGGATAACGATGACCTTCATCGTATGTTTCGTAGTCCGAAAGCTCCGAAACAAGCCATTCCTTAGCCTTTTCTAGGCTAGTGAATATTGTGCTCTCTGGTAACTCTGTCATATAGCCCTATCACAAAGTCAAAAGCAGCAATCGCCTCCTGCATATTGGCCTCGTCGTGTTGTAAATTAAGCCGTATTCCCGCTATTAAATCTCCACGATTTTCAAACACGTACCTACGGCATTGTCCTGGCAACTTATCTTTCAGCATTTGCCCCCCATACATATCCCCCATATGGTGGACATAAACGTGGGCGAGAGTAGCGTTCTTTGATTGATGCCAAACTCGATCACAATACTCAGCAACAAAATCGTTATAAATTTTAGGTCGTACATTACTCTTAGATACCAGCTCCACTAAATCTTCTAACATTGCTGAAAAACGACTAATGCCATTTAATTCCTTTAACCACCCTACCCGCCTCGCTTTGCTTTCTATATCGCCATAAGCAATTAAAAGATTAGCTAGCAGGTCTATATACGCCTCGACGCTTAATGTTCCTTTCACCATGCTCTGGGCCATTGGATGATGCTCTGCCCTGTCATGTATTGGTTTTATGAACTCTTTCAGCGTCATGTTAAAAGCCCAAATTAAAACCAACAATCACTCGTTCTTCACCGGAGTTATTCGGCATCGTCGAATGCGGTAACCAACCAGGAAACAGAAACATCACACCTGTATGGATCGGTAGTTGTTGCTTCGTTATCGCCTGAACAGGGGCATCGTTTACCCATACCGCTGATTTCAAATGCCAAACTGGATCATGGAATACCAAGTTACCAGCATCAGGTTCAGCCTTTGCATAAAACACCCCACTAAATGAAACATTGGAGTGAATATGCTCTGGTATGTATCCTCCCTCTGGGTACATCGAGTACCACATGCTCTCTATCTCAGCTCTAGCCGAGTACCAATATTCTTGGTCAACGTGCTTGAGCAGCTCTTTGGCCATACTAGTAATTAAATTAGTTGGCCGTTCCCATTCTTTAAGCAAATGCAACTGGTCATTTGTCCCGTGGGAAGTTACCCCTTCCTTTTCCCGCAGTTTTTTATCGTCAGTCCTTGCCGCTGCGTTCCAACCATTGGATATAAGTCGCAGATTCTTAGTTTGCTCTTTATGTTCAGCCGCTAGCGCACAGATCTCCTCACAAACGTCGTAGTTCTGGCATTCCCCCACATACACTGGGGTTTCAAAAAGCCCTAACTTGCGGCCCTCTAACATTGGTCTTCCGATGGCTCTCTTGTGTGAGCCCATAAAACTAACGAGTGTCTTGTACCTTTTAAGACCGGCGTTACTTTGTGCGGAAACGAAGAAGGAAAAAGAATCATTCTTCCCCTTTTCTTTTTTGCAACCCAGT
>CEOF01033362.1_pt1 | contig 18510 bp, 8 predicted proteins | sample 361311 | NCBI WGS metagenome assembly CEOF01 (sample SAMEA2619667, study PRJEB7988) | marine metagenome | biome: marine biome (ENVO:00000447); feature: surface water layer (ENVO:00002042); material: "saline water (ENVO:00002010), including plankton (ENVO:xxxxxxxx)" | depth 5 m
TAATAATTCACCACTGTGTTGAGTTTCCTGTATTTCTAACGAGCTATTATCTTGGTGATTATTGAAGTGGGCACTTGACAAGAAAAACAAGAGGACTATAACACAAGATGTCCACAAATTACCTCTCATCATGACCTTGTGTATTACCTTCATGTCATCAAGTTTCGCACATCATGTGCAAATCAAGTTTCAGAAAATGGATCACAAAGTTCCCCTTGACCAGGATAACTATTCGGATTACGAGGGTTAGTATCCCATTTATATTCACAGTAATTTACAAACCCATCTCCATCGGTATCGAACATCCTATCAGCTGCATCATCGGGGTCAAAGGAAAAGTGATATTCCCAACCAGTCGACATTCCATCATCATCAGCGTCTTGGAAATAGACCTCTGGGCCATCATTCCATTCATCTCCGTCAGTATCGTTAGACACTGGATTAGTATTGTTCTCCATTTCTTCGAAATTAGTGTAATTCGCTAAATTATCATAGAATCTTTGGCCGTCTGGAGTATTGGGGTCTATGTGACATTCAGCGTTTGTTGAATCGTTATAGCCAGGACAATATCTCTTCAGCAATCCTGTTTCATTCAAACCATCATTATCTGGATCTTCTAATCCATCTGGTATTCCATCCAAATCACTATCATACATTGAAGGATCTAATACCCCTCTTGCACCAAAGGCGTCTAATGAAGAATTATCCACTAATCCACTTTCAATTGCAAACTGTGAATATTTTACCTCCCAGCCATCGAACAACATATCTCCATCTGAATCTTTATCCACTGGATTAGTATTCCATTTGTCTGGTGCTTCAGCACTATTCATCAAAGAGTCATTATCAATATCAAATACATTATCCATCAACTTACTAACAAATGATTCATTCGATGGATCTAATGCCCATCTTCCATTACAATCATCACAAAGAGGATTAGTGGGAATATTGAATCCTGAAAGATTCATTTCATAAACTTCAAATTTCTTTAATTGAACAAATCCACCAAGAGAATTCTGCCACATGTAACCACCTGGGTCTTTACTACATGAGTTACCTTGGGTTTCTTCACAATTTGGTAATTTCCATGAAGAAGTTGCAACCCATAAACTGTGAGAATTGGTGTTATCCTCTTGAGATTGTACTTGCATTTCCCAACCATCAAGCATTCCATCGAAATCCGTATCATTCAGTAATGGATGAGTTTTTTCTTGGAAAGGTCTTGGAATAAATAGAACTTCATTACCATCTTTAAGTCCGTCATCATCGGTATCCGAGTTATTTGCATGAGTCAAAAATGAATCCTTTCCAGCGATGACTTCTTCTCCATCTTCTAATCCATCATTATCAGTATCAAACATGCACGGACTGGTAGTATATGCTTCTCCACCACCAGTTGGAGGCCAAACCAATGTTCCTCCACCGCCGGTAGCCTCGAATTGATCGGAGAGACCGTCACCGTCGGTATCTGGATTAGAAGCATTAGATCCACTATCACACAATGATGAATATTCTTGATAATCGGATAATCCATCTTCATCAGTATCAAAAAGTCCGGGATCGGATACAACGTGAGTTAGTTCAACACCACGATTCACAACTAAAATATCCCATCCAAAGACTTCAATTCCATCCTTTAGTCCATCTCCATCGGTATCTGGGTTCATTGGATCAGTCGAACGCCCGATAATTGGACTGGGGATATTTGTTCCATCAAGGAAAGGTTCATTTCCTTGATATCTTGCCTCATATTCATCTTCATTGGTGAACATTTCGTCCTGTTCGACTATCTCCATCCATGATGTTAATCGTGAGGAAATAATTTGGTCAACCTCAACAAATATTGAATAAACATAACCTTCAGATTTTGATTTCAAATAAACAAACTCAGTGTTTCCTCCAGCAAGTGTAATTTCACCACGAGCGACGGTTTGATTTTCATCAACTGCATCATCAATCTCAACATATATCTCTACTACACGTGTGTCGAAAACTAATTCATCATAAGTTACCGCACCATCACCATCACGATCCCAACCATCTTTATCTGGATCTAATTTACCATTATCACCATCTCTTGGATTTAGCCCATTATTGGTTTCCCAGCCGTCTGGCATACTATCTTGGTCAGTGTCTACGCTCCATGGGGAAGTGAAATTTTTTGGACCAAAAATATTAGCTGATTGGTATTCTTCAAGATTATTTAGATCATCCTTATCCCAATCATCAAATCCATCAGTTGGATCACTTGGGTCAAGTAACTCAGAAATATTTCCAGAAGGTGAATCTTCGATATGAGAATAACAGTACTCGAAACCATCAGGCATTCCATCACCATCAGTATCCCAGTCTGAAGGACCGTTTAGTAATCCATCCCCATCATCATCTAGGTAAAACCAACTAGCATTCATAGACATAAATGGAGCATTTCTAGTAGTGGCAAATTCTAAGTCTTCATTACATTGATCGCCAGTACCAATAAGCAAATTCTCAATCGGAACATTCGATACTTCATCAATATCGTTAATCAAATCAAAATCAGAATCTTTTAGAAGAGGATTAGTACCAAATATTTCCTCTTGGAAGTTAGCCAAGCCATCTTCATCGGAATCGAGAACAGCATCACATGAGTGTGAACCGATAGAGTTACCCAGTTCCTGCCAGGTAGGAGTTGCATCATCGGTGTTAAATCTCTCACGCAGATTATTCGTCACATCTTGCGTCAATAATTGACAATCCCAATTACCGCTGAGTGGGTTGAAAAGTGTTATGTTACCACCTGTAACTTCAATCACTGTAGTATGAAGCGACTCCCATCTGTCATTAAGACCATCATTATCAGTATCTGACCTTTGAGGATCCGTAGACAAGTTTTGTTCGACTTGATTAGTTAAACCATCATTATCAGGATCACCATTTGGTCCTTGATTAGGATCAGGCCAGGAATCTGTTTCATTTTCTTGATTAGCATCCTCGGCATCGTCAGCTTCGCCTGGAACTTGTTCTAGAGGATCTGCTTCCCCATTATCAAGTGGATTTAAGCCATACTTTACTTCCCATCCGTCACTCATACCATCACCGTCCGTATCTTCATCTAACGGATCAGTACCATATTGAGTTTCTTCGAGAGTATCTGGTAGGCCATCGTTATCTGTATCTAAGGTTTCGGAGGATGAAACACCATCACCTTGGATATCATCATCAGAAGCACTATCAAAATTACCTAACGATTCGCTCGTTTGTAAAACACCTGTAAAACCAACAAAAATTGAACCAAAAATAAGTGTCGAGACGATTGCAACATATGCCATTTGATTGTGATTTAAAGCCATTCTATCCACCCGCGCAACTACCGCAACACCAACGACTCAATGCTTCGGTTATAGACCTTAACTATTAATGAGTGATAATTTCACTAAAAATTTCAATTATATTCGAGAAAAGATTCGACATTGAAAGTAGTGTAATCCTGAGAAAATCGAATATTTATCTTCGGTTTTTTTCCGTAAGAACGTTGCCAAATACCGACAATACGACCAATCAAAAATGGTAATGTTTCACTTGTCCTAACTTTTACTGAAATTCCCTCACCATTGGTATCTAGTTGTAAATCATCTATTCCCCCCCAGCCCCATTGACTACAATAATAATTTAACAAACTGTTCCAAGATTCTTTACCATCAGCAAAAACATGTTTGTCTGAATCGATAAATAATTTATAAATTGAATGCAATGCAATGGTTAAAGGCTGACAAAAACGCTCTTCTAAGCCTTCTATAATCCATGAATTTGATTCATCATTAGTCAACGAAGAATTAATTCCGATTGTTGAATAAAACAGTCTAGAAAATAGTGAAACTGGTAATATTACAGATAACTCGCCTTCAATTGACCACCCAATCGGTCTTTTTTCCAATTCCAATGTAATGTTGTCTGTAATTAGTTCATTGAGATTAATACTCCATGGCAATTTAATATGCTTTTTGGCAAGCGGTATTTCACGTTCATCAATTTTTAAATCCAGAAAAATCTCAGTGCTATTTTTTTGTCTCCATTCGGACTTAAATCTCTTGTCTTGATATGATTCTACTGCAGCAACTGCAAGACCTGCTGCAATTGTTGAAGGTAACGATGTATCTATTTTTGTGTTATTTATGTCTAAGTCACCCCAACCAAAATTTTGCCAGCGATTAATTAATTTAGTTCTATTTTTCTTATTTTTGAATAATCCCTTACCAAGCAATCCACTATGTGAGAGTTGGTATTCTTCTTCATCACAACAACTGTTGAATAACTTACGACCAAACGGTATACCTACAGTAGATTCAAAAATATTCCACCAGCGTTCCAGTTCAACTATCCCCCAAATCATCCAAAAATTACCCGTTTGGTCAATAATTTGTCCATTTTTGGAAATATTGAATTGATCGCTAACTGATTTAGATAATATGGGATCAAAAAGAACATCTTCGGAATTGACCAATGGCATATTTACACCGTCAAAGAGGGTATCCCGATTGCTCAGATTCATTGAAACAATATCTAATAATTTGATAATTTGATTTCAATTCAGAGACGTCTTTCTTAACTGAAGACGGATCTTCACCTTTGATGAGTACTCTTGAATACAATGAGGCAACTTCTTCCATTTCATTTACACCCATTCCTACTCTGGTCAATTCTTGTACTCCTAATCTTAGACCAGATGGTGAAAGTGCTTTTGTATCTCCTGGAAGCATGTTCATATTGGTAATTATTCCTGCTTGTTCGAGTAAATCAGCAGCCTTGGCGCCAGCGCCTGAATCAGTCCCCCCATGCCTAGTCAAAACTTGATGGGATGCAGTATAATTGCGACTTTCAGCCAATACGTCGAAACCTTCTGCGGCAAGTGCTTGTGCAAATGATTGGGCATTTTTGACTATATCTTGCGCATATGATTCACCATATTCCTCGAATTCAGCTAATGCAACAACTTTACCTGCAACATGATGAAGGTGATATGATGAACATACTCCAGGAAATATGGCATTATTCAATTTCTTGTGTAATTTTTCATCTTCACTGGATGATAGTAAAAAACCACCTTGGGGACCTGGGAAGGTTTTGTGAGATGAACCAGTCATTACATCAGCACCTTCGCGAAGAGGATCTTGAAAAACTCCGCCAGCAATTAGTCCTAAAACATGGGCGCCATCATACATGACAGTAGAACCAACCTCGTGAGCAGCATCTGCAATTTCTTTTAATGGAGTTGGGAACAGAAATACAGATTGGCCGATTAGAGATACTTTGGGTTCCAACTCTCTAATCAGTGAACAAGCACCATCAATATCTGGCTCCATTCGCTCTTCATTCCAAGGATAAGTTGAGAGATTCAAATCTCTCAATCCAACAGCACCCATTCGAGCATGTGAAATGTGCCCTCCGTCTGCAGTTGATACCGCAGTTATTTTATCGCCTGGCTTAGCTAATGCTTTCAGAGCAGCAATATTGGAAACTGTACCCGAAGTTGACTGGATATTAGCAAATGGCGAATTAAATACAGATTTTGCAAGTTTAATTCCTAAACTTTCAATGGTATCGAAATCTCCACAGCCTTGATAGTATCTTTTTCCTGGAAGCCCTTCTGCATAACGCCCATGTAGGTCACTAGCAACTATTTTTTGTACCATTGGAGAAACAATATTCTCTGAGGCAATCATTCCTAATCCATTACGATATAAGTCGCCACTAGAAGCAGTTGCTTCAAGTACAATATTTGCCTTTGACAATGTGTTTTTACTCGGAGTCCAAGAACCATTAACTCTGCTCATGTATCATTCTAGTCACATACGGTCTTTGAATACATTGTAAGTTTTCATTTTGGAGGTCTTCTGCTACTGGAACCAGGTCTCTTTAATTTCTTCCTATCTCTAACAGTAACATTAGGTCTATTTTGGGGAATTTGTGAGCGTCTTTCAGACTTTCTAGTATTCATTGGGATGCCTCTAGAGCCCAGGTCCAATGTGTGCGCAGGTTTAGGTTGACCAGGGATAATTCCAGTATGCCTCAAGTTCTTACCTGACTTTTTCTCGATATATGATAGACGACCTCTGTATGCAACTGGGCCAATCAATCTCTCCAATGCCGGAATTTCAGAACCTTCTTCTTTCGGTCTTTTCAGCCACCATCCTTCACCGAGAGGTTGGAGTCTAGGTGGTCTTGATTTTGATATTTTCTTATTTCTTCGTTTGAGCCTGGCTTTTACGGTCTTATCAGAGTCTTTTGGTAGATGCTCTGTAAGCCAACCTGGCAGGCCAATATCTAGTATAACGCCATTTACAGAAACTAATATTCCGGATAATAAAAGATGAGTCCCCACAGGAAGGTTACCTCGGTCAGGTGCGACCTTGAACCTCTTCATTCGCTTAGCATATGCAACCATAGCTTTTTGATCACGATGTCTTATCAAACGTCTTTGCTGCGTCAAAACTCTCCTCGATGAGTAATGCCCGAGCATGAGTGTAACAGTAGTAGAAATGCCCTGAATATCATCTCTTATAGAGGCCACATAAATTCCCAATAAAATCCACACTGGAATAAGAATGAATACATTGGTAATGAAAGATAACCTTCCGGAAGAATACCTCGGAGGCATCGATCTCCTAGTTGCTTCATGGGCTGAAACAAGGACATTCGCATTTATCGCTTCATCCATCCCACCCTTAACTCCCAATGCAGCAACAGAATTAACTGGAGCACTATTAATCCATTTTTTCATTTTCTTACCGGAACCGGAAACTAAAGCGACCTCGAATTCATCTTCATCAACTGTCTGTCCCATTATTGCAGAAAGAGCAAGTACTCTAGGATCTTTAGAATCACTCTCAAGAAGCTCCCTTTCTATTGAACGGGCACTATGCCAGTCGCCCTTGTCTACTAAACATAAGGCAGCAGCAATCCTAGGCCTTACACCAGTAGGGTCTTTTCTAACCAATGATAGCGCTAAGTCCAAGGATTCATCATGCATTCTTTGAGCACGCATTAGAGAAACTAGTGATAATTGTGCAGTTCGAGTCAGTCTATCTTTGTGAATACTATCTAGGTTAGTTTTTGGATTCCAATTTCTAATCATTTGCATCGTATTTTGGATATGGTCAATACAAGAATTATTTTCCCAGTCCCAAAAATCATCTTCATCTACATTACCCTGCCAAGGGTCCAGCCATTCGCAAACGAAACTCAATAATTCAGGTTCATCATAACCTTCGGGTTGTTCAAGTCCGTGAAGTGCTTCCCTAGCGGCATCGAGTCTTCTAGAAGACATATGACCAACAGCGATAATCATTCGAGCAATATCGTCATCTCCACCAGCCTGGGCGAGTACTTTTCTTGCTTCTTCAATTGCAAGTGGCCATAATCCACGTATAGATAATTCCCACATTCTAGCACGCGCTTTTTCATGACGGATTAAAGATGGATCACCTTCCAAAGACCTTCTTTGAAACTGAATTAGCGTATCAATGTCTTCTACTAATGCAGCCTCATCAACAAGAGTACGCATCCAATCGCCACCTGCAAGTCGAACTGCACCTTCTCTTCTTTCATCTGGATTTAAGTCAAATCTCAATTTTCTTAATGATGAATATCTAATGATAGAAACAAGCCAAGTCAAAAGGAAAACTGTTTGTCCCGCAGCAATAAACATCCATGTAGTTAACAGACGATTACCTTCATCAAAACCATTTGATTCTAACCAAGTAGTAAATGGCATCAAAGAACCAAATTCTTTGTAACAAACTAGAACTAATAATAGCACAGTGTAACCTGAAAATCCGGCAAATGCAAACTTTAATTGTCGTGTTTGAGCACTAACTTCGGTACGAATCTCACGCGGTGTATCGAGAGTTACACCAAATACTCCACCAAAACTTTGACCGCCAAGAATCAAGTTTCTAGTTAATTCAAAAATGAAGGCTAGACCAACAATAGCAATATTCAATGAAAGATATAGAGATAAAAACTGTGGCATACTTTTGATGATTTCCCACTCAAACAAAATCTCAGCGATCAAATCTATTCGAACATAAATCGAATGGCCAATAATACCTCCATAGTTCAAGATTTCAGTCATATTATCAGGCTGATTAAACAACACATAGAAAACTGTCACCAATCCATTTAGTGCGGTTATGGGCATGGTAAGAAGGAAAATAACAAGAATCAAAGAAAATAATCTGTTAATTATACCAGGTTTATCAGGGTCGATTGGATTTTTCCGACCATTCGAGGTTCTCCACTTGTTTATTAGCAGCATATTCCAAGATGCACCCATGATTCTACCATAAGCAAAAATTGTTGGAGACATGAAAACAAGAATAGCAATTGCAAGCCATTCGGGATCAATTAACATGTCGCTAGAATTAGACATTCCTAGATATAGTGCTGCTATTGTTGTAGCCACCAACAAAATCAAAGTAAAAGTCCTTCGTAAAAATTTGATAAATTTACTACCCGAAAGAGATTTTTGCTTTTTACTAGTTAACTGGGCATTAAGAGTCTCCCAAGGTGAAATTAGGATAGGAATTAGAATCATTAATCCTATAATGTAAAGATTCGGATGGAAGAAGGTATATGGGTCAAAAATAAATTCTGCAATCAAAATAAGTACGCCAGTCATACCCATCATATAGAGTCCAACACCGTAACCTACAGAACCTTCGCTAAGCAATTCTCTAGCATCTTCTCTGTCTCTAGTGATTCTGTGTACTTCATACAAATCATCATCAATTTCAAACGCTACTTGAAGATTGGAAAGTTGGTTTGGTATGAACCATCTCCAAACAATTGTTGAAACAACTAATGCAGATGCAAGGGGTAAAAGTTGGTTAAATCCTAGTTCACTAGTAGAATCAGCATCTGCTTGGACATTAGACAAAGTCAAAATAGAAACAAATAGGGTAAAGAGGAAGACATATGTTCTCCTAGATACTCCTTGCATAAACACCCCATGACGCAATCAAACATCAATACTTCGATAACAATCAAACGCGATGACGTTTTAAGAAATTATCAATTCTATCAAATGCTTCGTTTAGAACATCTATTTCTGGTAGGTAAACTATTCTAAAATGGCCAATACCAAGCTCTGGGGAAAATCCACTACCGTGGACCACCAAGACATGCTCTTCATGTAGTAATTTCAACACGAACTCTTTATCATTCATGGACCATTTTTCATCTGTCAGCTTAACAAACATGTAAAAAGCACCTCCAGAAGATTGCACTTCAAGCCCCTCTATTTGAGAGATTCTTTGGACACACAAATCTCTCTGTCGGACAACTTTTTCTGAATATGATTTCATCCAAGTCCTATCTGAATCCAAACCGGCAAGATATCCGATTTGAGCGGGAGTAGAGGCGCAAAGACGTGAACGTAACAGACGTTCTATTCCATCTCGAATGTTTTCTAATCTCTTTTTCGGATCATGAATTGCTAAATATCCAATTCTCCACCCAGGTGCATAATAAACCTTTGACACTCCGTTTAGAACAAAAACAGGTACCTCTTTTGACAAACTTGCAACACTAACATGTTGACCTGTGAAATCAAGGCCATCATATATTTCATCAGCAACAATCATACAATTAGGCCATTTTTTTGCAATTGATAATAAACGATAAATCTCATCTTTACCTGAAACATTTCCACATGGGTTATTAGGGTTGATTAAAACTAACAATCTGACATGCTCATCCATCTTTTCTTCTATGTCATCAAAGTCTACCGACCATCCGTCATCAGGCTTTAATTTGTACTCAATAGTTTCAGCACCAAACATTTGAGGATATGCCATGTATGGTGGATAATGTGGTCCAGGGGCCAAGACCTTATTGCCTTCCTCAAGCGTTGCAGCAAAAATAATCTGTAATGCTTCAGTCACACCGTGGCAGACATAGATATCATTCTCACTGGCATTCCAACCTTTTCTACGTTCATCATGTGCAATCGCTGATCTAAGTTTTGGAATTCCATATGATGGCGAATAACCATTATTACCATTCCTCAAGGCATCTACGTAAGCCTCAACCATATGTTTGGGTGTTGGTAAACCAGGGTATGCAATGGGATCTCCAATATTGAGTTTCAAAATTTCATGACCTTCTAGTTCTAACTTAGTAGCAGGAACAACAACATCCCTAATTGCATATTCAATACTAGAAGCCCTGTTTGAAACTGGGATTTGAGATTCTTCCATTGTTTCACCTAAATCTGACTAAATTCCACACCAGCCATTTCTAAGACTACCTTAAAATGAAACTCATCTACTGGTTGCACCGATAATCTCTGACCTTTTCTAACAAGAAGCATATCTTCACATTTCGGATTATCTTTTATGTCCTGAAGACTAACGAAATTATCAAATTTCAATACAGGTTCTATATCAACCATCATCCATCTAGGATTATCAGCAGTTGCTTTTGGGTCAAAATATTTTGAATTTACATCTTGTGCCGTATGATCAGGATACCCTTCTTGGCAAACTTTAGCAATACCTGCAACGTGTGGTGGCTTAAAGTTAGAATGGTAAAATAAAACATAGTCTCCTAACTTCATGTCATCTCGCATCATATTTCTTGCCTGATAATTTCGAACACCATCCCAGTGGGTTTTACCATCTTCAACTAATTGTTCGAATGGATATACGTGAGGCTCAGATTTCATTAACCAATATCCGGTCATAAACAGGCGAAAAGTCGGTAACCTTTGGACATGTTGATTACCAAGCATCTTTGACATCACTGACAATCGCTGCATCAAGAACATCAACTTCCTTGTTCTTAGGGACAATTAAACCTAATTTTCTTGCCATACCGGAACTACCTTGTACAGTTCCAATACCCATCTTTTCTAACGTAACTAAAATGGCAGGTAACAAGATTAGTGCACTAGCTGCAGCAACCCATAATAAAATCAGAATTACTGTAACGAATGGTTTAATCTCGGGTATAGGGATTTGATAAGCGGTTAGCATACCTAGCGAAGTCACAACTGCAGCCTCAAATAACGACATTCCGGTACCGATAGCAGCGCTTCTAATAGCATTAATACCACCACCTAATTCTCTTATTCTATTAGAAATGTGAATTGAGAAATCCACACCCACCCCCACTAAAATTGAACCGATCATTACAGTAACTAACGATAAAGAAACATCCATCTGCCACATCACCAACCATTGGAGTGCTACTGTAGCAATAACTGGAGAAGTTGTCCAAAATGAATATTGAATATCTTTGAAAACAACTGCCAGTGTGATTAGAGTTAGAATAATAGCAAAACCAAGAGATGTCCATTGAGAACCAACTATCAGTTCATTGACCTCTATTGCCGTAGCTGCAACTCCTGTGAGGTGTTCAGCCCCACCACCATCGACAGAGGTGAATGTATCTGTGAATTGGTTAATTTCTTCAACACTAGAAGATGTTTCAGCGACAGGAATAAATGGCATGTCAACATAAATTAGTGTTCTATCATAATCTGAATTGATGAATATTTCTCTTGTCTCCTCAGTTATAGAGGCGTAAAAAATATTCAACAAAAATATTTGAGATTGAGTAGTTCCTGGTAGATTATAACTATCAGGTTGAGTTAAAACATCCCAAAATGATGCATCCCCCGAAACCTCTCTATTAAGCAAAAACCGGGCAGTTTCTTTGACATCTTCAGGTACGAACGGAGTGTTATTTACAAATTCATAAATCTGATTGCCTGAAACTGTAGGTGCAATACCAGTTGACTTCATTAAGAAAACAATTGAAACAGCTGAAGCATTTTGAACTTCATTCAGTTTGGACTCTAACTGATCAATTCGTTTCAAATTCTCAGCAGGATCGTCATTTCCTGAATCACTATCACTAGTATCGCCAGTGACATTTGCGTGAATTAAGACCATTCCAATTTGACCAGCGTCAAAATCAGAACTGTACTGTTTCATTTTCTTAACAGCAGGTTCATTTTCGGGAGCCATACCAAGTAAATCAATATCCTCAGTAACATTTGCTTGACCCATTGTAGCTGAAATTAAAATAAGTAATAAAAATACTCCGATAACTCCTTTGTTACGCTTAACCGGAATATCTACTAATTTTTCAAACACAGGTAGCGGAGGGTGTTTTGGCTTCCTTAAATCAAGAAGTAATGTTAAATTGGGAACCATAAACATAGTCAAAATATAAACAATAACAATTCCTGTAGACAGGGCAATTCCAACCGTTTGAATAGGCGCCATGGGTGTGAATACTAAGGAGATGAAACCTATTACTGTAGTAACTGCTGAAAGAAATACTGCCTTCCCTGTCGATGTCAAAGATGCTTTCATTTTCTCTGATTTAGTTCCACCTTCTTCCGCATATCGATTAGTTATGTGTAGACCATATGAAACTCCCAGAGCAAGTAGAATAGGACCTACAATAATAACAGTCATAGTAACCTCATAATTTGTTGCTCCAATTAGACCTAGGGTCCAAAAAACAGCACATAGGGTAGGCAAACCCGCAATAATCACCACCTTAATGCCTTGAATAGGTCTAATACCGGTAATTCCAGTTTGTAGAATATCGCAGTGGAAAATAAATAATCCACCAGCAACTAAAACAATTGCAATAGGAAAGATTTCCCAAAATAACTTGAACGAAAATTCTGTGACAGCATTAGTAATTGGTACAGGGCCTGTGAGAACCATTTGTAGGTTTAAACCATCATTTTCGTATCCCCATGTACATGGTCTTGAATCTGGAATTCCATCTTCATTAGTATCCTCACAAAACCTTTCTTCCTGTTCCATTTCCTCTAACATCTTTTGAGTTTTAGCAATAAATGTTTTCGCATCAACTTCGTCACTCAAAGCAACAGCCATGATTGCTTTATCTAAAATTCGATCCGGAGAGCCACATTCAAACTGATAACTATCATCTCGAACATCTCCATATCCACTACTACAAACATCTCGAGCCAGTTTATCTAAACCTGGTGTAGATACACCATCTTCATACATTTCCCCAATAACCAAATCAATAGTAGTTTGACTAGGAATTTCATACGAGCCTCCAAATTGTTCATCAGTTGATGCAAGAACTCCGTTTAATTGGGTAGCCAAATCTTCAGTTGTACAATTTTCGGGATTACCGTTACAACCTAACTGACCAATTTCATTAACAATCGCTTCTCTAACTCTTGGGGCACTCGAATTAACTTCCTTGAGCACAGTTGAAAGCGATAAAATATAGATTACATCATCAGTTTCCGTTTCTTCGTCAATCTGCCCATCACCATTTAAGTCACATTCAAATGAAGACAAACAAGGATTCAATGTCTTTTCAACTAGACTTATTTGCTCTAAAATACGTTTGTCTGTAATATTTCTGTCACCTGATTCGATATAGATGATCATTACATTTGTAGTCCAGTCATCTTCGACCAATTCGATTAATGAACCAACTTCACTCCCTTCAGGTAGATACACTTCTAAGTCACCATTGACATTTAATGCAGGATTGTCGGGGTCATCATCAAAACTAGTCCCATCTAGGAATCCTGAAGTAGTGACAAAGTAGGCAGTAATCATCAAAAATACAACTACAGTAGCCAACGGAAATCTCGTTATTGCTCCTGTTGCGCCGGATTTTTGCCATTCCCGCTTAAATCTATCAGGAGCATCCAAAACAGCATCTATTGCTGACTTAGCATTGAAGTCTTTAACTCGTGCTGTCAAATCAACTGCGCCTGATTGAATTTTTGAGCGACTATATTCCGCTAAAGCGGCTACTCTTTTAGAGAATTTACGCTTTTCAACTGATGGAGTCTTGAGTTCATCATCAGTTGACATAGTCCTCTCCATACCTTCCACTAATGGGCACTTCAAATGCTTGCCGACAAGATGAGTAGAAATATCTTGAATATTTACCAACCATTGGTTTGAAAATGTAAAACATTACGGCGGCATGGACCCGTACTGTTTACGAGTGGGGGGCCGGTGAGGCACATGCCATCTCCAAGATTAACCGAAAAACGCTGGTCTGTTGACCTTGAAAAGAAAATACAAGAAGAACATAGTAGCGATGCTGCCTCTTATTCTAAGAGATATGGATTTAAGCCTGACTCCGGCAAAGAGATATTTGTAATCGATACACCACCACCTTATCCTTCTGGAACTTGGCACATTGGTGCTGTCGCTCAATATTCAATGATCGATGTTATTGCTAGATCTCAAAGATTGCTAGGCAAGGAAGTATACTTTCCTTGGGGTGTAGACCGAAATGGAATAAATATTGAATTTACCGTTGAAAAAAATACCAAACGGAAGATGAAAACATATGATCGTGAAGAATTCCTAGATTTATGCAGAGAGACTATTGAAGAATTTACACAAGCGATGCGCAATACTGCAAAGCGTGTTGGACTTTCATGTGATTTTGAAAGAGAATATTTGACTGATGCTGACGATTATCGAGCTGTTACTCAATCTATTTTTGTTGAACTATTCAAGAAGGGAGCAATAATTGAAGACCTACGTCCAAATATCTATGACCCAGTTGAAGGTACTACAATTGCCGATGCAGAGGTTGAAAGATTGACAAGACGAACAAGATTAGTTGATGTCAAATGGGAAACGGAAAGTGGAGATGAAGTTATAATTTCAACTACTAGACCTGAATTAATTTGTGCTTGTGGAGTAGTCGTAGTTCATCCAGATGATAAAAGATATACAGGACTTATTGGCAAGAAAATAAAATTACCAGTCCCTGTTAATGGCAGAGAAAATTTTGTAGAAATAAAAACTCATGCTTCCGTAAAATCTGAGTTTGGATCAGGGGTTTTGATGGTTTGTTCATTTGGCGATCAAAATGACGTCGCTATTTTTAGAGAATTAGGTTTAACACCTTTCCAAGCAATCAACCTCGACGGCTGCATGACTGAATTGTCAGGCCCATTAAAAGGAATGAAGGTAAATGATGCTAGGAATCATATCATTGAACTTTTACAAGAACAAGGGAAAATCGATAATATTGAAAATCGAGAACAAGAAGTCCCTGTATCTGAGCGTGGGAAAAATCCTGTCGAGATTATTTTATTGAAAGAGTGGTATGTTAGACAAACTCACATGCAAGATAGAATGAAAGAACTAATCGAAGATATCGAATTCCATCCTGTAAGAAATAAGCAGTTCCTAATAGACTGGATGGATAATATTAGTATTGACTGGCCAATTTCTCGAAGACGTTGGTATCATACTGAAATACCAATTTGGTACAGTGAAGATGAGAAATTCATAGTAGTTCCACCATCTGGCACCTATGTCCAGCCTTGGAAAGAATTGCCGCCAAAAGGAAGCCGTGTTATCAGTAGAGAAACTCGTGAAGATATTGGAAGTTATGAAGATATGAAAGAGGAATTAGGTGACATTTATGGTGAAGAGAAAGTATTTGACACCTGGATGGATTCATCAAATTCTAACTTATTCGTCAGTGGATATCTAAACCAACCCGAAGTTTTTGAAAAAGCATTCCCTACAGCATTAAGGCCTCAAGGAAAAGAAATTGTAAGAACTTGGCTATACTACACATTACTAAAATCTGCTCTATTATTAGATAAACCCGGTTTCAAGCATGTTTGGATTGACGGACTGGGAATGGACCCATGGGGGCGTAAAATGAGTAAATCACTTGGCAATGGAATCGATGCAGATTCTGTTTTAGAATGTGGAGCTGGTGGAAGAACTGGGTCATGGAAAGTTAAAGGGCCACAAAAAACAGTCAGTCTAAGAGCAAACAAAATTGGCAGTGAATGTTTCAGACTTTGGAAAGCTTGTGATGCACAAGTTGGTGATGATTTCCAAATTAATCCTGAAGAAATAGAACAAAAATATTTTGGAGTCCTAACCAAGTTATTCAATGTGGCTAGATTTGCATCTCAGTTTGAAGTACCCAATAACTTAGATCAGGTACCTGAGAATCTTTCAATCGAAGATAGGTGGATTATTTCAGAATTCCAAAATACAATGTCTGAGGTTAAGGAATCATGGAATCAAATAGACATCTATTCTGCTACTCAAACTTTGAAATCTTTTGGTACTGGAATTTTACCAAGTCACTATTTAGAAATGGTCAAATCAAGACTGTATGATGAAGATAAAACAGCTGCATGGACTCTACATCGTATTGTTAGAGACTTCATGTCTGCTTTCAGCCCGATTTGTCCTTTTTTCACGCACCATATATCTACAACACTTTACGGTATATCTGCGGTTGATGTAGACTCATTTCCAGAGATTTTTGTTGATGAATTAGGAACAAATTCGGATGAAGGTGAAAAACTTAGGAATTTATCAATTGAACTTCAGGCCTTCAACAGTGAAGTCTGGTCCACTAAAAAAGAGAATAGTATTTCCCTAAATCAACCGATATCGGGAATTTCAGTTCCTGAAAATCTAGGTTTATTCGCAGAAGTATTCGCTAGGATGCACAAATTGGAATAATAGTATAATTCAATTAATATCTATTCATAGCCCGAGTTGTGAGGCATATGCTTGAACAAAGAATTTACCATTCGAGATTGATTATATTTACAGTTATAATTTCTCTATTAATCAGCACATTGGGTACTACTAGTGCTAACTTTTCTGGAGATGAGGACAATGATGGAATCGGTAATGATATAGACAAGTGTGGCGATAATAACGAAAACTGGTCATCAAATTTTTCTACAGACTATGATTCAGACGGATGTAAAGATTCAACAGAAGATTGGGATGATGACAATGATGAAATTAGTGATGAAGACGATTTGTGTCCTAAATCTATTGTTAAAGGATGGAAGACATATATGAAAGATGCAAACGGAAATTATCTCGACTTCGATCATGATGGTTGCTTAGATTCAACCTCTGAGGATACCGACGATGATAATGATGGAATTGAAGATCAAAATGATCAATGTTCTTCAACACCTTTAGGTGCTACAGTCGACAATAGTGGTTGCCAAACATCATTTGATGATGCTGATAATGATGGAGTTGCAGATTCATATGATGAATGTGACCAGACTCCACAAAATAGTGAAGTTTATTGGAATGGTTGCTTATTAGAAGATGAATTAGTAGATTCAGATAATGATGGAGTTATCGATTACCATGATATTTGCCAGGATGGACGCAATAATTGGCAATCAAATACTTCATCAGACCACGATGGAGATGGATGTCAAGATGATACTGAAGATTGGGATGATGATAATGATGGAGTCTCTGACGAATATGATAACTGTAACAAAGGTATCAGTATGTGGTCAACATACCAATTCAATCCGATACTAGACAATGATCATGATGGTTGTAGGGACGTTGATGAAGACAACGACGATGACAATGATGGAATTAATGATCAAAATGACCAATGCCCGACAAATAGACGTGGTGCTGAAGTTAATTCAGCAGGATGTGAAATATCATTTCCGGATCTGGACAATGACAGTGTTGCAGACAGTGTAGATTTCTGTGATGAGACTCCTGAAGGTTTAGATGTTGGACTAAGTGGGTGCCCAGTTTGGGAAGACCAAGATAATGATGGAGTACCTGACTGGGAGGATGATTGTGCAGATACTATCGAAGGTAGTGAAGTTGATAATTTTGGCTGTGTCATCCTACCAGATTCTGATGGGGATGGAGTAGCAGATCAATATGATGACTGTCCAAATACAACAACTGGAACAAGTGTTGGTGAAGATGGATGTTTAATTCAAACAAATGGTGGTGATGACTCGGGTAATTCTGATATTACTATTGGTGAATCTGATGAGGATTGGTGGGATGAAATTCCTGTACTTGGAGAAATTATCGATAAAGTTGAATCAAAATATGGTAAGATAATTGGTGCTTCAATTTTCATATTAGGATTCATTGGCTATGCTTACAGAGCTGCAACATTACGTTCAGATTTCAAGATGAATCGTCGAGTTAAAAAATTCAAGTTGAAGATTGAAAATGCTAAGTCAGAGAAAGAACTTAGGAGAATTCAAGTTGAAATTGAAACAGCCGATGACAAGAGATTACTTCCACGTGGAGCACTAGGGGATTTACTATCGCTTATCGAATTGAAGGCAGAAGATTTGGGATTGACTGACTTTATTTCCCAAGATTCAATTCAAAGTTCTATTAGTTCAAGTGACTTGGAAGAAGGCGTTACTGCTCTACGTGAGGCAAAGGATGAATTGAAAGGTGCTATGGAAGAAATTAATAATTCTAAAAGAAGTCGAAAAAGAAGTATAGGTTCAGTAAATAAATCTAGTAAACAAACTTCCCAATTTACCCTAAAAGGAACTGGTAAGACCTCGATTAGTCGCCCATCATATCATCCTAAAGATATCAACAGAGATGGTGTTGTTGATGAAGAAGATGAACGTATTTGGCAAGAGATGAGTGATGAAGAAAGGTTAGAACGTTCGAGTCTACCCTTTGGTAAAAAGTCAAA
>CEOF01020678.1_pt1 | contig 18449 bp, 14 predicted proteins | sample 361311 | NCBI WGS metagenome assembly CEOF01 (sample SAMEA2619667, study PRJEB7988) | marine metagenome | biome: marine biome (ENVO:00000447); feature: surface water layer (ENVO:00002042); material: "saline water (ENVO:00002010), including plankton (ENVO:xxxxxxxx)" | depth 5 m
AGTGAACTAAAAAAATCAATTATGCAACGTTATTCTTGTAATGGTAATTTTGGTTTGATTGGTAAATCATCTGGAGGATATGGAGCATTGTATAATGCACTTACTAAACCAAATCAATGGGACGCAATAGCAAGTCATTCAGGTGATGTCGGATTTGAAACAATGTTCATGCCTACATTTGCTGAAACTATTACTCATATTTCGAATTACGGTACACCAGCTCAATATGTTGATTCGGTGATGAAAGCCGGTAAGATGAGTTCTAGCGATTTTCATACATTGATGATTTGTGCTATGGCTGCTTCATATGATCCAGGTGAATCCGAGGCAACAAATCCTTTTGGAATTCAGTTACCTGTGGATATGAAATATTGTGAACTTGACGAGCAACGTTGGTCAAACTGGCTTAATTTCGATACTCTACGCTTGATTGAATCAAATTCAAGTAACCTTGATTCGTTAAAATTATTATTTATCGACTGTGGAAATCAAGACCAATATGGTATACAGTACGGAAGTCGTAAGTTAACTGCTAGACTATCGGAATTGGGGATTGAGCATACATGGCAAGAGTTTGATGGCACACACTCTGGTATTGATTATCGACTAGATATCAGTCTACCACTGCTATCTAAATCCCTTATGAGTTGAGCCGGTTTATTCATGAGTTGCCTTTGGATGGAATAGACATGGCCAAGCCAATGGACTATGCAAGTGCTGGGGTCGACATCGACTTGGAAGGGTCTGCTGTTGCTTCTTTAATCGCTTCTTTAGGACGTTCTGTTCGACCTGCTGGAACACCTGGGGCGCCAGTTGACCTACCTGGCGGCTTTGGCGGGCTAATTGAATTTGGAGATAATCTTCTAGCACTAGCCACCGATGGCGTAGGAAGTAAACTTCAAATCGCTTCGTTACTAAATCAATGGGGCGGAGTTGGAATAGATTGTATGGCCATGAATGTCAACGATTTACTATGCGTTGGTGCAGAACCTATTGCATTTGTCGACTATGTTGCTGTACCTAAACCAGACCCAGAAACCCATGCCGCCCTTGGAGCATCTCTTGCTGAGGCTTGCCGTATTGCTAGAGTTACTTTGGCGGGCGGGGAAACCGCATCATTACCAGGCATAGTTACGGAGTTAGACCTGTCAGGAACTGCTTTAGGATATCTCAAAAAAGGTGAAGCGATAACTGGTGAGAATCTGCAAGAGGGGGACGTGTTAATCGGTTTACCGTCATCTGGAATTCATTCTAATGGATATTCTTTGGTTCGAAGAATAATTGAACATTCAAATTATGACTATTCCAGTGAGGCCCCTTTTGATGCGGATAGTCTTGGAAGAGATGTCTTGAGATTCGCTGGAAATGAAAATCAAAAAATAACTTTAGGAGAGATTTTCCTAAACCCAACGCGCATCTACTGTGATCCAGTAGTTGATTTAATTCATCACGCCCAGAAAAATGATGATTTTTCAATCAGCGACCTACGTGCAATTTGTCATGTAACCGGTGGAGGATTATCCAACCTGCTACGACTGCATGATAGCTTGGGCTGGCACATCAGTGACCCGTTACCAGTACATCCCGAATTTTCTTGGCTCCAAGAAATAGGTGGAGTTGAAACTCGTGAAATGTACCGTACTTTCAATATGGGTATTGGCATAATTATTGCAGTGAATGCTGATAAAGCAAAAACAATCTGTAATTGGTTACAGGAAAAAATGACTGGTGTTGAAATTATTGGAACCGTATTGGAAAATGGACATAAAGTGACTCATGCCATTGATGGTGTAGAATTCTCCCATTACTAATCTAATTTTAATACATCATCTTTGGTATTGAAATTGTTGAACTGTTTTGAAAATTCTTCATTTACTACTGAAGGAATCCCTGCAAAAAGATCTCTAATATTCCTGCTTGAAAAATTGAGTAACTGTTTATTTGAAATCAATGACAATAGCGGTTGACGATTACCAAAACCATCTACAGGTGTTGCATTCTCATAATTATGAAGCCAATTAATGCCTTCTTTTTCTAAATTGAATGCATCACATGGGATTAACTGAATTTTACCCTCTATATTATTCAAACACCACTTGATGATCTCTAAAGCCCCTGATAAATTACTTGGATCAGGCCAAACTTCTCCTTCGAACAAATCTATTCTAGATTCGTCGCCGCAAAGAGTTATTATTCTAGAATCTATTATCTCATTACACAAATGATAAATCCGATTAGTACCTCTTTCCATCAATGATTTATCTTGGCCCATACGTGAACTTTGTCCGCCGGCTAAAATAACAAAAGTAGTCATGGGCATCATCAATGAAGTTCGTCAAGTCTATTCATGGCGCCTTCTAACTCTAATAATAAACTTCTAACGCGTTCCAAAAGCGCCTTTCTCTCTCTTGAAGAACGTGCCTCAGGTAGCCATTCCAACAGCCGTCTAACATCTTGAGCATCCCTATTGACCGTCCACTGGAGGACTGATTCCATTACCGGGTCTTCAGTTGGAAGAAACCTCTCACTCATAACAATGCTAAGAATAACCGGTGTTTCAAGTATTTGATTTCAATAGGCTATTTCTTATCTTTTCAAATAATTCACCACCCGTAGGTGCGGAGATTACTAATTGCTTTAATTCCCCAATACCTTGGCTCCTTACAGAAATAAAGAGCATGGCTACTTGATGCCATAAATCACTTTGTTGGGCCATTGCGATAAGCCATTCATCATCTGGAATCTTATTTTCTGAACGGTTCATCTCTTCGGCGATTTCCAAAATTGTTTCCAGTGGTTCGCTTTTGTTAAATAAATGGATAAATACGATCCATGGGTCTTCTTTCAAATCTTCTTTGTTTAAATTAGCCAGTAATAACCCTACTAATTTTAGATCTTCTTTTCCATGCCTCTTCCAAAGTTTAGGAATAATTTTCGCCAATTTTTTCCTACTAGGCGAGTTGGTTAGCAACCATGATGTCAAAGTTCGCATTTCCGGGTCTGTACAGCCATAATGAAAAGTAAAGGCCCCTTGTTTGACCAAAATATCTGTCTTTGGTTTGGTATTCATACCAGGAGTTCCTGCTTGATATGCTTGAAGTAAGAATTTCAATGTCTTGCGCTTAGACTTGAGAATATTTGGCGATGTGTCTGCCAATAATTGATCCAGTTGTAGATTCATTTCTTGGCACCATCAGTTGATTTCTTTCGAACGACATCAAATAAGTCGCCGACTAAATTAACCGAATCTCTAAGAGTTCCTAACATCTTGTCAATAACATTAGGGTCTTCGAATTTTTCTTTAACAATTTCACGAAGTTCTGCTTCGATCTTCTCGTGTTCTTCATCATCTATTTCGAATAAATCCCTCAAATGTGCTAAAACCCTAAACTCATCACGAGATAACGAAGCATTGACAATAGCAATTTCGAATACCTTGGTGTAAATTTCCTTCGCTTCTAAGAGCGTGATTGGATTTCCACCTTTTACAGATTTGCCATTCCTAATGGCTTCATAGATTTTAGAAGGTTCGTCTTCATCAAGATTTAACGCACTAGCTAATTTGATGACAAGACGCTTCTCCTCTCTAGTCAAAATACCGTCTACGAGCATGACTTCTATCGTGCTTTGGAAAGCTTCCAAACTATGGCACAGAATGTCGGACACAATTAGCCGATGCACTTACTGTTCTTGAATTAGTTGCTCATTAAAAATCGATAAAAATATGATTTTTCAACAAGAGCATTCAATAAGTATTGGATTGTCGGAGATTTGTTCACATCCTGTTCACGCCTCATGATTCGTCTTGCGGCTTTGGAAAATTGAGAGGGTTTCCTCTTAAATTTCGGTTCAAGATGTGGATATTAAAGGAGATATTCAAATGGCTAAGAAATCACACCCTCGTGGAGGGCATAACTCAAAACAAAGCAAGGCGATGAAATACCAAATTCGCGCTGATATTAAGGTAAACGGAACTGTTCAAAGAAAAGACATTATAGGTGCTATAATGGGTCAAACCGAGGGTTTGCTCGGTGATGAACTAGAATTAAGAAAATTACAACGAACGGCTAGAATAGGCCACGTAGATGTAGAAATGGAAACCAAGGGCGGAAAAGTCCATGGAATGATAATTATCCCTAGTAGTCTAGACAATGTAGAAACTGCAATTATTGCATCATCTTTAGAAACAATTGATAGAATTGGCCCCTGTACTGCAAAAATTGTAGTTAAGGAAATTCTTGACATCAGAGCAAACAAGAGAACTACTGTTGTTGATAGAGCAAAGGAATTACTGTTAAAGATGGTTAATTCTGGAGAAGCTGCTTCTAAGACTGTTATCGAAGAAGTTCGTTCGGTATTAACTGTTGGAACAGCTACCTCGTTTCATGGACTAACATGTGGCCCAAACATCGAATCTTCTTCATCGTTGATTGTCGTAGAAGGAAGAAATGATGTTAAGAATTTACTAAATTGTGGTGTTAAAAATTCAATCAGCGCAGACGGTGCTGGAGAAATGAAACAAGAACTAATCGATTTAGCAAATGGTAAAGAAACCGTAATTCTAGCAATAGATGGAGACCGCGGTGGAGAGATGCTGTTCAGCCAGTTAATGGAAATGATGAAGGTTGACTTTGTCGCACAAGCTCCAGTTGGTCAAGAATGGGAACTTCTTCCCCAAAAGACCGTCACTAAGTGCCTATCGATGAAAGTTGAAGCAAGTAAATTCGCTCATCAAATTAGTAAAAAGCAGAAAAGTGACGATAAGAAAGCGGGAGTTGAAGACAAAAATTGGGCTGACGATATGGATGAGACCTTTGCTCAAAAAGAAGTTCCTGCCGAAGTGCATGAATTCTTCGATCATTTAGGTGAATTAGACAAGAATAAAGCATTATTCGTTATGGTCGATGGTTCGGTTTCTGAACCTATCGGACCATCTAAATTAGCAAAAGCTGCTGAAGAGGCAGATGGAGCAATTGCTATTGTCTTCAATGGGCCATTAAGTGATAGAACACTTGAGATCGCTTCTAGTGCTGCTATTGAGACAGTTGTAGGTACAAAAGCTGGGAAAGGTTACGAAGAACGTGATGATGTTAAATCATGGTTAGTTGAACTCCATAGTTAAGTAAAATGCTATCAGCAAAATTCGGGCATATTAAGAAGCGTCTTAGCCGTGCCTAGTTTATGAGCGATAGCGATGCGCCAAGTTGGCCGGATGATGAAGACCCATTTTCATCAATTGATGAGGATTCATCAAAAGAGAATATCGAAGAGCCCGTAGTCGATGAAAAAGAGGGGCTATCCGAGGATAGCAACGAAGAAAGTAGCGAAATGCAAGAATCCGTAACCCCAGAGGAAAATAAGGAAAATTTACAATGGAATCTTCCGATTAGAGCTGCGCCAATAATGGCGCTATCCGGCGACGAGGTTGAAGAATTCCCCTTGATTGAAAGCCCCGACGGGTTAAATTCTACATCGTTAGTAATCAATGATAATTTGATTAGAATTGTTGAATCGAAGTATGGAGCAGATGGTCAGAGACGTCTAAATATTAAATCAGCTATGAAACACGAACTAACAGGATTTTCGCACAATCACAATGAATTGATGCACAAACACCAGTGGCTGTGGGTTAGCTCATTCTTTATTGGATTATTAGCCTCGATTGTTGTTCCGGCGGTTTCGCTTTTAGGACAGTTATTAATCGGCATCGGATTATTTGGATGGCTATACATGCACCTAGAAGTCCATAGTCTAGAATTTTCAGCAAATGGTTCAAAGCATAAAATTACATTCACTGGATATGGTTCAAATAGGCCACGATTTAGAGCTAGTATGGCTTTAGTTGGCCCTACCTTAGCTAAATATATGGAGACTGGGGATTTTGATACAGAATCTATTGATGATCTTCATAAATCTTTATCGAAACCACAAGAATTACCACAGATAAATCAACCAACAACTGGGCCAAATTCCCCAATGCAATCATTTGATCCACAAATCAACCAATTACCCCCACCTAGCCCTCCAGTTGATTTAAATCAGCCAATGGAAAGCCAAGAAACAAATTCATTACCGCCTCCTCCACCTTTATCCGAAGTAGTTGGTACGCCTAATGAAACCAACAACTTACCACCTCCACCGCCACCTCAAGAAATGATTCAAAACGAATCTTCTGATTCAGTGCCCCAGGAAAATCTTGCTCCAGCGCCACCTACTGGACCTCCAACCTCCACGTCACCACAAATACATGCTCCACCGCCACCAGCTGCACTACCCCCGCCTGCTCCACCAACACCTACAGGCCCTCCTGCTCCGCCCGCTCTAGCAACATCACCTCTACCGCCAGCCACTCTACCTCCGCCATTACCTCCTCCAATTGGATTAGGTTTGGGACCGATTGATGCTGGTGAAGTACCATTAAATGCACCTCTACCAGAAGCCCCAGAAATTGCAGTGAAAGCCTCTCCTGTCGAAGAGTCATTGAGTGCTGATGAACAAAATGAATTACTAGAAGAATTAAAGTGAATCAAACTGCTTCAACTACAATTCCACTAGCAGATGGGATGCTCATACTGTTTACTAGAATATTTACTTCATCGGATAAACCGTCCAAATCTGCAGAATTTGGTAATGATTTATCATCGTTAGTTAATGGTACTGGGAAGCCTGGACCTGGGATTCTATTCAAAGCAATTCCAAGCCTTTTAGCATCCTCTAAGAAATTTCCTTTGGCGCTAGAATGACGCGCTTCGAGTCTTGCCTTCATCCATTTTTTGTACTTAGGCAATACAGAGGTTATTTGATCTAACATTGTAATTCTTCGTTTATCTTTTGGCTCGCCTTTAGGCATCAACCTCAACACGATTCTCAACATTCTATCAATCCTCATATCCCTTGGCTCAATCCCTACATGGGGCGCTATTGATTTTCTAATATAGTCGATTGAATTAGAACCTTGAACTGTAATATTACTTGCATCTTCATCCAAACCTAAAGCAACTAAAAAGCCAAGATAAGTCTCTAAAGATTCGTTTTCAATTGATGTGATTGAGGATTTATTTACTACCTTATCAACTGGTTTTAGCTCTGTTTTCGGTTCGCGAGACTCCAGCGTAGATTCAATATTCACGTTAGTGTTTATTTCTAATTCAGATTCTTTATGTTTCGCAGTTGACTCTTTTTCTACACCAATTGATTCTTTTTCTCGCTTAATTTCTACTGGTTCAGGTTTATTTTGTTCGTCCATTGCATCTAACATTGCCTCATGGGCATCTTCTAGGGTATCTTTAGGATGTTGAATCGTTTCTGGAATAGGTAACAATGTTTTTCTTATCGGTTCAGGTTTCCAAGCAACAAAAATAAATTCAGAATCCTCTATATCTTTTTTAGATAGATGCTTCATAAAAGAGGGAATATTATCACTAAGTTGTGATAATTTGAGAGGATCTTGTAATTGCTCTTGTACTTGGATTGCTAGATTTACATCTCGATTCCAAGGCAATGCTGAAAGTCGTCTTCTCAAAGATTCATGATTTGAAATTAATGGCCTAATTGCTCCCATAATCTTCGCAACTTCAATAGGGCTTTGTTCTAGTTGAGTCTTCAAATGTCCTGTATACCAACCAGCATTATCATATTGTAATAACTCATTTCTTAATTTAGATTCCAACCTTTCACTAATCGACGATGTGATTACAGAATTTCCGGTTAATGTAACATTTTTACTCATTCCAAATTTCCTAGAATGGGCTATAAAATCTTCAAATTCCAATAGATTTAATCTTGAAGAAATGGTATCTTCAGACGCCTTACCTTGCTTTATCAAATCTAATAATTCTGATTCTAACATCCTACGATGTCTGACTCTTCGCCTGGAAAAATTCTCAATCATCAAGATTGTATCTTCAATAATATCTTGCCCGGCTTCGATTTCTCGTAGTAGTGCAATACGTTTGTTTAACGATTCTTCACCTTCAAATGAAACATCTATGTCTAATAGTTTCTCAATACATTCTACTCTTTGTTGCCATAGATTCTTCGATTCTTTAATCATATTTAGAGCACTTCTAGGGTCTTGTTCTATTAGCGATTCATAACCATCTAAAACTAAACCTAAAGTTTGATAACTTTCAATTATAGATAATGATTCTAATTCTAATTCTCTAGATTTTTGCAAAAGATTCTCTACCACATCGATCAAATCTTCCGTATTTTCAAGATACCCAGCATAATTTTGTCCTTCATTTTCATCAGGCCAAATTTTTACTAGGTTTTGGTATTGTTCAAGCCAATGCAGATGTTTAGTAACACTCTGTTGAAGTTCCGGTAAATTCGTTTCCCATTGCATTAGTTCATCAGGACGAATTATTTCATCATGAGAAAAAATTATCCCTTTCTCCCTCCATTCAAAAATTTGATCGTTGACATCGGATAGACGCTGGTGCAAATCGTCGCTAATCGATGAAATTTTTGATTTAAAATCAATCAAGTCTATTTCGGTTGAGCGCCCTATGAGGGCAAGTCTATGCCCCTCATATTCTTCTGCAATCTTATCATCAAAAGGTGATAATTTATCGATAATCTGCAATCTTAGAATTTCGTATTCTGTATGCAATCTTTGCTTTTCAGCGATTTCTTCTAATCCTTTGATCATTGGTAAATCAATAATATATTCTACTTCATATCCCTGCTCATTCAAAACTTCTACAGAACTAAATATGGTTCTTTTTTGTCTAGCTTCATTTTGCTCTAGGAGAGATAATTCTTGATCAATTTTATTCAACATTTCTGGCGACTTGAACATCGGTAAAAGGACAAATAGTTGTGGATGTGATGAAGGGTCTAATGAGTCGCAACGGGCTAGCAATAACAGCATATCATCTCCTTTTCTAACTGCATCCCACTCAGGTTTATATTGATGGAAAATTAATTCCCAAGGCCGGTTGTTTTTTGCCCATTCTTCATATTCTTGTTGAATTATTTCTCCATTCATTGGATTGTGTAATTTTTCTAACCAATTAGAGAATAATTCATTGAATAAGTCGCTTTTTTCCAACCATTCAAAATCTAATCTATCTCTTAAATTATTAGATAAATTAACTAGATATTCAACCCTTAACAAGGCCTCTGTTGCAGTACTTGAGTTTTCATCAAGATACTTTTCAATCTCATCAATATCCCAACCCATATTCGCCCAAGTTTCAATATTATCATTAAACCATGACGGGTTTGATTCGCCATTAGCATGACCTTCCATATGACGACCTCAACACTGATGAATAGCGAAAGCCTTTGAATGTGAGCAAAGAACTGAAGAAAAAAAGAAGGTTTTTCATTAATTTTATCTCCTTCGGTATAAAATAAAAGGTCGTGAAATAGGCTTGTTCATCCTAAGTTTAGCCGATGAGCATAAAGGGGCAAAGAAAACTCGTGCACTATGGAACCACTAACTGCTTTATTTGGAATCGCTGTCATAGGCGCCGGAGGAGGAACTGGATATTGGCTAAAAAAGACTCATGACAAGTTAGTTGAAGTAACTGAAAATAATCTAGTTTTACAACAAAGTCAGGGTGCACATTTCAGCCATCTCAACAGTGAAGTCTCTAGAATGAATTCTAGATTGGCTAGCTTGAATGGCATGGTTGAAGCATTGCGTGCAACAAATCCTGAACTTGATGGTGCACTGTTAGCTCACAATACTATAACGCATTTAGAGCAAGTTGGAGAAATTGGTAATTCTTTAGATGAGCACGGTCTTTTTGTTGAAGCATTAAACGCTCTTGAAATGCTGGTTTCTTCTGTTTCTATCGAAAGTAATGTCGGCGATTCTAATATTCTAAATGAGATCACTTCAAATTTAGTTTTACGGCTTTTAGAAACCTTTGATTCTCATAATATGACTGCTGATAATATGGGTTTAAAGCCTGTAACCGCACACAAACTTGGCCATGCTAGTCTTTCACTGAGACGTTATGATTGGGCTGAAACATGTTTTGGCATCGCATACTCTTCTTCTCCAGGAAATAGTAATATTTTGGAAGCATTGGAACATATTGCTATAGAAAAGGGAGACGGAGACGTTAGAAGACATTGGTTAGAAGCGCGAATGACTGTCCATCCTGATGACCCAGAATTACTTCGCGCCCACGCACACCTATTAGCAAAGATGGGAGATATGGAAGCAGAAAGAGATGTAAGAAGACTAGAAGCTTTAGGGTTAGATACTCCTGCAGATAGATCACTTCTATCAGGATTACGTGCCAGAGCAGGTTCGCGTTCCGAGGCTTTAGAAGCAATTGAAAATGCATTGAGTGAAGATCCAAGCCAAGCTGGTGACTGGTTAAGTTATGCGAATTTACTATTCGAGGAAGATGAAACCTCAAAGGCACTAGAAGCGGCTGATAAATGTCTAGAAATTGATCGACAATCTGGAGATGCATGGGCCTTGAAGGCTAAATTATTAGCTCCGAAAACAAATCGATTGAAGGATGCACTAAAATCTGCAATACATGCAGTTGCATTAGATGCTGGTGGTGTTGATCTAATACTTCTCAAAGCCGATTTATTACTAACTGAAGGTTCAGCATCTGCAGCTGAAGAATCATTGGCTAAAGCGCTTGAAAAGGATAAAATGAATGGTGAATTAAGAGCCCGTATAGCGACAAGGAATTTACTTGATGGTAGAATTAATGATGCTCAAAAATTACTCGATGGAACTCCAGTTGGAATTGATCATGCACTACTTCATGTCGTTGAAGGACGGCTACACTTAGCAAATGCAGACCGAACTAGAGATGGTACTGGAGAAACTGATGTTACATTACTATCTGTGGCTATATCAGCATTTGAAAACGCCCTAAAACTTAACCGAGAATTAGGAGTTGCTTGGCTTGGAATGGCAAGAACGAATAGGCTTTTGAAAAATATTGATTCGGCAGAAGAGGCATTGGCAAGAGCAGGGCGATTATTGCCAGAGGACGACCCATCAGTTGCTGCAGAGGCTGCGCTTCTATTCTTAGATAAAGACGATATCACAGCAGCAGCTCAACAAATTGACATTGCCGATATACATGGCCAAAGTCCGATTATCACCTATGTAAGAGGAAATATCGAGGCTCGAACTGGTCATTTAGACAGAGCATTGGATTACTATGGGAAAACGCTAGACAAAGACCCTGGGCATATGCGTGCAAGATTAAACAGATGTAGTATTTTCATGGCTTTAGATGAAGGAAAGAAGGCGCTAGACGATGCTGAAATCCTATTAGATTTAGCGCCTAATTTTACTCTTGCTAGATTCAAAAAGGCTGAGGCTGAAATGAGTTTGGGGGAGTGGTCTAGTGCCCGATCTGATTTAGAAATGGTTCTTGAGAAAGCACCTCACCACCACCAAGCATTAACACAATTAGCCGCTTGTTTTGTTGCTCTAAATAGACCTGAAAGAGCAGAGGGGCCGCTTAATGACGCACTAAGAATTGCACCGGACTATGCTCCTGCTTGGCATCAAAGAGGACTGTTGTATTTGGAATGGGGCAAGGACGATAATGCACTAAGTGATTTTGAAGCAGCCGTTAAGTGCGATGGTAACCATATCGATGCTCACTTACATATTGCTGCATTACATCATGAGGCAGAAAGATATCAACAAGCTAGCTTAGGCTGGAGATCTGTTCTAGCAATAGATGCAGAGCACGTTGTAGCAAAAACTCGACTCGATGAATGTGAAGTTAAAATGCTTGCAAAATAATTTGTCTAAAGTTAAATTATTCCAATAACTTTTACTAATATTCGCTTTCTTCTTTGACCATCAAATTCCGCATAGTGTATTTGTTCCCAATTACCTAAATGCAATTTTCCATTCTTTACTGGCATTGTAACCTGTTGCCCGAGTAATTGTCTTTTTAGATGGGCATCACCATTGTCTTCACCTGTTCTGTGGTGATGGTATTCTTCCCCTTGATTTCCATCTATTCCATAGAAAGGGGCAATCTTTTCTAACCATTTCATGATATCATGATGAAGCCCATATTCTAAATCATTGACATAGCAAGATGCTGTTATATGCATTGGGTTTACTAGTACCAAACCATCTTTTATACCGCTTTCTGATATAACTTTTGACACCTCCCTAGTAATGCATACAATCTCATATCTCTTTTCTGTTTCAATCCATAATTCTTCAACATATGTTGCTGCTTGACCTTTCACTAATGTACCCATATCAGTCCCATTTGAGCGATAACGGCTAGATGTATCATTTAATCCCTTGATAGATTGATTACTAACATAATTTTCAACCTAGACGAAATAGAAGATTCATGCGGATAGTGAGTTTGGTACCTTCGCTGACCGAAACTCTATTTGCGCTTGGTTTGACTTCCGATGAAGTTGTTGGAAGAACATCATGGTGCATACATCCAAAGAATATGATTGGAGATGTGATGGTGATCGGTGGTACTAAAACTCCAAATCTTGGAAAAATTCGTAAATTAAAGCCTGATTTAATCGTCATGGATAAAGAAGAAAATCCGTTATCAGTATACCAAACCCTAGCCAAGGAAGGTTACCAGATATTTGTGAGTGAAGTTCTTTCTCCCGATGATGTACCGCATATGTTGCGAGAATTAGGAAAAGCATGTAACAAATATAGCGAGGGGGAAAATTTAGCTAATCTCTGTCAAGATTCTCTAGATTCGCTAGAACAAAATAGTCTATCAGTCAAGACCATACCTCTGATATGGCATAATCCTTTGATGACTGTTTCACCTAGAAGATATTCTGGTGCGATACTAACCCGAGTTGGTTTTGATGTCATCGATACTAAACCAGAAGGAAATGGTTATCCAGAAATAACCATTGAAGAATTTATTGAACATCATATTGAGTTAATATTGCTTACCAGTGAGCCATATAACTTCACGTCAGAAGAAGGAGAGTCTATCGGGAAAGATATCGTCTCTGCAGGAGGTACTGCTCCCGAAGTTGTTCATGTTGATGGTGAAGATTTAACCTGGTTTGGGGCTAGAACGGCTTCAGCATTAACAAGATTGGCTGATTTTAGAAAGCGGCTATTCAACACAATGAAACTTCAATGATTGAAATTATTTACATAATTCATCGATGACTAATGGATATAGTATGTGTTCTTCGACTTTGACTCTTTTTGATAATGTTTCAATCGTATCATTGGGAAATACTGGAACCTTTCTTTGGGCAATGATTTTTCCAGTATCCATTCCGGAATCAACAAAGTGTACTGTGCACCCCGATAATTTAGCTTTAGCAGCCAAAACATCTCTGTGTGCGTGAGCGCCGGGGAAATTCGGTAGAAGCGATGGATGAATATTTACTATCTTCATATTCCATTTACTGACGAACTCTGCGCTCAGCAGCCTCATATATCCACTTAGAATTATTAATTCAACATTAAAATTTTCTAACATATTATCAATTTCAGATTCGTGTTTTAATCTACGCTCTTGTTTATTTTCTATCTCTGGTAATTCAACAACTTCCACAGGGATTCCCTGATTTCTAGCAATTTCAATTCCTCCAGCATCTGGGTTATTTGAAATAACCAAAACGGTGCGATGAGCGCACTGCTTTTTCAAATTTTGATACTGCAACAAGGCGTTCATTCCAGAACCTGAGCCTGAGATAAATATTGCACAACGCAGAGGATCTTCCGGCCGACCTTTTCTGAAATTACCATTAGAGGTCGCCATGATTGACGGTAGTGGCTTGATGATTTGAGGGCTTCGCAATCAATGCCGGAATAATCTATGCCCAGTAAATAACATCGAAATTCCTCTTTCATCCGCTGCATCGATTACTTCTTGATCTCTAATCGAACCACCTGGCTGAACAATGGCGGCCGCTCCTGCATCAGCAGACTGTTCCAAACCATCTTTGAATGGGAAGAAGGCATCAGAGGCTAAAACACATCCTTCCGCTTTCTTACCTGCCCTTCTTGCAGCAATTCGAACTGCCTCGACCCGGCTTGTTTGGCCTGGACCGATTCCTACCGTAGCAGTACCTTGAACCATTACAATTGCATTAGATTTGACTTGTTCACAAACTCTAACTGCAAATTTCATACTAGCAATCTCTGCTTCTGTAGGTTGCTTCTTAGTGGGGACTTGAGCCTTAGACCAATCAATTACTGGCGCCTCTTCTGTTTGTACAATCCAGCCCCCTTCTACGGGTTTCTTGACTAATATTCTTTGAAGAGGGGCAAGTCTATTGTTAGGAGATTGGATTGTTAAAATTCTCCGATTTTTCTTTTTCATAACAATTTCTTTTGACTTACCCTTGTATTCTGGTGCCATTAAAACTTCGATAAATAACGGTTCCATTGATTCAGCAGTATCTTCCTCAAGTGGCTCATTAAAGCAAATTATGGAGCCAAATGCGGATTCGGGGTCGCTGGCCAAAGCCATTTGATATGCTTCTACTTGAGTTGCCCCAAGTGCTGCGCCACATGGGTTGTTGTGTTTGACAATAACACATGCATGAGGAGTTTCTGGCCATTCGTCTGTCGAAAGAGAACGACATAACCGAAGGGTCGCGTCTGCATCAGAGTAGTTATTGTAAGACATGTCTTTGCCACCTTCTACCTTAGCAGTAACCAATGTCGAATGATTTCCCAGTTCTTTCGGGTCGATGTATAGAGCGGCAGCTTGATGGCTATTTTCACCATATCTAAGTGTATGAGAGATATATGCTGAAGTGAGTAATGTCGACGGTAGACGAATACTTTGCTGTTCTTTATCATCGTAATTTTCAGGTCTGCCAACCCAGCGAGCATGTAGTTCATCTGATATTGCTGAATCATATGCGGCAGTGTGCTCAAATGCTTCCAAAGCTAATTTTTGTCTGAAGGATAAATCAATATTTTGAATACCTCTAGATTCTTGGATTGTTGAAATAACTTCATCATAATTTCTAGGGTTACAAACTATCACTACGTTTCTATGATTCTTTGCAGAAGCCCTGACCATTGTTGGGCCGCCAATATCGATCATCTCTAAAAGATCAGAATCTTCTAATTTTGGTTCTTGGCTCGCAGCATCGCTGAATGGATATAGATTACATGCAACGATTTGGATTGGCGGATAATTTAAATCGCTCAATCCCTTTCTGTCTTTTTCAGTCTCCAATCTAGCCAGTAATGGTCCGTGTATTGCAGGGTGGAGAGATTTCACCCTACCATCAAAAATCTCTGGGTGGCCTGTAACATCTGATACTCCAATAACCTCTAATCCTGCTTGGGATAAAACACGGGCAGTGCCTCCAGTAGAAACTAATTCAAACCCCATCTTAGATAGTGCAGTAGCAAATTCTACTATGCCAGTTTTGTCATAGACGCTAAGTAGGGCACGTGGTCGGTTAGAATCAATCATAACATTGCCCATTACGACGCTCTAGTTCGACGCTCATGAACATAGCGATTAGGATTTAATCGCCTCTAGCAGAAATTACTTGGTCGACTCTTAGTAAACCACAAGCGGTCTCACAAGCGGCTTCAATTGCATGTGCGACTGAATCAGCACACTCAAAAATTGAGTCTAGTTGGCTCGCTTCCCCATCTTTGTTAATTCCAGCATTACTAGAACCATTACGTTGTAATGCGGTAAGAGATAAAAGAGAATCTAGTCTATGTTGTCCGGCATTTGATGCAAGAGTTGCAGGAATTGCTTCTAATGCTCTGGCGAATGCCTCCATTGCTAAGCGTTCTTTGCCAGAATGCATTTCTGACTTTTCTCTAACATGTAGACTTGCAGACATATGGAAACTACCGCCTCCACATACAGCAGAACCTGTCAAGATAGATGCAGAAACAGAACGCAGAGCATCGTAAATACCACGAATAATTTCCTCGCTAGCAACACCTACTCCGCCTCCAACATCTATTGTTGAGAGGCCTGAAGATTTTCCAACTTCAAGATAAATTCTATCTCTAGGCTCCTCAGTATCATCAATTTTTGAAACCGTTAGCGAATCGAAGACGCCTAGGGTTTCTTCCGTTAAGTCATCAATATGATTAATCATAAGAGCACCTGTCGCTTTCGCTAAATCTTCAGCCCCGCTTCTCTCTAGATTATCTAAGATAAACATCCCTTCATCAGCTAAACGATGTAGTACTCGTGAATCTATACTTTCAGCACAAAACAAAACCTTAGCCCCTGATGCGATTATTTTTTCTGATTTTGAATCTAATATTTTTTGTTCAGCATCAATGAATCCTTCCCATTGTTCTGCGGTTGATATTTCAACTTCTGATTCTCGAGTTGTTTGTTGAATTTCAAGGGGGCAAGACAATACTGCAACCTTACCTCGTTCAATACTTCTAGGAATTCTATCAAGCCCAATACGCCTTTCTATAATCAGTCCACGAACTAATTTTGTTTGAGAAATACTGCCTTCGCCCGATTTAGAAATACGGATATCTTCTGTATTAACAACCGGAGTACCTTCTTCATCAGTATCTGCAACTTGGATTACCGCTTCAATTACAGCCTCTGGAATTGTATCGCCTTTGGTTTCGGCGGATGTTCCAGTCATTGCTGTTTTTGCAATCGAGAGAAGAATTTCTTTGTCGCTCAAACTTACTTCTTCTTCTACTTCTTCAAGGTGATCTAATGTATATTTGAGAGCACTTTGATAACCATTTATCAGAATTAAGGGGTGTAATCCTTTCTCAAGTAATCTACCTGCTTCACGCATTAGTTCACTAGCAATGATTAGACAACCCGTTACTCCGTCGCCGCATGCATTCTCTTGGGATTCTGCAAGAAGGACAAATGCCTTTGCAGCAGGATGTTTTACAAGTAATTCTGCAACAATTTTTGCACCATCATTTGTTACTGCAGCCTCTCCATTTGTTTTGTATAGCATCTTATCAAGGCCATTCGGACCGAATGTCCCACTGATAAGATTACCAAATGCAACAGCGGCACCGACTAACTTTTGTGTAACTTCAACACCACTAGTTACAGAGGTTGTAGGCCTAACTATGGCTACCGGTGCGCGACCTGAGCCATCATTTGGTTGAGCCATGAGGCTGGCTAATAATCGCCTGTTGAAGAAACCTTTCACAAGAATTACTTATCCAATTTATGAATCTTTCTTGATTCATCATTACTCCAATGGTAGGCCATCTTCAATAGGTTTAGATAATGTCCAAGTCCATCTTTCTCCATCTTGGAATGAAGTGCTTCGTTGTTGATGAAGATGTCACCCCATAGGTTTGCTGCAGTTCCTTTATGGCCTTTTGGCAGATCGAATATTTCCTTAGTTGTAGGCTCTAGCAGGGCTCTCCAAACTCTTGCTGGATTGACTGCCATAGTTACTTCAATAATTACTTCGCCTTCCTTAAGACCTGTTCCTGTTTGCCAAGAATCTTTACCAAGGTCTGCTAAGAATGGAAGACATAGGTCTTGTATTGACAAACTTGTCATAGCATCGGCATTTGTTAATCCAGTATATGCTTCTCTCATTCTTCCTCTATCTGCACCACGAGATCCAGTCATAGTACGTAACTTATCGATTGAGGTCGGTACTAAGAATCTTAAATCTGTATAGTAAACTAGTGGGTTATCGTCTTTGGCTCCAAATATGTGGGAGAATGGGGCAGCACCTGCTCCTTCACCCAGTATATCCATTGGATAAATCGTTTTCAACGCATTAGTTGCGATAGACTGTACAATTCTCCTCATCAAACGTTCTGGTGCTTGAGAAATATCATCAAATGAATTCATATATTCTTCCATATCGATAATATCGTATCCTCTTACAGAAATAATTGAGTGTACTGGAGGGCCAGTAACTTTCTTTTCTCCATCATGGAAGTCGGCTTGGCTAATCCAGCGAGCTCCCTTGGCGACATCACTTGCAGCGACTAAATCTGCATAAGCTTTGAATCTACGAGTAACTCTATTCATGAAATCAGCTTGGTCGAGTTTGGTGAATACTGTAGCCTCGTAATTTGATTTTAAAGCGTGGTCAGCTACTTGGCTTGCATTTACACAAGTTAACAAGTTACCTTGGTCTGTAGGATACATCAATAGTCTTCTTCTCTTGGAAGAGCCTCCTAATGTTCCAACTTGCGGGTCGGTTAACATGTAACCTAAACAAGCACAAACTTCGAATAATCGCGAATACTTATCTTCATCACTCGCTCTAGCAATCCACTCATCAAGTCCTGGTTCAATACAATGGAATTCTAATGGTACCATTTCAGAACCTGCACCGAACATTTGTCTAACAGTGGAAGAACTCATCATTCCCATTAAAGAATACATGGAAGTCTTTCCTGTTGTCATAAATACATCTGTAATTCCTTCTTCACCGAATGAAAGTCTTCGGTCTGGTAAGTTAACTAGTAGGTTGAATGCGGTTGGAGTATCTCTGTTTCCATTAACAGCTGGCCAAATCCAAGTATGTGGTCT
>CEOF01045981.1_pt1 | contig 18407 bp, 1 predicted proteins | sample 361311 | NCBI WGS metagenome assembly CEOF01 (sample SAMEA2619667, study PRJEB7988) | marine metagenome | biome: marine biome (ENVO:00000447); feature: surface water layer (ENVO:00002042); material: "saline water (ENVO:00002010), including plankton (ENVO:xxxxxxxx)" | depth 5 m
GGTTGTATCTTCAACAAGAGTAACCTTGTAGTCTACTCCATCTGCTAACCACTCGGTGGTTGAATCAGCAGATTCGACAAGAATTCCGTTATTGTTGTTGTAAGTTGTTTCATCAGCAATTTCTGGGACATCGTTAACTGGAGCAACCTTGAATGGAACTACTACTGATTGAGCAGTGTTCTCACCCATCCAAGTATCGCCGTTTGATTCACAAACAGCCTTGGATAATGCACCAGTTACACCTGTAGCAGAGTTCAGACAGAATTCCTGTCCGTTGTCTTCAAGGTCCAATGTAATGTCACAAATTCCACCTTCTTCCCAGTCAGTGTTCTCTTCGATGACTAAGTCATCTCCAACAACTGAAACCTTAGTGAACTGGACACAATCTGCAGGAGTAGATACTGACCAAGTGTATACTTGGTCAACAGGGTCTTGCTCATTGGCCATATCTCTAATGTAGGAGTTTCCGGTATCATTTGCTTTAACACCAAGAGGTTCTGTGTAGGAAGAGAATCCTTCGCTTCTAACGTTCACATTGGTTCCATCGGTGTACAGATTCATTTGACCATTGTCACAGTTTGGATCAGCGTCTTGACGTGCATCACAGATAACTGGAGCATCATTAACATTGATTACAGTGTATTCAATTGATGCTGTGTCAGTTTGTCCGTGAGAGTCAACTACGGTAAATTCTAGTTCGAAAGTTCCGAATTGATCGTTGATTGGTGTAATGGATAGTGTTCCATCGACTGCAGACTGGTCAGACCAGTCAGTTAGGATATTGTCAAATGCATCTATGTTGCTTCCAACTACATCCCACTTCATGTTTGCTTCAACATCTTGCTCGTCAGTAACGAAGGTTGCAAGTTGTAGAGTGTTAAACGCAGAGTCTTCGTAGACAGATATGTCTCCTAGAACTCCTTCCTTAGACAAACTCACTGATGTTTCAGAACATGATGAAGAACAGTCGTACTTGAAACGTGCTTCATATCCAGGTTGGACAGTAAAGGCGATTGTCGGCGAGGTGGATCCAGTCCATGAGGTACCAGAGGTCCATGTGGAAGAAGACCAGTATGAACGTCCAACAGGTCTTGAATCAACCTCTAGTTGTCCACCGTTAGGTCCATCTCCAAATGAATCGTGCACTACAGCTTCGTAGGTTCCTTCACCTAGGATTTGGTCATAACACCACCAATCGTTCCATGAACTACATTCGTAGAATTCAGAAGACTGAACTTGCTCTTCGGATAAGATATCAACAGTCGCTAGAATTTCTGGACATGCTCTTAGAATGTCGAAACTAACGCTGTGAGATTGATCCATCAAGATTGGTTGTAGTCCTTCATCAGTTAATGTAGACCAGTCGTAGTGACAAGTATGTCTTGCTTCTGCTTCAGTCTTAACCATGATATCATAGGTGTGTCCTGCAGTAGGTGTGGATGAGAACATAAACGAACGGTAAAGCATAACTTGATCAGTCATTGTACCATCTGCTAGATCTTGTGTTCCTAGTTCCATTTTGTAACTGTCAGTTAGAACCATTGCACCAGCAGTAATTCCACCAGCAGGGGCTGGGTGAACTACTGTTAAGTCTCCAGTTGTATCGTCGCTAATTAGAACGACTATATCGGCGCAATCGGTGTAAGAACCTAGGCCAGATATTGGGAAACTTGCTTCAACAAATCCAGCATCAGAAGCAACATTTAATGCTCCATTAGCAGTACTGGTTTGCCATCCGGTCAATGAGTGAGACATGAATGAATTAGTTCCATCAGAACCAATCGTCATCATGTGCTCTGCTCCAAATGGTAGAGTGTGTGTTGCTGAAGAATCAGCTGAATCTCCAGCAAGGTCGTTAGTGTTGAAGTAAACTACAATGTTATCATTAGCTCCGACATTGTCGAATCCGAAGTACATGTTAGTGTTATCAGATGTTACAAAGAAGTCAGGACTTACTTCACCAGGATATGCATATCCTGATGGATTCAGATCATTTCCACCAAACCAATCATCTGCGCTAGCACCATCAACTACCATTGTATTCTCGAAAGTAGGTGTAGAGAATGCAGAGTAACCATTGTTGGATATAATGACTAGTCCGACTTCATTCAATGGTTCTTCACCTAAGTGGTTAGCATCGATTGAAAGCCAGTTAGACTCATCAACAATAGATGTTGCATCGACTACCATCTTAGCTTCATCCAGACTGAAGTCAATAGAATTAACATATGATTCGGTAGATGCATCGATTTGGTTTCCTGTACCAGTATCAACAATAGATGTTAAATCTCCAGTGGAATCAGAAACAGTTAGTGTTGTACCACTGTTTGCTGTGTTTCCACCTGTCCATGTGAACTCTGTTCCAGTAACTGAAACACCATTATTACCTAATGTGTCAACATTATCCATAGTCAGAGAATTACTGTTTGATACACTCATTCCGGTACCGGTTGATCCTCCATCAACAGTTATTCCCTCAGCAACAACGTCGATTCCGTCAGTCGATACTCCATTTCCATTATCACCTGCGGTGAATGATGCACCGTTGTTCAGTGTTAAGTCACCTGAAGTCTTTAGAACACCGGTTTCGAATCCGGAGATTACAGTTCCGGAAAGAACTACTGGTGCACCATAAGCGTTATCATCATTGAATCCAACTGAACCTGCTTGGTCTGTACCTGTCAGAACTGAATTGGTATCTTCCCAAGTACAACTGTCAACTACTAATGCATCTTGTCCAATAGTAACTTGGTTAGATCGAGTAGAGATTGTGTACAAAGTCATGTCACAGTCTTCAAATCTCATTCCATATGCATTAGGTTCAAAGTTAGTGTTAGTAATAATATTGTTGTGGATATCTGGTCCAGTCCATGTTTCTGGAACTGGAGGTATATCACCGTAGTCGATAGCAGATTCAGAACAATAATTAGCACAACTGAATACCATCTTCAATTCATCATTAGGTTGTAATGTAATGTATATCCAATCAGAATAATCACCAGCATTAGTTGAACCCGTAAAGGATGGAGAATTAGCTCCATTATCATTAATTCCACCAGCATATATTCCTAGAGGCCCAGTGGAAGCAGTATTCCATGTACCTGCCGGAGCAGTGTATAAAGAGTACGAGTTACCGTTGGCACCGTCACCGTATGAATCAGTCATTTGGAATCCCCAAGTTGTTTCAACTGCACCGAGGTTTTGTATAACTACACCATCAAGATTAGAGTGGTATGCGTTATTACAACCTGACCAAGATCCAGTACATGCCCATGTAGATGGATTGGCAGGTACTAAGGAAGCAGATGAAGACCATGTACCAAGGTCACCCTTGTATACTTCTAGCATTGCACCTTGAGGCCCGTCACCATAACTATCATACATTCTGAACTTGTAAGTTCCAGGTGTCTGGAGAATAGTGCCATAGGCACCAGATGAACCTGATGGATCCCAATTGGTCCATCCTGCAACTCCAGGTTCCTTGTAGTCAATTTCTGGTTCGTAACAATAAGCAAATCCACAAGTAAAGATTAGTTGTAATTCGTCACCGGCAGCAAGGTTGTATTCGATAGTTTGCGAGTAATCACCTGAGTTGAAGTTAATGAATTGTCCATTAACTGCTCTTCCAGTATTGATACCTGCTACAAGTGAAGTGATAATTTCTGTTGGCTTATCGAATCCTGAAGCAGTAATTCCACCCATTGAATCAGTAATCTGATTTCCAGTGACATCTGCATCTCCTCCGTCAATAAATACTGAAGAAACAGTTTGATCAGAGAATTGGTTATTCGCAACCTTCACAAGTTGAGGTCCGGTAACACCACGAGTTGTAGAACCAACAGTTTGGACACCATACTCTCCATTACGCATGACATTGTCATGAATGTTTGGACCTAATGATGAATCACCGTATATTACTACGTGGCCTTCACAGGAGTTGCAGTTCATATCGTTGTTAGCAACTTCCATTTCGTCAGCATCCGCATCCCAATAGGACCAGATACTGAATCCTGCTCCACCTTGGAAAACGTTGTTAGAGATAACGAATTGATCTGAACCATTGTCGTCGTGCATTTGTTGAGTCACTCTGTCATCTGGACTTCCTAGTTGAGAAGAATCAACTAGCCAGTCAGATTGGTCAAAGAAGATACCAACTGTACAGTCGTTGAAGATGTTATTGTCGATTAGACCACCGTCACCACCAGATAAACGCATACACATGTCTTCTTGCCATAGGGTATTTGCCCATTCAGCACGGAAACCTCTGTAGTGGTTGAACACGCTGTTAGTTACTTCGAACTCTCCGACTTCATAGTCAGATAGTCCTGTCCATGAACCTGTAGCCCAATCACCATTGTAGGCAGACATCGATGCAATTCCATTGAATTCAACATTGTTTACATCAAATGCTAGAGGTGCATCACTTACAAAGTCAATACCACCAAGCATGAAACCAACTGGAGCTCCTCCTGCAGTTTCAGGTAGAACTCCGTTGAATGAACCTCCATCCATTTCAATTGTTGTTCCATAAGGTGCTTCAACAGTCCACTCACCTAGAGCATCTAGGGTTCTGTAACCTGTCATGAAGATTGTTGATCCATCTAGGATGTATGTCATACCATCTCTTAGTTCAAAGGTACCAGTATCAGACATAATCACCTTGTTACTTAGGTCAACAGTTCCTGTGACGTCCCACAAGGATTCTTCAGAACCATATTCCATCATTCCACTTGTGTATTGTCTTTCATCAGTAGAAGCCATTGTTCCTGCACAAGGAGCGACTACAGTGTGAGTGGATAGTCCAGAACAGATACGGATATCTACGGTCTTTGTCAAATCAAAGGTATCGAAGTTTTCACCAGTTGCTTGGTCGTACAAAGCATCTGTCAATTCGTGACCTGTTACAGTTCCATCTAGAACTTCAACTTCGTATCGGAAATCACCATTGTTGGTGGTGGAATCTGTATAAGAATAAGTTCCAATTTGGGCAACTGTACTCAATTGATAAGTATTGAAATACGAGCTGTAATCAATAAATACATTTCCTGCATCGACCTTGAAAACATTGTATTCAAGTCCAGTTGTAACTCCAGTTACCGAATCAGTCTTACCTAGTGTGTAAGTTCCTGCATCACGGCTGCTTAGAATAACATTAGCATCAGTTACCGGGTTGGTATCAGCAGTTAATGTAGCAAAGTAAGATCTTGAACGTAGTAGAGAACCAGTTCCTAGAACATCTACCTTGTTGCTATCTACGTCTCCATCAAGGAATTCTGCATTTCTAGCACCGTCTAAAACAACATCTTTAACTGCATTTCCAGAGAAAGCACAGTCTTTAATCTTGAGTGAACCGACACCTTCTGCTTCGACACCAATATTCATGTTATTGATAGTCAAGCCATCAAGTTCGTAATTAGCATCACTTTGTGTGCCAATCTTAAGACCTGTATCACCATTAGAAAGAACAGTGTTTTCTACTGCTGTTCCTACATCATTGTTGAAGTAGATTGATGTACCCATTCCATTAAAGTTTGAATTTTTAATTGAAATGTCACCAGTAACATATTGACCAGAGTAGAAACCGTAGTTGTTCGATAAGACACCTGAGTTATCAGAAACAGTTAACGAATCGAATACTACATCGTTATCACCTGTAGTATATACACCATATTGAGATGGATTCTTTACATTAGAGTTAGTAATTTCCATTGATGTATCACCTAGTAAGTAAATACCTCTTACAGCGCCATTGATGTTAGAGTTAGTAATTGATACACCATTGTTTGGAAGAGTTGTAGTCCAATCTCCCATTGCACTTGGAACATCGCTAGCTCTAGCAGTAACTTGTAGATTATCTCCATTGTTATTGTTAGCATAGTTAACTCTTCCAGGCCAAGCATTGTACTCGTGGAACATTTCGAATTCCATTCTTACACTTGTTATGGAAGAATCACTAATATCAACAATTGGCCATTGCATGATTGCACCAGTTCCAGTCTGTGTTGTGGAAGATGCTCTTGCTTGACAAGAATCAAACCATCCGCCATTACTTGCAGCAGGTGACTGGATGTTATTGCTGTAACCATTGTTAAAGTATCTAGCATTGTTCAGTGACCAAACGTTTTGAGCAGCCCATTCCATTCTTGGATAGTTGGACGCATAGAAATTGTTGTTGCCACTTTCAACCCATCTAAATCCGAATTCTGTAGGATAGCCCCATCCAGTCACTCCGTAAAGAGCACCAGTTGAGAATGAAAGACCAGGGTACCAATTGTACATTGTATTACCTATTGAACTGACAGGGTTGTAAGAACGTCCTAAGAAGTTACAATCCCAGTTTGGTGATCCACCTACTCCACCAGCATATGCCGCAACTGAGCCAACACCAGATGAAGGATCAGAGGCACTATGAGGATAATATCCTAGGTCTGAAGAAGTCTCGATTTCCCAAGAACTTGCACCATTAGATGCAATTACTTTCAGATTATCAACAGTGATGAAACCTTGTCCTGCACCTGTCCATGGGTCAGTTCTTGTTCCATCATAAATCATATCCATACCAAACTGAATGAAATCCTTCTCACCTAAATAAGTTGAGAAATCAACAGAGTATGATTCCCATCCAGAACAACCATAGTAAGAACTGATAATACACTTGTCAAGAGAAGTTGGAGATAGTCCTTGAAGTGTTGCACTTCGATAAATTTGTGGTAGTTCCATTGAACCTTTAGCAACTAATCCGTATACGTTATCTGTAGAAGTAAAGTCATCTAAAGATAGAGCTGAATCCTCACCTCTAACTCCGATATAGGCGTTAGTTACAGTAAGGCTAGTAGCTGAGATAAAGGCATCCAATCCGGATAATCCTACACCTGTGCTACCAACACCAGAAATTACACCACCGTTGATGTTAACGGTACCGCCCTCTGAACGAACAATTGGATAAGTTGAACCAAGTGCTTGGATGTTTGATGAAACAATCTCAGCAGAGTTTGTCATTGACAAAGTACCACCGCTCTCGATAACCAATAGTCCAGTCTTGGAATATGTTCTGTAAAGATCTTGTACTTTACCGGTTTGAACATCCAAAGTACCTCCAGATTGGATTCTAATATCCACAGACTTAGCACCACCTTCTCCAAGAATTTGGGCTTGGTCTCCAGTATCACCATCAACATCCATAGTTAGAGTTGATCCAGATGATAATGTAACCTTCGGCTGAGGGTTACCTGGTCTAAAGAGCAACATAGAACCTTCTAGAACAACTGAACAACCATCGAAATTCATATCAGCAGCAACTGTTAAAGAAGCACCCTTGAATACGAATGCGTTTCTTGCAGAGTCCCAAGCGTTCATGAAAGTGTTGTTGGTGTTTTGCATCCAATTACAATCCATGTTTTGTGAGTCAAACACAACTGGAGGTGCTAGTAGCTTAATATCTACAAAACTACCAATAGTATAGGTTGAAAATGTAGTTCCTGGAGTCTGTGCGACTCCATTGACGAAGGCTAAATCATCTCCAGGCTCTAGTAGACCAACACCAGCAGAACCGGATGCTGAAACAATGTGAGTGTCATAGTAAGAATCTCCGGATGCAGTGTGAAGTTGTGTCAAAACAACTACCTTTGAGGTTTGACCTGTTGAATCAGTAAGTGCAGAACCTATTTCAGCAACTAAATTGCCCGATGCATCGAGTGTCTTAGTGCGGATTGTTACATCTTGTTGTGTAATTTGTACAGTACCGCCACCAGCAGATCTGTATGCAAGTGCATTTGCATATCCACCGTAGAATATTTGCGAAGAGTAACCTGAGGTAGTTGCACTGCTCATTGCATAAGCACAATCTCCTGTTTCTCCTGCTGCACTGGCACAATCTAGAGGGCCAGCACCATTGTCAGCGGTTGATGCAATTAGGTAAAGCGTAGAACCATCATCGACATTTAGGTATGACCATGATCCACCTGCAGCAGGGTTCATAGTAATATCAGATTCAATCATAGTTACATCAGAACGGTAACTGTATAGTGCTTGAGTTCCTTGTGAAGGTTGTAAATCAACATTGAAAAGATCAATGGTATTCTTTGTTCCAGTCTGTGAAATGGTGACAAATGCACCAAAATTACTGTCTGTAACCTTCACATTCGAACCTGCACCTATAACAACAAATTCATGTCCCGCACTAGCGCCATCAACTTCGATAAGTTGTGAATGTACGCCACTGTCTTGGAACCAAAGACTGTTTGTAACTGTAACATCATCAAACGTACTTGGTGCAGTTCTGTGGACATACAGGTTTCCAGCGGTTACAGTGTCAAACACAGCGTTTGCTCCAGAGGCTCCAGGAGAGGAACCGCCGCCGAATGGCTTGATGTCATAGTAAGAACTACTTGCTCCAAAGTCGACATTTGTTAGTGAAACTTGTCCAGAAGCATAAATCCATCCATGGTCATAATCTGGAGCAGAGAAGTCACTAACGACTACTGTTGCACCAGATGCATGAGATGATGCTAGGTTCACTCCGGAATTCGAAGTTGCTGTACTCATTGTAGCATCGACATTAGAGATTGTTACATCTTTCAAATCGACATCGACTAGATTAACAAATGAATCGACAATATCGATGTTTACCATTGTTAGAGAACCAGCACTGCTACCAGGCATGTTAACTACCGCTCCACCCCAAGATACCTTGTTGGTATTACATCCAGTCATAGTACTCGGGTTAGAAGGTGTTCCACTCAAAGTAGCGATTGTGTTTTCTGCAAAGTTGAAACAAGCAGATCTTGCGTTACTTACTGCGAAAGCAGACAATGTAACTTCAGTTCCTTGTCCACTGCCGTGAGCGAATGCTGAATCAACATTATCAAAGGTCATTTCTGACATTTCGAATTCACCAACGTTACAGTCTGTACTAGATGTACCACAACTGTACTGACTTGGTTGGTTAGGCGCTGGTCGGCTACCTGCTGTTATTGCAGCGTAATTTGTGTTAGACATGTCGACATTGTCGAAAACGTGTCTTCCATCAGTTCCACCGTTACATTCGTCAGTGAAAGCTAGACCGTGCCATAAAGCATTGGCGTTAGTACTTCTGTCGGCGTTGAATGTGATTCTGTCATTTGCAGTACCATCAGCAATCAAACTTGCACAAGTTCCATCAGCTTGTACTCCACCATCGAATGAAATTCCAGTGCCTTCAGCAATTATAACTTCAACACCAGGTTCAATGGTCAAGTCAGCGGTAACAGATAGGTATCCTGTTTGGCTGGAAGGAACAACCTTAATCGGGCTGTCTACTTCAAACCAAGTTGTGTCTACTGTAATATCTGCATTAACTCTAGTTCCTTGTCCGTCAAATGGAATTGTTCTAAACCAAACACCGTCACATCCCTTAGAAGATGAACAGTAATCGTTAGCAGTAGGAGACCACCATGGAGCGATCATATTGTCTTCATAGAATGCGTTTGCAGAATTCATATCATCCATTGCAGGGTTTTGAATCCAAGCAGTATCAAACTGTGGATTCTGTGCAGTATTTCCGTTGTCTAGGAAGTAGAACATACCGTCTAGAGATACATGGATTCTATCATTAGTTCCGTCGTTTCCGTCAAAGGTTGTTCCAGATGCACCGTGGTAGTCGAAACTAAATCCATCAGGGATATCGAAGTTTGCAACACAACTGTTAGCCAATGTTGCCCAATTTTGAGCATGGCACTTTTGTGTTCTAAATGCAGTTGAACTACTTGCTGAAATCAATTGCTGAGATGAAGCAGGTAGAGGGTCTTCGATTCCTAAGTCAAAGTACTCATAGGAATATCCATCTTGTCCCCAAGTTACACGGATGTTGTCAGTGTGCGGATTACCAGATGAAGTGACATCATCTTTGTTATCGATAGTGTAAGCATTGGAAGCATCCATTCTGTGACCTATTATTCCTTGGATTTCATCTGCGGAACAACTTTCGTCATAGTGGAATTCAATTTCATTGGTCACATCGTACATGACAGTTTGGAAAGTACAGGTGTAAAGTCCTGTTGAATCAGAAGATAGTCCTCTCCATTCAAGAACCAAAGTGTTGGTTGGAAGTGCAGCCTTGAAGGTTGCAGTCGTTGTTTGAACAGTGTTGACACCAGCAGGCGAGTTGTCTTGTGCTGTAACGTAGTAAGTCACTGATTGGTCGCGAGTGTTGGATAGTGCTGGAAGGTCTGCAGACCAGGTACACTCTCCATCTTCACAATCAGCCAATGAGCCGTCAGGAATCATTGCCACTTGAGTCATTGCTCCAGTAGGAGTTCCAGCGGTTGAGAATACCTCATAGTGAAGTGTTGGACCGCCGTTTCCTAGACCTGGAGTAACATCAACACCAGATGGTTGGTATCCTGGATCGTAGATTACTGCTGAAACAGTTCTCTCCAATGCGTGAGAATCTCCCATTGCAACGTGTTCAATAACTGGAGCAGTCAAATCTGGGTCTGGTGCAATGTCTCTAATAGACCAAAGCATTCCGTCTAATCCTTGTTGCTCACCTTGAACTGTTGCACCCATTGCGAATCCAGCCCACTGCCCTCCACTTGAAGAAGCAGTAGCGTCACCAGGACAATCTGTGTTTGAAGAGTCCTTGAAGTAAATCAATCCGTTTGTGGTAACACAAACCATGTTTGCTCCATTGGCGCCCAGTGAAGTATGTGCGAATTTAGCATTGTTTCCTAGTGAAGGTGTTGCACTGTCAGCTAGGTCGATTGACCATCCATAACTTGACCAAACCGCACCGGTTTGTGCGTAATTTACTACGTTAGGGTCAGCAACCCAAGAACCGCCAATTGATTGATATTGTAATACGAAAAATCCACCATTCGAACCGTCACCGTATGAATCATAATGTGCTATAGTGTATGATCCTGCTGGCAAAAGACCGTTGTTTGGTAACGTGTTAACTAGGCCACATGCAGTCACACTAGAAGGAACTGCATTAGACCAAACTACTGCAGCACTTGAAGAAACCGAGCTACAAGTAGTACCCCATTGGCTGGTAGTTTGAGTTCTGAATCCATCTCCAGAGCCTCCACCTGGAACTCTTCCGTAAACATATGTTGCACCACTGTTTGTGTCAGTGATTATTCCGCCTGCTTCGTTACAGTATGAACCGCAATCATAACCAACTCTTGCTTCATTACCTGTAGGTACTGTGAAAGATGCAGTTTGAGGACCATATCCATTATTGTACTCTGTGGTACTAAATGGTACTGTCAAATCTTGATCAGTCATTCCTGATGGTGAATTGGCTTCGAAGTTTGCATCTGGTGCTGCCACTTCTAATCTGTCAGCAATACTAGGTGATGCACCGACTCCTGCAACTGCCCATGCATTTGCAGCCTCATCGAAGACCATTGCAATGTTAGATCCTGTTCCGACATGCTTGGAAATCTCAAACATTCCACCACCATCTTGTGTTAGATCCATGATGTTATCAGCAGTTCCAGTACAACCGGACTTACCTGGATAACAATCAGTAGTAGAAGAACCTGAGTCTTGCCATAGAACGTCCCAATGACCATATTCATCATCTTGAGCAGCAGTATCGGTGAAACATGTGTAAGTAGTTTGAGTGTATGAGTCACACTCGGATGTATCAAATTCGAACAGGTATTCACCACTATCAGCGTAGTAAGTCATTTGTCTATCAATTGTGTTGGTAGATGAAGACTTAACTCCTTGATCGTATGATGCAAGAACATTTTCTACTAGTACAGTCAGTTTTCTGTCAGTTGAAGTAACTGGGTCTAGTACACTGAACTGCATTGTAGCAGTCTGCCCGCCATTAGGTGATTGGCTTGGCTTTGCACTTGTAGGCCCTGCTGCATCAGAATAAGTCCAATAGTAATCTACAGTCTCTCCGGCTTCAACATGAGATGTTTGAGCTGAGAAGGTACAAGTGATTTCCTTGCCCAAACATTCTGGCGTACCAGTGTTTGGATTAACAGGGTGAACTAATGTTGATGCTGCTGGAATTGGGTTTGAACCATCAATGCTGTACCAAAGTTTTGGACCATTTGAGGCAGTCGTGTCAATTGCATATTCCGAATCTTCAAGAGATACGAAAAGTGTTCTAGGTCCTTCAGCATATGAGTCTACCTCATAGTGCACAGGAGTCATATCAACAGGTGCTGTTGTATCAGGGACATTTGATTCGAAATCAATAATCAGTGTGAACTCATCGACATAGTGTCTACCATCTTGATAATATCCACCAGTTCCTGCGTGAGGAGACAGAGATTGGCCGTTAGTATTCGCATTTTGAGTATTAGCGAAACCTAAACCAAATTCAATGTATCCAGCATTAGCAATTGCGTCCATCAGCATTTGAAGTTCAGCATTAGCTGGATCGTTACAAGATGTTGCTGTTGCACATAGAGTTAGAGTAGTAGACGAATCTGCCGAACCTGAAGTTGTATAGTATCCTAGTGACTTAGAACTCACCATGGAAATTAATCTCTGGCCTTCAGGAGTGATAGGCATGGTACCCCATGTACCTATTGGGCTAGATTCAATTGTACCTGCACCGCCATCTGTTCCATCATCGGCTGAATCGAAAACTAGGAACTCATAAGTTCCTGGTGTTTGAAATACGATTCCATCTGAGTTGGAATAATAATCAGTTCCAGATTGACCTGTACCAGGTTCCCATGAATTGGTCCATCCTGTAGTACCTTGAGTTCTGTAATAGACAGAGTTTTCTTCACACCAACTTCCACAGGTCCATGTCATTCTTGCTTCAAATCCTTGATTCAATGTAAAGGTGGATGAAGGTGAAGAACTGGAAGGAGGTGATGCTGGAGGAGTTGTTGAAGGTGTTTGGGATGGAATAGCTGGTAGGTTTGCTCCTGGGAATGCAACACTCCATTCAATTGTTGTTTCGTAACAATAATGATAGTATGCTGCATTGGCGCAACCCATTCTCCATCTAATTTCGTCTGTCGAAGCTACGTTGACAGTAACCCAACTACTTTGATAAGTACCCCATGCAGCGGAACCAGATACACCATTAATTATAGTAGAGTAAGAGTAACTGGATGATCCCACTGCTCTAGTTCCAATTTGCAAATCACCAGCCCATCCGTCACCGTATGAGTCTAGAATCCTAAACTGATAGGCATATCCGCCAGGCAGAGGACAGTTGCTGGATGAACAATATTGCCAGCCTGAACCACCGGAAGAGCCAGTAAGTGTTTGTGAGCCACTTGTAGGTGTATTGATATTAGATGGTGAGTAATCAGGTAGTGCTACACCAGTACATCCGGAAGGATTGGCGAACTGTTCCAAATTTAGACGGTCCCCATCTGGAGAACCAAGAGAGTTAACTCCGCAATCTTCTAGAATGACAATATCTGCATGCCCATTGTTGACTGGATCCCAATCAACCTTAACATCAACTGCTTCAACCATTGAAGCTGGTAGACCGTTTGGCAAGTTTGCGTTGAATTGATAACCGAATCTTGGAGAATACCACATTGCGCCGTATTCTTCATATCTGTACTCACCATTTGTCTTGTCAATACAATCTAGTTCATTTACGCCACAAACTGGGTAAGTCGTTGAACCACTTCCAACCTGAGGAGACACGAATGTGAAGGTTGGGTCGATGGTTACTGGGAAATTGGTTTCTTCTGCTAGAATCCAGGAATGTGGAACTGCAGTAATCATTTCAGCGGATGCACCAATGGAATCGACTCTAAGGAAGTAAATCGCTTCAGCTTCATTGTCATCAGCATCATATGATTTTGTATCAAATGCTACTGGTGTATCGATTCGGATTACATTTTCACCGGTAGAAAGGTCCATGATAAACAGGTTTTCTTGTGTGGAAAATATTTCACCATTAGTGAATAAATCTGCGGACAGAATCTGTCCATCAGCAGAAGACAAAACATGGCCGTCAGGTATTTCGAATCTTTCTAGAAGTCCAAAATATCCTGTGTCGGTTGAATCGATTGTTTCTTTGTACCAGTTAGGCATTTCAACAACGACTAGGTCTTGCTTAATCGTGTCTTTCTCAACAGTGTATTGAAGTTCCATTGAGTCAACTAATTCGTAACTAATCGTATTACCGCCGACTAATGTACTGTCTTGTTGATTTAGACCCAAAGGCATAATCATTGCACCAGATACCATTCCGTCACCTACTGTAGTAGATGCATGCTTAGTATTTGCTTCCTCTTGGCCTAATAATACTAGGCCTTCAGATAACGAATTATCTTGGTCCAAGGTTAGAGTTACAACCATAGGGTCTAGACCCGAGATTAGCTCTACTCCGTTAGGATAGTTCACTGTGTAACCACTATTGACATTGGAGCCAAAGGTGATTGGCGAATCGGTATCGACTACTTCGAAACCATTCGCAGTTGCGTCAATCGAGTAATCGATATCAGCCCACTGACCACTTGAGTCAATGTAGTGTAGAGGATTAGAAGAGTAGACCATATCAAGTCCTCCTTCTTCATCGATGAAAACCTTGGAGTTTTGATCTCTCATACCGATCATCTCCATATCTTCATCATATCCATAGTCATCAGCTACGAATGCTGCTGAATCAGAACGAGATTCAGTTGCATCGATGCCAACTTTTTCATCTGTTTCAACGTTAGTTGAAATTTCTTCTATCTTGTCGCCGTTCGAAACGGTAGATGCAAGGGGCATCATTACCATCAATAAGCACAATAGAAGCGCAATTCCAATTCCGCTAAATACTGTTTTTCCTTTATTATTTTTCATTTCTAACATGTGTCATTCCTCCACGCGTCACCGCATGTATGATGTGGCACGACTTATACCCCTTATGAGCCTTGGGGTGCATAATCTTTGAAAAACCTCTCAAGTAACACGAACTGAGGTCTTAATAATTCAACTAAATTTTTGGAAAAAGAGGCTTAAAATAGAGAAAAATAACAAATAAAAAAAAAGCCGGGAAGGGCACCAAAGTGCCCCGCCCGGCAATTATATCAATTCCTCAGAATTGACGTGCCTAGGATACTGATCTAATCAGTAGTCCCATTCCTTGTTTTCATCGTCGCCATCATCGCCTCTTGAAAGGATGAAAGCGCCGACTACAAATGCGGCTACTACAACTACACCAATTACTCCCCAAGTCCAAGTAGGAACTCCTGAAGATGCTTCAGTATCTGTTGTCTGTGAGCCATCATCTGGGTTTGTAGTAACATCATCTCTACTATATTCAATGAAACTAGAGGATGCTGCGGTAGCAGTATTACCAACTACGTCAACAGGTACTACAGCAAAGTGAACATCGTATGTACCTGCTGTTGTGTATTGGTTGATAGTTGCATCAGTAGTTGCGGTTGCAACACAAGCTTCTGTACCAATTAGAGCACTCATATCGGAAGCAGAGAATGATGCCTTCATGTAACATACTAACCATGATGCAATATCTGAGTCTTCAGAAGAAGCATTCCAATCAAGAACCCAAGTTTCTCCAGATTCAGCAATAGTCAAACCAGTAGCAGTAACTGCTGCAACTTCCTTGTCAGCAACTACTGAACCAGTTGCTTCGTTACTACATAATCCACCGTTACAAACCGCTGCAGAAACATGGTATGTTGTACCATGAACAGTGTTTTGACCGGAGAATAGCGTGTCTGAAACTCCGGATTCAAAACTACCAGCAGAAACAGGTGATGCACAGTTTGCATCAGTTTCACAAACATTGACAACTACTCTGTCATCGCTAAGCATAGTTCCATCAATAGTCCAGCTGATTGAAATTCCACCAGCCTTAGATGCTGAAGCAGCAAATCCGCTAATATTGGCAGAAGGTGCTGCATCTTGAGTCAACTGACCGCCGAATAGATGTACTTCTGAACCGGAACCAAGCATTGCAGTTCCAGAGCCCCAGTTAAATGTATAAGCGCTGGTTGTAGCATCTACTTCAATAGGAGTCCCTTCTGCAAGAAGTTGCCAAAGGTTACCGATCTTGACCCACATAGATGTGGCTCCTAAATCGTTACCGAATTCAACTGAAACTGTCTGACTGTCAATCTTCTCAACATCATATGTAGTAGATGGAGTGAAAGTAACCGCTCCTACAGATGAATAAGTACCATCAAAACCTGGTAGAGAGACATCTGAAGCAAGAGTAGCATTATCAAATCCAACTCCAAGACCTACAGTCTTGTAGACGATACTATAAGTTGCAGTCAAACCATTATCTAATCCAGTAGAAGTAAACTCGTTGAGGTTCCAAACAGATACTGTGCCTGATGCAGAATCAGAAGCACCATAAATATCCATTACTTCTAAATTGTACTCAAATGTTGGAACCATCGATTCTGATAGAGCAACAAAACATTCATTGGAGTCAGAGTCACAACCAAGATCATTGCCCATTGAATCTGTCCAAGTGTAGATTAGTTGGTCGCCTTCGACGTCAAAGGCTTCAGCAGTAATTGAAATTGGTTCAATTGTTTGACCGAAGATTGGATCTTTTGTCGAAGCAGTAAGTGATAAAATTTGAGGAGCAAAGTTTTCGACATTCACATCGTGAGAATATCTGTTATTGGCCAAAGACATATCCTCGACTTTAGTATCAAGTGTCTCAGTGGTTTCCATGTATTGTCCAAGAATATTTGCTTGAGCCTCAATAGAGTAAGCTCCCTCGCTTAGAGAGATACTCACACATGCTTCACCAAGCATATCTGCATCTGTTTTAGATGTAGCCATACCTAGATACTTGTAAGCAATTTGTGTTTCCATTACTGTACAGTTGTCAGTGTAATGGTAAGATGTCCCGATTTCTCCAGTTACAGTGTAACTCATGTTCCAATCATATACGAAAGATAATGAACTGGAATCATAACCAACTTCGCTGTATAGTATGTAGTCTCCAGGAGACAAAGAAGAAGTGATATCAATTCCTATGCCCCCATAGTAGTCATAGGTATCTTCGACATCATCATATGAAATCAATTGGAATTCATATAGTGAAGCATCGTGGAAACTGTCTGTTGCACCTTCAATTGTATCTGTATTAGAGCCAGTATATTCATCTTCCCAATTAGAGGAGTCAAAACTCTTCTCACATCTAATCGTTTCAAAAGCACCGCTTCCACAAGAAGTGTGGTAATCGTATATTGTAAATCCTGTTAATGTAGCTGTTACTGAGTATTGAGTAGCACTTGATGCAGTAGATGGGGAAATCGAACCGACCGTTTGTCCAACGTGTGAACCTTGATTTCCATCATCTCCAACGACATATGCCCAACCAGTTTCAGTTGCACTAGGGTCTTCATCAACAGCACGGGTATCAACAGTAGAGTTAACTCCAACCATGAATGATGATGAATCACCTGCATCAACACCGGAATATACCATTGCTACTGTAGCATTTCTAATAGTCATGTTAGCCATACCTGGTGCATCTAATGAAACTGAAATTTTGAAATTCTTTACATCGTCACCTTCAATAGTAGGACCCAAATCGTTTCCTTGGGCATCCACCCATGTGAGCTCGACTGCAACATCATAGTAATCGCGTACTGTTACTGCTACACCCAACTCATCATTTCCTGGATCACCAAGAACTGAAGAGGTAACTGAAACAATAACTATGTAATTTCCAGAGGATGGATTCCAAACAATGTCAGATCCAGCAGAATCCTTGAGAGTTAATTCGCCTCCGCCTACAAAGTCTCCAGCAACAACTGATGTTTCTTGACAAGTAGCAAAATTACAAACTGCATTAGCATTATCCCATGCTAAATCATTACCGCTCGAATCCTTTGCAATGTCACCCTTAGTTCCACCAACATCGGTGTAAACTGTAACTTGATATTGCATATTTGTCAAATCAGCGTCTCCAGAATTTCTAAGGTAGGCCTTGAAATTTACTGGTATTCCTGACAACAACTCGTCAGTACATGAGCCAGATGATGTGCATGTGGTCTCTCTAGGAGAGGTAATCACAACAACTTCAGGGTCTGCCTCAGCACGTGCGTTTGTGTCTTCAATTTCTTTCATTTCTTGTAGCTCGACAATGTCAATACTTGCTAATACGCTAGTCAACATCAACATGACGAGAATCATTGGGGTCATTTTATTCATATCTATACCTCCGACGGTTCGGTATTCCGCTCCACGCCAAATGCCGTATTTATACTATGGGAAGGTTTAGATAAGGCCGGAAACCTTGAAAATCAATGATTTACCAAATGCAGCAACTTGTTTTCACCCTAGAATGGAGTGGTTTATTTGTGAGTTCGTTGAGAAATAAAATATCCCAAAAACTTGTAGAAATCTACAAATTTAGTATTAAAAATAACATAATCAAGTTAAATATCTCTCAATGCTGCTGATGGAGGTACTTTTGAAGCAGACCTAATTGGTATCACTGTAGCGAG
>CEOF01020446.1_pt1 | contig 18317 bp, 16 predicted proteins | sample 361311 | NCBI WGS metagenome assembly CEOF01 (sample SAMEA2619667, study PRJEB7988) | marine metagenome | biome: marine biome (ENVO:00000447); feature: surface water layer (ENVO:00002042); material: "saline water (ENVO:00002010), including plankton (ENVO:xxxxxxxx)" | depth 5 m
ATCAGTAGTTACAGTGCAACTGGATCATATATAAATAGTGTTTCACTGACGCCTCAGGTATTAAAAACTACGCGGTATCAGGCGGGAGCATTTTCAATTTATGCATTGCAAACCAATCAACATATTAAACTATCATTAAGTTATCGAGATGCACCGTTTCTAAGTGAAGGCCTAACTTCAACAGCGATCCAATTTGTAACGGCATTTTAAAGTTCCACACAAGTTTAAGAAATAGTCTTCACCAACTCGACACAATTTCAATAAGGTCCAAACTAAATTGAGAAAAAATGAGTAATATCAATGTTTCTGTGAAACACCTTGATTTAAAATTGCTACATAAAAATCAATAAGATAAATCAACATGACGTATTTTAATTACTACGCCGATATTTTGAGTAAAAGTATTATAAGATCAATCTAAACTCTTACCCCAAGAAATATAAGACCATAGACGCTCATGAAAATAATATATTGTTATTTTTGTAATAATCTCAAATCCAGCAATCAGTCCCGCTGTTTCGAGTGTAGAAAAATCTGATTGCCATATGACAAGATAGCTTATGATAAAGGTATCGATTGTCGCAGTAAATCTCCAAGTAAACGCTTTTACAAGGGACCGTTTTTTGGTACTTTGTGCCATTACGTGTTTATTTTAATTATTAAATTAATTAATTTCTACAAAAAGACGTGAATTAAATATCACTAAACTCTCTAGTTAATAGGGTATTTACTATCTTTTTCACACTTTCCTTATCTGTATCAAAATGGTAGTCGGGTTGAGAAGGTATTTCGTAAATGCTATCAATGCCTGTAAAGTTTTTAATTTTTCCTTCTCTAGCTTTTTTATATAAACCTTTAGGATCTCTTTTTTCAGCAATTGAAAGAGGAACATCTATAAACACTTCTTTAAATTCTTTTTCATCAAACATGTTTCGAATCATATTTCTCTCTGCAATAAATGGAGAAATAAATGCAGTTATTACTACTAAACCTGCATCAACCATCAATTTAGCTACTTCACCAATACGTCTAATATTTTCAATTCTATCTGCATCGGTAAATCCTAAATCCTTATTCAGCCCATGTCTGATATTATCTCCATCTAAAATAAAAGACCTTATTCCTCGTTCATAAAGTTTTTTTTCTAGCTCATTTGCGATTGTTGATTTGCCTGATCCACTTAATCCTGTAAACCAAAGTATCTTACTCTTATGATTATTGAGTTTTTGTCTTAATTTTTTATTTATAGTTAAATTTTGCTCAAATATATTTTGAGCACGCCTTAAAGAAAAATTTATTAATCCAGCTGCAACTGTTTTATTGTTAAATCTATCAACTAAAATAAATCCACCAAGTGTTTTATTGTTATCGTAAGGTTCAAAAAAAATATCTTTATCTAAATTCATGTTTACAATTGAGATATCATTTAAACTAAGTTTTGTTGCTGTGACTTCTGAAAGGTTGTTAATATCAATTTTTGCTTTAATTTTGGATATCTGTGCCCCAGCTGTTTGATTATTAATTTTTAGTATATAAGACCTACCAATGTGTCCTTCATTTTCATCCATCCAAATTAATTTAGATTGAAATTGGTTGCTACTTTCACACTGACCCTTTTCTTCTGTTAAAATATTGCCCCTGCTAATGTCGATTTCATTTTTTAATGTAACTGTGACTGCACTACCAGACTGTACTTGATCAACTTTTTTACCGGAGAAAAATATTTCTTTTATTCTGGTGGCATGAGAACCTGGTTGAATAATAACTTTATCTCCTTTTTTTATAGCACCTGAGGCAACAGTTCCTTGATAGCCTCTAAAATCAGAATTTGGTCTTAATACATTTTGAATAGGGAGTCTGAATTTAGAGTGAACTTTTTTTTGTTTGATATTACTTTTTTCAAGTATCTCAATTAATGTGTCACCCTCATACCATTTAGTTTTCTTTGATTTTGTTGAAATATTATCACCCTTGAGGGCTGATACAGGAACAATATCAATTTTTTTAAAATTTAATTTTAATCTTTTAAATTGTTCTTCAATTTGTAAAAAAATTTTTTTGTTAAATCCTATTTTATCTATTTTATTTACCGCAACTATAGCATGATTAATCCCCATCATTGAGCATATGTAAGAATGCCTCCTCGTTTGAGTTAAAAGGCCTTTTGAGGCGTCGACTAGAATTACAGCTACATTAGCGTTTGATGCGCCAGTTACCATGTTTCGGGTATACTGCTCATGACCCGGTGCATCTAAAACAATAAATTTTCTTTTTTTGGTACTAAAATACTTATGCGCAATATCAATTGTAATACCTTGTTCTCTCTCAGCTGATAATCCATCTACTAAAAGAGCTAAGTCTAATTCATTCCCTTGAGTACCTACTTTTTGAGAATCATTTTTTAATATTTCAAATTGATCCTCCAAGATTAATTGAGACTCATATAATATCCTTCCAATAAGAGTACTTTTGCCGTCGTCTACACTCCCGCAAGTTATAAATTTAAGTATGTTATTTTTGTCTTTCATAAAGTTAGAAGTAACCATCAATTTTTTTCTTTTCCATTGATGATTGTTCATCAGTGTCAATCAATCTTCCTTGTCTTTCGCTGACTTTTGACGATGTTAATTCTAAAATCACGTCGTCAATATTTGATGCCGATGATTCTATCGCTCCTGTCAGTGGATAACATCCAAGAGTCCTAAATCTTATTTTTTTGACATAAATATTTTCATTATTATTAATTTTAAACCTTTCGTCATCGACCATAATTAATGTATTCTTTCTTTTTACAACAGGGTAATACCCAGAATAATAAAGAGGCACTATGTCAATATTTTCATCTTTGATATAATTCCATACGTCAAATTCTGTCCAATTTGATATCGGAAAAGCTCGAATAGATTCTCGTTGATTAACTTTTGTATTGTAAAGATTCCATAATTCTGGTCTTTGGTTTTTAGGATCCCATTTATGATTTGTGTTTCTGAATGAGAGAACTCTCTCCTTAGACCTACTCTTTTCCTCATCTCGTCTTGCACCACCAAAGGCAATGTCAAAATTATATTTTTCAAGTGCTTCAAGAAGTGCGTCTGTTTTCATAATTTGTGTATGTTTTACTGATCCATGGTCGAAAGGATTAATATTATTTTTTATTCCCTTCTGGTTTGAGTGAACAATTAACTTAACGTTATATTTTTTTTCTATAAATGACCTGAATTGATACATCATATCAAATTTCCATGTAGTATCGACGTGTAAAAGAGGGAAGGGTATTGGGGCAGGATAAAATGCTTTTGCTGCCAAATGCAACATTACGGCACTGTCTTTTCCAATTGAATATAGCATGACGGGGTTTTTAGATTCGGCGACAACCTCTCTAATTATGTGAATGCTTTCCGATTCTAATTCATTTAGATAGTTAGTTTTTTTCTTAGATAGATTTTTAAAAATTAGATTTTCATTCGCATTATTAAGGTATTTTCGATAACACGAAAATGGAAAATAACCATTATACTTTGTTGACTCTGTAAAAACTTCACTCGAACTTTCTTTTATTTTTTTAAAATATTTTACAGCATCTTTATGAGGTAAGAAGACGACGTTTTTTTTCTTTGTTCTTAGTATCGATTTACAAAATAAGGTAATTATCTCACTGGATATATCTTTTTTCTTATGCCAAAACCATTTTCTACCGCCTCGTAAATCATTTACAAAAAAAAGCCATACATTATTTTTTATATTAACAATTTGTACTATTAATATTTGATTTCTTTTTCTTTTCGATGAAGCCAGTAAATGCTTTACGAGATTATTTTTGAGTTGATTATTTTTTTCATCAACAAGATATTTAATATCGACGGCATTTGGTAAAATTTTACTTTTTTCTATTGATCGTTCAGTGGCTCTCAGAGATAACTTTGTTTTGCTCTCCTCGTGTACTAATGAAGTGTCCCAAGGGATAAGATTGCCTTTTTTATCCGTTTTATTCTTATATTCTAGCATTGTCGCAATATGTTAATTTATTGATAAATTAAATATCTAAATATATTATTTAAATAAATTAATCAAATATTAATTAATATTGCATTCTGCGACAAATTTTAATATGAGTTTTGTTGAGAAACTTCATAAATCTCTATATTTTAATAAAAGCTTAATTTTTGATGCTATCCTCAATATCAATGTAATGCTTCCTAAGGTAGCTCACTGCACTTATTGATTTTTGTAAATTTTTTACTCCTTTATCTACGCTAGTATTCTTAAAAGCTAGTACACCTTCCTTGAAGGAATACCTTTTTTTAACCCTTATATAGTACTGTTCTATTGCAGGATAAGACTTAGTAAATTTCTCGAGAATTTGCAGCTCTTCAAGTCGGTGAAAAAGTACAGCCCATGTTATATCCGCGACACTAAATTGATTATTACTTATCCACTCTTTATTTAGAATTTGTGAATTAAATTCTCTCATATGGTTGTTCAAATGTGAAATAACTTTTTGAGTAATTTTATGTAAGGGTGTTTTATCCTTGTAGGCATTAAAACCAAAGATTTTAAAAATAATAAAATTGAATGCTCTAAATTTTACTGGATGACGAATATAGTATGAAAAAAATTTAAAAATAGAAATATCCTTTAACATACTAATAAATAGTGGGGGCGTTAATAAAGAAACACAATTTCCAGCATATTTTTCTAAGTCATTTATGGGCTCACCAATGAGTGACCCTCTTTTAACCCAGTAAGATATTTCATCATTTAAGTTCGACTCATTTTTCATAAATTCTTGTAAGTATTTTATTTGTTCATGAGACTCGTAAATAGGATATCCATTGTGAAGTAGAACAGGGACGGTGACATTTGGATTAATAAACTTAAATTCTTTTGTTAAGTTTTCGGCACTACCAGTTTCAATAATATTAATATGAATGGGTTTGTAATTAACTTTTAGTTCCGCCAAACAAATTCTTACTTTTCTTGAACAAAGGGAAAAATCATTGTGGTATAAAATCCAAGGTTCTGCGGTTTCAAAAACCCTATAGGATTGTTTGCCTGTTAAATTTTTTGAATTCTTATCCTGAGTTTGTTTCATCTGAGTCCCAGACTTTATTTAACAGCTGGCTCGCTGAAACTGAGGTAGGAAAACCACTATAAAATGCCACGTGAAGGATCATTTCTTCAATTTTTTCTTTTTTAATGCCTAGGTTTTTAGCGCCTCTTAAATGAGATTTTAATTCATTTTCCCTGTTTAGCGCAACGAGTACAGTTAAAGTAATCATGCTTCGTTCTTGCAGTGACAACAGATCATCTTTTGACCATATTGTTCCATACAACATATCAATTATTTGTAAGAGTAATCCTTTTGAGACAGGTGTTTCATCACTTTTAAGAAGATCCATTTTTTTAAGGATCTCTAAACCTTTTTTTCTATCATCTTCATTGAGTGGCATATTTCTTATATTAGCTTTTAAAGAATGTGTTTCAATTAAAATCAATTTTTTCTTTTAAATTATTAAATACTTTATCAATAATTGTTTCAAGGCTGTCGCTTTTATTAAACGTTAATAAGTCATAAACATACTTATCAGGCCTTAATATCACTCCATCACATTCATATTTATCACAAAAAATTTGCATATCATTATGTGTCTCTTCGCAAGATATGTAATTATTATAGTTTGATTGTTGATAATCATTAGATACATTTATAATCTTGAATTGATGGTCGTTTAAAATTTTTAAATATTTTTCAGAAAGTTTTTTACTTCCTTTCAAGTTATTTATTATTATTCCAAAGCTTTTTTCTAAAACTTGATCAGTACTTAAAATTCGTCCATCATGAAGTCGAACATTAATTTCATTAAAGTAGTATCGTTCAAGGGAAACATTTTTTATTTTAGGCATTTTGTGAATACCTTTGCCAAGTCGATTGCCATTTAGTATTGGAAATATATTTTCGTTACCTTTTATATAGCCCTGTATTCTCAAAGCAGTATTTCTAATTAAAGCTTTAAACTTATTTTTTGCATTTATAACACTACCCATCTTGATAGCAGCCCTTGTAATGCGTGCAACATGTGGTTTTCTTTCTGATTCATAACTAGCGAGTATTTTTGGGGAATAAAGTCCTTTCAATACCCCATTAATTTTCCAAAGCAAGTTCTCTGCATCTCGGCAACCTGAGTTCATTCCTTGTCCCATAAAGGGTGGCATTTGATGCGCTGCATCTCCCAAAAGAAAGATATTTCCTATACTCCATTTCTCAGCTGCCGCCGCATGGAAGGAGTAAACCGCAGTTCTACTAAATTCAACTTCATTATCGCCAATCCATTCATCAATATATTTTCGAAAGACTGTTTCTTTTTGAATTTCTTCAATAGTGTCCCCGGGCATGTACGCAATTTCAAATCTAAAGCAATTTTCAACGCCTTGAATAATTGTCGTAGGTCGTGTGGGGTTGCAATACTGAATAGCGTCAATTTCGGCAAAACATTCAAAACTACTTTTTGTATATCCATCAACCACCATCCAGGACTCGTCTGCATCAAGACTATGTAATTTAATTCCATTTAGTTTTCTAACTGTGCTATTAGCGCCATCACAGGCAAGAAGATACTTACTTTTTACTGTAAACTTTTCATCAGTATCAATATTTTTGTATGTGCAATTAATTATGCCATTTACTTCATCTACAGCTAAAAGTTCGCTTCCTGTTTTTATTGTATTTGTGGGATATTTTTTAGCATTTTCTCTATGCGCTTCATCAAATTGTGGTTGATGAATAAATAGAATTCTGTGTTGATAGTTATAGGTATCAAAACCTTCCATTGTAATCTTCATAATTGATTTCTTATTGGCGTCTTTATTATCAACACCTCTTATTTTTCTTGTCTTAACCTCACTCAAGAATTCGCAATGCGACATTGCTCGCTGACATTCAGCATCCCATGTAATAGCTCTTGGTAAAGGGTAGGTATTTTTTTCCTTGTCTAGAATTAATGCTTTAATGCCATAGTATCCAAGTAAGTTGGCACACGTTTCGCCGACAGGCCCGTATCCAGCAACAATGACATCATATTCAGTTTCGGACACTAGACTTAATATCTTGGTGTATCTTCTGGCTCTTCAATAACTTTATTTTTTATGAAGCCCAATTTTTCAATTTCAATTTTTATCTCATCATCTGCTTTAAGCCAGTTTCTGGTCATTACTGCTGATCCTGCTGGAGTTCCAGTTGGAATTAAATCGCCTGGCTCAAGCGTAAATGCAGTTGATAAGTACTCCACAAGAGTAAAGCAATCAAAAATTAAATCGCTTGTTGAAGCAGATTGCCTTAATTCACCATTAACATGCGTCTCAAGTTTTAACGTATGAGGATCACCTACCTCGTCACTGGTTACAAGGTAAGGTCCAAAAGGGCAATGAGTATCCCATGACTTACCCATTGTCATTGTCATAGGAGGACCGCGCATCTGCCAATCTCTAATAGTAACGTCATTTACAACTGTGTATCCATAAATCACATTTGCGGCACTTTCATAAGGAACATGCCGACATTTTTTGCCAATTACAAAACCTAGCTCTCCTTCATAGTCTAAAAATTCAGATGCTCTTGGCCTATGAATTAAATCATAAGGTCCAATAACTGAGCTATTTTGTTTATTAAATATATTTGGGTATTTTTCTTGTGCCTTGCCAATAGTCTTCGCTGCTGTTTCCGCAACTTCATCTTTATGTTCTTTATAATTTAATCCTACAGCAAGTATTTTGCTTGGTTTAGGAATAGGCGCAAGCAATTCAACTTTACCTAACTCTATTTTCTCATCTCCTTTTTCAATAAGATCATTAGCTGTATCAAGTCCCTCATTCCCCAGCTCAATAAAGTCAATCATGTTTTTAGGAAGAGATGATTTAGCAAAACTGATAATTTGATCATCTTTGACCGCACCGATACCTAAAGCATTATTATGTGAAAAAGTTACTAATTTCATAAATTTAATGTCTATGATTATCTAAAAGCTAGAATTGTATCAAGACAAATTATTGTATATTCTTTATTTGTGTGACCAAGAAAATTTCAAGACGATCCTTTATTAAACAAACTACTGCTACAGTAGCTCTTGCTGGTATGAGTTCTATTCTTATGACCCAACAAGCTCCAGCTTACTTAAAAACAAAAAATTACAATGTTTTATTAATACTAAACGATCAAGAGCGAGCATGGCCCTATATTCCAAAAAGTATAGATTTACCGGCTAGAAGATATCTTGAGAGCATTTCTACGTATTTTAATAGGTCTTATACTTCCACACCAATCTGTTCACCTGCTCGTAGTTCAGTTTATACGGGTCAACATGTTCAATTTACTGGCGTATGGGATAATACTGTCACCCCTTGGGTACCAGGTTTGTATGATAATGTTAATACGATCGGTCACCTTTTAAGAAACCAGGACTACGAAACAGGTTATTTTGGTAAATGGCATTTGACAAATATTACTGATAGCAACGTCAATGAAAACGCTCTTGGATATGAGGGTATGAAAAAAATGTTTGCTAACTATGGTTTTGATAATTCAGATCAACCTGGCGAGCGTGATTTGGGACAGGGAGGTTATAAGTTTGATGGATTAACCGCAGAGTCTACATCAAGATTCATCAAGGAAAAAAAGGGTATTGAGAAGCCTTGGTCGGCATTTGTAAACTTTGTTAATCCTCATGATATAATGTTTTTTAGAGCATCCCCTGAAATATTAGGTACAGGTTTCATTGCAGAGAACCAAAAGTTTGCCCCAAATGACCCCATATATGAAAAAGAACACGACTTTGATTTTCCTGAAAATTTTGGTCCAAGATTTATGGGCACAGACGATTTTGGAACCGAGATCATGAATATAGCATATGGTGAGATTTCATATAAACGACCCGATCTATGGAGAAGGTTTTGTAATTATTATTTTAACTGCTTACGTGATGTGGATAGACATATGATGAAACTTATTCATTCTCTAGAGGAGACCGGTCAAATGGATAATACAATTATCTTTATGATTTCTGATCATGGAGAAATGCTTGGTCAACAGGGATCACGAGGAAAAATAGTTTCATGGGAAGAGTCCATCAGAGTTCCAACTCTTGTTTATCATCCAGATTTGAAAGACCAGAGAAAATGTAATTCAGTAATATCAAACATTGATATTGTTCCAACATTGCTAGAGTTTACTGGACTTAGTAAATCTGAACTAAGAGATAAATACCCTGAATTAAAAGGCAACAGCTATGCAGAATTAGTTGAAAACGTTGAGTATGACAATATACGTAATCAAGAAGGCCATCTAATTCATGGTGTTCAAATTATCCCAGCAGTTTTTGAGGTTGCAGAAAAATTTCGACATACAGGGCTTGCTGAAGGCTATTGGGAAAAAGCAAAAGCTTTTATGTCTAAAGGCAATTTTTTGCCAAATTTTGCGCCTCCTCTTAATTACAAGGGCGTAGTTGATAAAAAGTACAAATTTTTAAGATTTTTTTCACCTCGTCAAAATAATATACCCATAAATTTTGATGAATTATCTAAATACAACGCTGACTATCAATTATATGATTTAGAAAATGATCCGTTTGAAATGAATGATTTAGCAAAAGATGAAAATAATAGAAAATTATTAATGGCCATGAATAATAAATGCAATAGACTAGCAGATAAGGAAATCGGTTTAGAAAATCACGTTCTTCATCTACCCGGCCCCGATTGGTTTTGGACTGCATAATATATGAAAGATCAAGTAATATTAAACTTTGATTTATATAAAAAATATAAATCAGACTATGCTCCTGACAGTTTTCACCATGTTGCATTTAAAACTCAAAATTACGACGCAATGGTCGAATTTTATGAAAAACTTTTTGGTTGTAAGCCAATGTATAAAAGTAATGATATTGCTTTTTTAGCTTTTGATGAGGAACATCACCGTATTGCAATTGCAAATACTGAACCAGGAGTAAAGAAACTAGGAATTATTTCAAAGATTATTTTAGCTCTTAGAAACTGGCTTAATAAAAATATTCCAACAACTATAGGATTAGATCATATCTCTTATTGTCTAAACCCAATAGATAAATGGTTCGAATTTTATCATAAAGCAAAGGATAGAGGTCTTGAACCTTACTGGACAATTAACCACGGATGGATAACGGGCATGTATTACAAAGATCCAGACGGTAATCTTGTAGAATTGTTTTTTGAACATTGGACAAACAATGAAGAATATAAAAATGAAATTTCTGCTAGAGGATTTCCTGAAGAGCCAGTTGGTACGAATATGGATATCGATATACTCTATCAAATGTATAAAAACGGAGAGTCGCTTGAAAACCTAACAAAAAAAGGAAACACAGTTCCAAAGGGTAAGAAACCAGTTGCAGGAATTCAAGCGGCAGTCAATATGCGTAAAAAATTTAAATAGATTTATGGATCTTTACGATCAAAATTTTATACCAAGAATTATATTTACGATTATAACAATCACATTAACAATTGGCCCTACAATCGCTGATTTTAATAGGACCCATGCAACTCATCCTGATTGGACAGGACATGCGCGTTTTCATGTGGTGTGGCAAGTCCTAGGTTTTTATCCAATAATGATATTAAATTTGATTGTTCTATGGATTAATATTTCAAACTTTTATTATCCATATCAATTATTATTCTGGCTTTTCTGGTACACTGGATTTGTAGGCTCTTTTTTGATTACATTATTGAGTATGCCATTATTTAAAGGCAAACTATCTGATCCTGGAGGAAGAACCCCTTTTTTGTATACATTTGGCAAGAAACTTAAATTTTTACCTGGCAAAGATAAACATCTACCCTTCAAGATTAATGGTGTAGTGAGGACATATAAAGTTGATGAAAATCTTCACAATTTAATTTTACCTTCAATTATTGTCTTTATAACTTCAATTTATTTCATAGTTCTATAAAAGAGCGCATTAATGATTGAGTATTTTTTCCCATTACTATTGTTATGCGTTATTCAATCTGGCACCCCAGGTCCTAACAACATAATGCTAACTGCATCTGGCAAAAACTTTGGTTATGTAAAAACAATTCCTCATATGGCAGGTGTTATCTTCGGGTTTCTAACTTTATTAATTGTGATGGGATTAGGGTTAATATCTATTTTTACAAGCTATCCAATTGCACAAACTATCTTGCAAATACTGGGCTCATTATATTTATTGTATTTGTCTTATAGAATTTATTTTACTTATAGCTCTGATAACGACGATCGGTCAAAACCGATAACATTTATTGAATCATCCCTTTTTCAATATGTTAATCCAAAAGGTGTTATGATGGCAATTACGACCATTTCTATTTATACTGACTATAAAAGCTTTACGTTTATAAATAGTTTTCTTGAAGGAATGTTGTTTATCCTTTTAGGATTTACCATATCTAATACATTTTCAGTTCTTACCTGGACGTCCGTGGGCGTTTTCTTGAATAATTTTATAAAGTCAAAGGCTGCAATTAAAAAATTTAATGGCTTAATGGCAACTTTACTTGTTTTAACAATTATATGGATTAATTATGAGTTTTATGGATCTTAATAGAAAATTAATAGCGTATTTAGTTTTAGGGCATTGCTTTATTATTGCTATCTCAAACTATTTAGTACAATTTCCAATTAATATATTTGGTTTGGACTATACAATTGGAACATTTACGTTTCCAATTATTGTTTTAGCTACAGATTTAACTGTAAGACTGTCAAATGCTGCAAATGCACGGAAAGTTATTAGCTATGCCTTTATACCTGCTTTTATAATTTCATACATATTTGCTGATTTTAGAATAGCGATCGCATCTGTTTTGGCCTACTCAATTGGTCAACTACTTGATGTGTTTGTATTCTCAAAAGTAAGAGAAAGAGTTGGAGATGATGGCTTAAATTTGAATTCTTATTGGTATCTTGCGCCTGTTATTAGTACTTTTTTCGCACAATTAATTGATACATACCTATTTTATGGCGTAGCATTTTATAACTCTGCGGATGACTTTATGCGTGAAAATTGGGATATGATAGCTTTTAATGATTTTATTCTTAAATTAGTAGTTTGTTACCTAGCATTTTTACCAATTTATGTTTTAATTTTAAATAGAACTTTTAACTACATTCGAACTCGTACATAAAGTAATGTTATTCACGTCTATTTCTTCGGAAGCTTTTGATCAGAAAAATATATCAAAAGACATTCATGAAATGAATGATCACATAAAGAATTTACTGTCCAATGCGCCGCCATCACATGAAATACCATTTGATGTTTTGCAAGAAATAAGAAGACAAGGCGGAGGATTGCTTGCCTTCCAGCCACACTCTAAACATGCTGAAAATAGAGAAGTGGGCTATGGTGATCACAAAGTATTAGTCAGAATATTTAATCGTGACAGTCCTGATTTTATTTATATGCACATACACGGCGGCGGTCACTGTATCGGTGCTGCAGATATGCAGGATCAATCTTTAGAAAAAATGTCAAATGATCTTAACTGCGTTGTAGTAAGTGTGGAATATCGTCTTGCACCAACTAACCCTTATCCAGCTGCACCAGATGATTGTGAAACAGCAGCTATTTGGCTGATAGAAAATTCAAAAAATGAATTTAATACAGAAAAAATTATAATTGGTGGGGAATCGGCTGGGGCAAATTTGTCAGCAGTTATATTGCTGAGATTGAAAAGCAAAGGACTGCTGAATACTATCAAGGGCGCAAATCTTATTTACGGCTCTTATGACGCTCGACTTACACCAAGTGCGATCAGACAAGAAGGTTCTGAAGATATATTCTTATTATCGTACGCAATGATTAGAAAATTTAGAGACTCATACTTTCAAGGAGAAGTAGATAAAAGTTTACCTGACGTTTCACCTATACAAGGAGATTTAACGGGAATGCCTCCAGCATTATTTACTATTGGAACAAGAGATTTATTGCTTGATGATTCGTTATTTATGTATGGTCGATGGTTAAGTTATGGTTCAAATGCAGAAATTTTAATCGTACCTGGAGCAGATCACGCTTTTAATGCGTTTCCGTCTGACACCACTACTTTAGTTGAAGATAAAATTAATAAATTTTTACGATCAATTCTTTAAATTACTAAGATAATTTTCTGCAACGCTCTGTCCTAAGTTATAATCAGCTTTTAGAACATCAACATTTTTAGAGTCTCTTTTTGACTTAAGTCTTGTTGGCGGACATAGCTGGATCACTTCACAATCAGAAGGGGGATTTTGTATGAAATCCAAGGCACTATTATAAGTTTTGTCATGCCTCAGTAAGGCTTTTCTAAGTTCGGGATACTCTTTAGAAAAAAATGCTCCAACATAATTCTCAAGTTTTAGTTTTCTCTTAAATTTTTCTTCATAAGTTCTAATAACTATAATTCTTTTAGCTCCTAGGTCGTAGGCTTTTTTAACAGGCAATGGATCAGCTACACCCCCGTCAAACTTACGTCGTCCGTCGATCATACTTGGCGTCCTAACTAGTACAGGTAATGTACCTGACGCTATCATTTTAGGCATCCATTCATCTTCTCCAAACTCATGATACTCGGCTTGTGCACTTAATGCATCAGTCACTACTGCAATGTACTTCTTGCCTTGTACAGTTTTTCTAATTTTTTCCATATTTGGCTTAAAAAGCTTCTCACCGTCCTCGTACATTTTATGAAATTTGATTATATCTCCACCTGTGAAAAGATTTTTATAATCGAGGTAATCACCACGGGCAGCATAAAGCATTTTTTCAAGATTATTGTCTGTTTCTCTTATGAGGTACCAGCATAGAACTGCAACACCATTTGATACGCCTATATAAATATCAAATGGATCATAGTTTCTTCTAATAAATGTATCTGTAATACCAAACGAAAAAACTCCTCTTTGCCCACCACCTTCAACAATTAGAGCTGTTTTTTTATTTTCCATGATACAATTAATTAGTAAGGATATATAAGAAATCAAATGTGTTCGATAGTAATTTTAAAACAAAGTGATTCAGATTGGCCCATTATCATTGGAGCTAATCGTGATGAAATGCAGAGCAGGGAAGCATTATCCCCTGGAAGACATTGGGAAGATAGACCTCACGTGTTTGCAGGTAAAGATTTAACTGCGGGAGGCACATGGATTGGCATAAATGATTTTGGTGTAGTAGCTGCAATTATGAACAGGATGAATAGTTTAGGTCCTATGAAAAATAAAAGAAGTAGAGGTGAGTTAGTTCTCGACGCGCTGGATCATGCGGATGCATCCGAGTCATTAAACTCAATCATTGAAATAGAAAAAGACTCTTATCGAGGTTTCAATATGTTTATTGCTGACAATTTAAATGCTTACTGGATAAAGTCAGATGAAAAAAATTCTCTTATCGAGTACTTTAATATCCCAGATGGAATTTCAATCATCACTGCGTATGATAGAAATGATTTAAATTCAAAAAGAATTAAAACTTATTTATCCAAATTTGCGTTATCTTCAGAGCCAAAGCCTGGAAGAGACGAATGGCAAGACTGGGAAATGTTGTTAGGCAGCACATATTCGGATGATAATAATCCATTAAGTGCTATGTGTGTAAAAACTGAAATGGGCTTTCAAACAGTCTCATCTACAATGATTGCGCTACCAAGTTTTCAACCAAAAGTAGGATCTTCTAAACCTATTTATAGGTACGCTAATGGCTCTCCCGACAAGGTCAGTTTTGCAGATATGACAATTTGACTAACCTAACTTTTACTAAAGCATTGATTTAATATGCTTTTTTATTATGTAAATTATTGTTGAGGCTCATATTTACTATTGTTAGATACTTTTGAATTATTATAATCGTCAAACTTATTAATTTTGGAGCTATTAAATGACTGATTGCTATATTTACGACACGGTAAGAACACCTCGCGGAAAAGGTAAAAAGAATGGAACTCTTCATGAGGTGACTGCGCTTGAACTTGCTACACAAGTTTTGAATAATATTAAAGATAGAACAAAGATTGATACTGCCGATGTAGACGATGTCGTCCTAGGTTGCGTCGCACCGGTTGGCGAACAGGGTGCATGTATAGCAAGAACTGCCGTTCTTAATGCAGATTACGATCAGTCAGTGTCTGGTGTGCAAATAAATAGATTCTGCGCTTCTGGTTTAGAAGCTACCAACATGGCTGCAGCTCAAGTTATGTCTGGACAGTCTCAAATGTCGATTGGCGGTGGAGTTGAGTCAATGTCCCGTGTCCCTATGGGCTCTGATGGTGGAGCAATGGTCGCAGATCCTACAGTCGCAATTAAAAATTATTTTGTTCCTCAAGGCATTAGTGCTGATTTAATTGCAACGAAATACGGATTCTCAAGAGACGATGTTGATAGCTATGCAGTAGAAAGTCAAAAAAGAGCAAAAAAAGCTTGGGACGAAAAAAGATTTTCAAACTCAATTACACCTGTAAAGGATATTAATGGCTTAACTATTCTCGATCATGATGAACATATGAGACCAGATGCTACAATGCAGTCACTTGGCTCCCTTGATCCATCATTTGCTATGATGGGAGAGATGGCTGGATTTGATTCAACTATTCAACAAAGGTATCCTGAAGTAGAAGCAGTAAATCACGTACATACTGCTGGTAACTCATCCGGTATTGTTGATGGGGCTGCAGGTATATTATTGGGAAATAAAGAAATGGGTGATAAATATGGCCTTAAACCGCGTGCGAAAATAAAAGGTTTTGCTTCCACTGGTTCTGAGCCTAGCATCATGCTAACTGGTCCTGGGTATGTATCTGACAAACTCTTAAATAATTTAGGCATGAGTAAAAGTGATATTGACTTGTGGGAATTAAATGAAGCTTTTGCTGTTGTAGTATTAAGATACATGGAACATATGGGAATTGATCACTCTGATATTAATGTTAATGGTGGCGCAATTGCAATGGGTCATCCACTTGGTGCTACTGGAGCTATGATTTTAGGTACAGTCCTTGATGAACTGGAAAGAAGTAATAAGTCAACAGCTCTTGCAACTTTGTGTGTCGGTGGCGGTATGGGAACAGCTACAGTTATCGAGCGCGTATAATAATTAAACTTTTAGGACAACAAACATGGCTGATGTAACTTATGAAATAGACAGTGATGGCGTTGCGGTTGTAACGTGGGATTTAGAAAAACGTTCTATGAACGTATTAAATTTCCAATCACTTGGTGAATATAGAGCAATTATTGAAAAGTTAATTTCTGATGACTCTGTAAAAGGAATAGTGCTTAGAAGTGCCAAAGATGCTTTTATTGCTGGGGCGGACTTAACCTCTTCTGATGTCTTTGGTTTTGATAACGTTCAGGAAGACAAAGTAAAAGCAGCTGAAAAAATTTACAATGGCAATATGGAAATGCAACTTTTGTTCAGAAGTATGGAAACTTGTGGAAAGCCATTTGTTGCTGCAATAAATGGACATGCATTAGGAGGTGGTTTTGAAATATGCCTATCATGCCATTACCGAGTTGCCATTGATAATGATAAGATTCAAATCGGTCAACCAGAGGCCAAGGTCGGCTTAATACCAGGAGCTGGTGGTACCCAAAGAGTTCCAAGACTTGCTGGTGTTACTCAGGATATTATGGGATTCCTTCTTGCTGGGACACCTTTCACACCTAAAAAAGCTCTTGCTGCTGGATTAATAAATGAGGTTACAGACGCGGACAATCTACTTAATGCTGCAAAAAAATATATTCTTGACGGTGGCAAAGCTGTACAACCCTGGGATGAAAAAGGTTTCAGATTTCCTGGTGGTTTACCGTATACCCCAAAAGGCGCAATGTTATGGGCAGCCGCGTCTTCATCATTAAGAAAAAATTCATACAATAACTACCCCGCTCAAACGGCAATACTATCAGCGGTTTACGAAGGAGTTCAAGTTCCAATCGACGCTGCCCTTAGAATTGAAGCACGTTACTTCACCAGAGTAGTTATGGACCCAAGGTCACAAAATATGGTTAGAAGTTTATTCGTAAACATGCAAGCCTTAAGCAAAGGAGCTAGAAGACCTAAAGATTTTGAAAAATATGATGTAAAGAAAATTGGTATTCTTGGTGCGGGTCTTATGGGTGCAGGTATAGCATATGTGACTGCAAAAGCTGGTATCGAAGTTGTATTAATTGACATGGATCAATCAGCTGCTGAGAAAGGAAAAGAGTATTCGACTAAAATTCTTGATAAACAATTGAGTAAGAAAAAAACAACTGAAGAAAAGAAAGAAAAGTTGTTAAGTTTAATTACTCCAACAACAGATTATTCTCTGCTGCAGGGTGCCGATCTTATTGTTGAGGCCGTATTTGAAAATAGAGACATAAAAGCAGAGGTTACAGCAAAAGCAGAAGCACAAATTGCAGAGACCGCCGTGTTTGGCTCGAATACATCTACTTTACCAATCACCGGTCTAGCACAGAATTCAAGTCGCCCTGCAAACTTTATAGGTGTACATTACTTCTCTCCTGTCGAGAGAATGCCTTTAGTTGAAATTATAATGGGTAAAGAAACTTCTCAAGAAACATTAGCCAAAACAATGGATTATGTTCAGAAAATTAGAAAGACACCAATTGTTGTTAATGACAGTAGGGGGTTCTTCACAAGCCGCGTATTTGGCACTTACACAGGTGAAGGTGTTGCAATGCTTGCGGAAGGAATAAATCCTGCTTTAATTGAAAATGCTGGAAAAATGACTGGGATGCCTATGGCTCCACTTGCTTTATCTGATGCTGTCGCACTAGATTTAGCCTGGAAGGTAACGACTCAAACAAAAAAAGATTTCGAAGCCGAAGGTAAAGAGTTTCCTGTAACTCCGATGTATTCAATTATGGAAGAAATGGTTGAAAAACAAGGCAGGTTTGGAAAGAAAAATAATAAAGGTTTTTATGAATATCCCGAAAATGGAAAAAAATTTCTTTGGCCTGAGCTTTCTAACCTTTGTAAATTAAGTGATGAACAACCAGACGTTGAGGAATTGAAAAAAAGATTTCTATATATCCAGGCACTTGAAACAGCAAAATGCTACGAAGAAAATGTACTTACTGATGTAAGAGATGCTGACATAGGTGCAATTCTAGGTTGGGGCATGGCACCGTGGACTGGTGGCCCGTTATCCTATATTGACATGATAGGTATAAAAGAATTTGTTGCCGAGGCTGATAAATTAGCTCAAAAGTATGGTGAGAGATTTGCTCCTTGTAAGCTACTGAGGGATATGGCTTCTAAAAATGAAAG
>CEOF01006546.1_pt1 | contig 18295 bp, 18 predicted proteins | sample 361311 | NCBI WGS metagenome assembly CEOF01 (sample SAMEA2619667, study PRJEB7988) | marine metagenome | biome: marine biome (ENVO:00000447); feature: surface water layer (ENVO:00002042); material: "saline water (ENVO:00002010), including plankton (ENVO:xxxxxxxx)" | depth 5 m
GGGAAATTACCTTCCCAAGAATTTGCTTTGGGTTCACCTTCAAGCACCCCCTCTTGACCCCAAGGATATTCATTTTCTTCTATACCTCCTTTAGCAGCCCATTCCCATTCAGCTTCAGTTGGGAGTCTTTTATTAGCCCATTTTGCATAAGCATTTGCGTCATCCCAAGAAACATGTATAACAGGGTGATCTTCTTTTCCTTCAATTGAACTCCCTTTGCCTTGAGGTTTACGCCAATTGGCTTTGTAAGTCCATTGCCACCAATTGCCATAATTTTTTAAATCAACAGGACCATCTGTTGGCTTAAAAACCAAAGAAGCAGCTTGCAACAAAGAATCATTTGGTTTGGGTGTGCCATCTGGTAAAGATTTTTTCAGCTCTTCCCAATTGGGTGATTTCTCAGCGGTCGTGACATACCCTGTTGCTTCAATAAAAGCTGCAAATTGTGCATTTGTGACTTCTGTTTTATCCATCCAAAAACCCTCTAATTGAACTTGATGTTTTGGAGCCTCATCGGGTCTTGCTTGAGGTGCGTCACTGCCCATTGTGAAAGTCCCAGAGGGAATCCAAACCATACCCTCTTTTTCGACTAAATCAAAGCTTTTTTGTTCTGTTTTATGCTTACAACCAAAAGTTAACACACATATGACGAAAAGACTTAAAAATAAATTACTCTGATGGTTATCCAGATTGAAATATTGCTCCATGGACTAAAAATTAACTATTTTATTTTTTGGGATTGATTGTTTATTTATATGTATTGATTCACAATGTTTTCAAAAAGTTCTTGCTTTCCACTAATCCTTTTAGGAATCCCATTTTTATGAGCTAGTTTAGATAAGTCTTCTAAGCTAAGTTTACCCAGCTCAAAGGCTTTTCCATTACCATCATCAAAAGAAGCGTACCGCTCTTTACGCAGGTTGGAAAAATTAGATTTTTCAAGGATATTATCAGCTACTAAAAGAGCTCTAGCAAAAGTGTCTGCACCCCCTATGTGTGCTAGGAAAACATCCTCACTATCAGTTGAATTTCTTCTCAATTTGGCGTCAAAATTTATTCCACCCCCTTCTAATCCATTGTTGATAAGGAACACAAGCATTGCTTCTGTAACTTCATTTATATTATTAGGAAACTGGTCCGTATCCCAACCGTTTTGGTTGTCTCCCCTATTTGCATCTATACTTCCCAACATTCCAGCATTGGCGGCTACTTCGAGTTCGTGCTCAAAAGTGTGTTGAGCTAAAGTGGCATGATTGACTTCTATGTTTAATTTAAAGTCTTTATCTAAACCATACTTCTGAAGAAATCCAATTGCGGTAGCAGCATCAAAATCATATTGATGTTTCATGGGTTCCATAGGCTTAGGTTCAATGAAAAATGTCCCTTTAAAACCTTGCTTTCTGGCATAGTCTCTAGCCATGGTGAGCATTTGAGCCATATGGTCTAACTCTCTTCCCATATCTGTGTTTAGTAGTGACATGTAGCCTTCTCGGCCTCCCCAGAACACATAATTTTGACCGTTTAAGGAAATGGTCGCGTCTATAGCCAATTTTATTTGAGCACCAGCACGAGCAACTACATTGAAATCCGGATTAGTAGATGCCCCGTTCATGTAAATTGGGTTAGAAAAACAATTAGCTGTTCCCCATAGCAGCTTTACCCCTGAGGCCTTTTGTTTATGTGCAACATATTCTGTGATTTGCTCTAAGCGTTTTTCTGTTTCTGCCAAACTTGGTGCTTCATCCACTAAATCTATGTCGTGAAAACAGAAAAAATCAAATCCCATTTTTGTAATGAATTCAAATGCTGCATCTGCTTTATCTTTTGCCCTTTGCACTGGATCTGAAGCTTGATCCCATGGGAATTGTTGCGTTCCAGGTCCAAAAGGATCTCCCCCTTGTCCACAGAAGGTATGCCAATAGGCCACCGCAAAACGAAAGTGTTCTTTCATTGTTTTTCCCGCAACAATTTTATCTGGATTATAATATTTGAAAGCTAAAGGGTTATCGGAGTTTTTCCCTTCATACTGAATTTTTCCTACTCCTTTATAAAATTCTTGGTTTCCTATTAATATCATTTCTTTTTGATTTATTTGTTTATTATTTTTTGTAAAGTTTCTTTCCAGCGGGCATAGGCTTTTAGATATGCCTCCTTTTGTTGCATTGGCGAAAATATGGTTTCTTTGTCAAGGCTATTTGTTCGCTCTTGAAAATCTTCAAACTTGCCCTTTTTTATCCCTGCAGCTCGGGCAGCACCAACAGCCCCGGTCGTGTTATAAATTTCAATTTCATAACCCACTAATGTGGCTAATGTATTTGAAAAAAGCTCTGATCGGAAAAGATTATCATTCCCAGCACGAATAATATTGATGGGCAAACCATCTTTAATCATGATTTCTAAGCCATAAAAAAAGGCAAAAGCAACACCTTCCAAAGCTGCACGATAAAGATGTCCCCTACTGTGCTTATTTAAGTTTAAATGCATCAGGTGTGCCCCAATATTTTTGTTGTTAAGCATGCGCTCAGCACCATTTCCAAAAGACAAATTGACCAGTCCGTCGCTTCCTATGGGTACAGTATTGGCAAGAGAATTCATTTCGGAAAACTTATTTTCTTTTGTTATTTTTCGCAACCAACTGTACTGAATCCCTGCTCCGTTTATGCACAGTAATTTTCCTAATCGAGGTTGATCAGTAGTGTAGTTTACGTGCGCAAAATGATTGTATTTATGATACTCTTGAGCATTGAGTTGGTCTGTTACGGCAAAAAGTACACCTGAGGTTCCTCCTGTTGCCGCAACTTCTCCCGGCTGAAGAATATTGAGAGCCAAAGCATTGTTAGGTTGATCTCCTGCTCTATAGCGAATAGGAATGTCAGCTGGTAAACCTGTGGCATCAGCACCACCTTTACACACGCAACATTGATCACTAAAATTATACACTAGTTTTGGAGTCAATGACGGATCTATGCCATAATATTCTAATAACCAATTGGCTACCTCGTTATGTTTGAAATCCCAAAGGGTTCCTTCTGATAGACCATTTGTAGTGGTGGCTATTTCACCGGAGAGTTGAAAAGCAATAAAGTCGCCTGGCAACATGTAATAGGCTATTTGATCATAAAGTGATGGCTCATTTTCTTTTACCCATTTCAACTTTGATGCCGTAAAATTACCTGGGGCATTCAACAATTGGGTACCATATTTTGTTTCGCCTAAATTTTCCGACGCTTTTTCTCCAATACTAACTGCTCTACTGTCACACCAAATGATAGAATCTCTCAATATTTTTTTTTCTTTATCAAGCACCACAAGCCCATGCATCTGGTAAGATATTCCAATAGCTTTTATATTTTTAGAGTCAATTTTAGCTTCCGCAATAATTCTTTTTGTGCCATTACAAACTTGTTTCCACCACAACAAAGGGTCTTGTTCTGCCCATCCCAACTGAATAGCTTTAATGGGCATTTCAGTTTGAGGTTCATTAATTATATGAAGCGCTTTTTGCGATTCTGCATCAACTAGTGCAATCTTAACTGATGAACTCCCAATATCATATCCTATGTAATACATCTTGAAAAAATCAAATATAATAGAAAAATAAGCAATTAAGAAAGCTCCAAACTAAACCTTTAAGACTCGCCAAACCACGCATCTGTTAGAGTAGTGAATAGCCAGTATAGAATCTATGCTATTTTTCAAAAGTTTGTAAAAAGCTGTGATCGGGCTTAAAGGGAAATGCAACTTTTTTTGTTTAGCATCGTAAACGGCAAGTTGTAGTAAGTTTCGAATATTTTGCTCCTCATAAATGAGCAGATTCATTAAAAGAACCATCATAAAAAAATGAGTTTATAGAAAATGCATTATATTAATATTCTAAATCTAAATTGATGAAAACTAGCAACAAACAAACAAAAACTAGGAGAAATTTTATAAAGCAAACGGGATCGGCTTCTGCCTTTATGGCAATAGTTCCAACTTTAAGTTATAGTATTCCAACATACATCCCAGATCTATTTAAGAATAAGTTGACCTACAACGGTGTAAAGTTAGGTTTGATTACGTATTCTTTTAGATCATTAAAAGATCAAAGTGCAGAGGCTACACTCAACTATATCAAGGAGTGTGGAATTAAAAATATTGAGATGATGGGAGGGCCCGCAGAAGATTTTGCAGGTAAACCAAGCAGTAACTACAATCGTGATTTACTTTATAAACTCCAAAAAAAAGAAAGCTATAATACCTTAACAGAAGAGGAAGTAAGGCAGCTTAAAGAAATAAAAAAACAATATGCGTCTTACAATAAACAAAATAGACGTTGGTTAGAAAAAGCATCTTTTAAACCCTACGAAAAATTAAGAAAAATGTATGAGGCTGAAGGTGTATCGATTTATGCTTATAAACCAGCTTTATTTAGAAAAAGTAATTCTGATATAGAAATACGTTATGGAATGAGGGCTGCAAAGGCATTGGGGGCATCCCATGTCACACTGGAACATCCCCAAAGAGAAGGAAAAAAAAGATCTATGAGTGATGACCAACACACTCTCAGACTAGGGAAAATTGCACAACAAGAGAATATATTTGTTGCCTATCATGGTCATGAACAGCAAACCCCTACCTTTTGGGATGTGGCTCTTAAACAATCAACGCATAATGCAATGAATATTGATATTGGACATTATGTAGCTGCGGGCAACACTGGACCATTAGAAATAATAAAAAATAAACATAGGTACATTAAAAGTATGCACGTTAAGGACAGAACAAGACCTAATAGAGGAAAACTGAATTTACCATTTGGAAAAGGTGACACACCCATTGAAGAAGTGCTACGATTGATGCGTGATAAAAAATATGAATTCGCGGCTACAATAGAATATGAATATAAAACACCTAAAAATTCTGATGTCCTTAGGGAAATTAAAAAATGCATTGCCTATTGTAAAAATGCATTAGACTCTTAAACAGAAAAATATTATACTTAATAAATCTTACAACAAAATGAATGAAACTAGACGCTCTTTTTTAAAAAAAACAGCTACGGCGAGTTCTGCAACTTTCGTAGCTCCGACCATATTATCTTCCAAAGTTTTTGGATCAAATGACCAAATTAATGCGGCTGTTTTGGGGGTCAATGGAAGAGGTAACAATCACATTAGTAGTTTAATGAATCAAAAAAATGTTCAAGTCACAACATTATGTGATCCTGACATGAAAGTACTTGACAAAAGACAAAAAGAGTTTTACAAAAAGTACAATGAAAAAGTTTCTTTAGAACAAGATTTGAGAAAAGTCATGGACAACAAAGATATTGATGTGATAAGCATTGCTTCACCTAACCATTGGCATTCATTATCTGTCATATGGGCATGCCAGGCAGGGAAAGATGTCTATGTTGAAAAACCCGGTTCTCATAATATTTGGGAAGGAAGAAAAATGGTTGAATCTGCACAAAAATATGATAGAATTGTTCAACACGGTGTTCAATTGCGAAGTTCACCAGCTATCAATGAGGCCATAGATCTTCTTAGAAATGGGTATATAGGTAAAGTTTACATGGCCAGAGGGCTTGTTTTTAGATGGCGTGAAGATATTGGAGATAAAGGGTTTTCTGCTGTTCCAGATGGATTAGATTATGATTTGTGGACAGGACCAGCACCAAAAAAACCCTTTACAGAAAATTTAGTCCATTATAATTGGCACTGGCATTGGGACTATGGCAATGGTGATGTAGGTAACCAAGGAATTCATGAAACAGATCTATGCATGTGGGGCTTGGATGTTGGGCTCCCTTCAAAAATCACTTCAATGGGAGGTAAATTTCTGTGGGATGATTGCAAAGAAGTTCCAGAAGTCCTAACTTCAGTTTATCACTATCCAGAGGAAAAAAAAATAATTCAGTTTGAGGTAAGACCATGGTGTACGAACACCGAAGATGGTGCTACAGTGGGTAACATTTTTTATGGTGACAAAGGTATTCTTGTGGTAGAGGGTTACAGCAAGTACAAAACTTTTCTAGGAAAAGAAAGAACCCCTGGAAAATCTGGTGACGATGGTCAAATGGAAGCCTCAGGAATGAACCGAGGAAATGGTGGTACAGATGGTCATTTTAAGAATTTTATCGAGGCTGTAAGAAGCCATGACGCTAGAATTCTCAATGCCCCTATTGAAACTGGTCATTTGTCTTCAGGTCTAGCCCATTTAGGAAATATAGCATACCGAACGGGCAGGGTATTGACATTTAATGCTGAAACAGAAAAATTTGTAAATGACATTGAAGCAGATAAAATGTTAACGCGCAAATATCGGGCAGGATTTGAGGTACCCCAGAGGGTCTAAGTAGGTAATATTTGTGCTATTTAAAAGTCCCAAAAAAATACTCAAGGACTTGAAATTAAATAGGTATTCAATGTTTTTTGTTATCTTTGTTTAACGTGTTAAAATATATAAAATGAAAAGATTATCCGCTTACATATTAACCGGTATATTATTTGTACTCTTCACTATCTTTTCCTATGCCCAAAATGCTCAAAACCCCTGGGCAATTTCTGTTGGAGCAGATTTAATTAACTTACAAGGTAAAGATGCTGAAAAGGGAACAAATTTTGGTCTTCCTGCCCTTAGCTTATCTAGATATTTAAGTTCCGGCTTCTCCGTTGGAGTGCAATATGCCTTGAACAATGTTGATATTGGAAATGGAGATCAAAATTATAGCTCTATTGATGGAATTATTAAATTTAACCTTACAGAAGGAAATATCATGCCATATTTATTTGCGGGTTATGGTTTTTCAAAATTTGGAGATGATAGTGACAATGATTATGGACTTTTTCCTTCAAGGGAAACTTCTAAGACCGTTTTAGGAGGTGTAGGTGCTAATTTCTTTTTAAATGATAAGTGGGCAATCAATGCGAGCACCTCGTATCGTTCTGCATATGAATCAAGTTCCTACAAACATCTTCAGCATGTTGTAGGTTTAAGCTATAATTTTGGGGCTGGTGACGCCGACAAAGATGGTGTTTCCGATCAGAAAGATATTTGTCCTGACGTACCTGGTCTTAAAGAATTTGATGGATGTCCTGATACCGACGGTGATGGTATTCCCGATAATAAAGATAAATGTCCTGAAGAAGCTGGAACTGAAGCTCTTGAAGGTTGTCCAGATAGTGATGGTGACGGTATTGCCGATGCTGATGATGCTTGTCCTAACGAGGCTGGAACAGCTGCTTTAAATGGCTGTCCAGATTCCGATGGCGATGGTGTTGCAGACAAAGAAGATAAGTGCCCTAACGAAGCTGGAACAGCTGCTACGAATGGCTGCCCAGATTCAGATGGTGATGGTGTAAATGACAATGAAGATAAATGTCCAAACGAAGCAGGATCTCCCTCTAATGATGGATGCCCAGATGATGAAATGCCAGAAGCAATAGTTGATTTTATTAATAGCGAAAAAGCGAGGGTTCTCTTTAATGCGAGTAAATCTACGCTGAGAAAAAATTATACTAGTAATCTAGATGAATTAGCTAATTTACTTTCACAATATTCTAGTGCGATCATAACTATCGAAGGACATGCTTCAAGCGATGGTAGTGATGCCTATAATCAAGCATTATCGGAAAGACGTGCTAACGCTGTAAAAGCATATTTAGTTGGCAAAGGAATCGATGCTTCGAGAATTAATACAATTGGTTTTGGAGAAAATAAACCTATCGATAACAATCAAACTGCCAAGGGAAGAAGAAATAATAGAAGAGCTCAAATAGAAAGAAGAGCTGAAATAAAGGTAAATTAATAGTACCAAAAAAAACAAATAAGAAACCCTTGCATACCACAAGGGTTTTTTTACTGAAAGCTATATATAAGTTATATCCTTTAATGTTTAAACATCGCAAATAGCAATCGCTTTTGATAACGATTTTAATCCTTTATTTGTTTTATTTAAAGGAATAAATTCTTGTGCAACAACACCCTTAAATCCAGTTTCAACAATAGCTTTCATAATCGCTGGATAAAATAACTCTTGTTCTTCTTCTATTTCGATTCTTCCGGGTACTCCCGCTGTGTGATAATGACCAAAATATTGAGACGACTCCTTGATCGTACGAATTATATCTCCTTCATCAATCTGCATATGATATATGTCATACAAAAGCTTGAAATTATCAGAATCTAGTAATTTGCAGAGTTCTATACCCCATGCAGAATTGTCACACATATAGTCTTTGTGGTCTATTTTTGAATTCAATAATTCCATTTGTAAAATGACCCCTTTTTTTTCTGCATGTCCTAAAATTCTTTTTAGCCCCCTAATGCAATTTTTCAATCCAACCTCATCATCCATACCTCTTCTATTTCCACTAAAGCAAATCAAATTTTTATAGCCTGCCTTTGCTACCAAATCAATGTGTTCTTCATACCTTTTAACAAGAGCATCATGAAATTTAGGCTCATTAAACCCATCAACTAAATTAAGTTCTGCTCCATTACACATCGTGCTCTCTAGTCCATTTGCTTTTAAAATATCCCACCCTTTTGGACCGATAAGATCTATTCCCATTAATCCCATCGCTTTTACTTCAGGAGCAAAATCTACTAAAGGAATATTTCCATAGCACCATTTGCATACTGAGTGGTTGATGTTTCCTTTCAAATTTAATTCCATACTTTGATCTGATTTTAATTTAGCATAGCCTGAATTACCCATTGCAAGGGTTGCCGCCCCAGCTGCCATGGATTTGATGGCTGTTCTTCTGTTAAATGTTTCGTTTGTTTTCATAATAAAATATTTTTGTTAATTATCTAACTTGACTTCTAACCACAACTGTATGAAGTAACTGATTTGAAATACGTTTTAAATATACTCCCCATTTTTCTTTTTTGCCATAATAAACTTCCCATTTATTGGATGCAATGGCTCTACGCATTTTCTTACAAAATTGAGTAAGGTTAAGTCCTTTTTTTGTTTTAGGATCATTTGTTCCTAATGGGGTCCCATTTTCGGTGAGAGCATTAATTGTTATTTTTGTTTGAACAAATCCTGGGCAAATCATTGTTACATTTATATTATCTTTCTTATGTTCCATTCTCAGCGCGTCAAAGAAACCATGCAGTGCATGTTTAGCAGCACAATAGCCAGACCGGAAAGGAGAGGCAAATTTCCCCATAACACTACTGAGAACAACAAAGTGTCCATTTTTTTGATTCACAAAGTGCGGCAGCAAAGCATGAGAAAGTGCTACTGTTCCTAAATAATCTACTTCTATTAAGGTTTGAAATACTTTAAATGTTGAACCCAAGATCTTTGAACGTTGACTAATTCCCCCATTGTTGATAAGCACATCAATTTTACCAAAAATTGAGATTGCCTTTTTTACATGGACTTCAGCCTTTTCAAAATCAATCAAATCAAAGGGAAGAAGAACTATTGGCGTCTTTACATCACAAATTGATTTCACCTCATTTAATTGTTTTTCTCTTCTGGCTGATAAAATAAGACTAACCCCGTCTTCTTTCGCATATTGAATTGCTAATTCAGCTCCAATTCCAGAGGATGCGCCAGTAATCCAAATAACTTTATTCATTTTAAGATTATTCTTCTTTTTGCCAATTTTTTTCCCATTCCCAAGCACTTTTCAATCCCGAAGAGAGACTTTGTTGTGCTTGCCAGCCTAGTATTTTTTTTGCTTTAGAAGGATCTGCATAGGCCTGTATAATATCTCCTTCACGTCTTGAAGTAATTTTATAGTTTATTTTTTGACCTGTTGAAGATTCAAAGGTTTGAATTAATTCTAAAACGGAATTCCCTTTTCCTGTTCCCAAATTAAATATTTCGCAATTGGATTCATTCTTTTTGGACCATTGGAATTTGAGACTTAAAATATGAGCGTGGGCTAAATCCATCACGTGGATATAATCTCGAATGCAAGTTCCATCTGGAGTAGGATAGTCTGCTCCAAAAACAAATAATTCTTTTCTTTTTCCGATAGCTGTTTGCATTAAAAAAGGAACCAAATTGGCAGGAACCCCATGTGGAATTTCACCAATTTTTCCACTAGGGTGTGCACCAATGGGGTTGAAATAACGTAAAAGAATCGCATTAAATGTTTTGTTTGCAAAGCAAACGTCTTGAATTATTGTTTCGCCCATTTGTTTTGTGCCTCCATAGGGAGAAACGGTAGGTTTAAGCGGCTCTTTTTCATTTATTGGAACCATATTTGGTTCTCCATAAACCGTACAAGATGAGCTAAAAATTAGTGGTATTTTATGAACTACCAATTCATTTAGTAAATAAACTAATCCGTTAATATTGTTTTGATAATACTTTAGCGGTTCTTGAACACTTTCACCAACAGCCTTAAGGGCAGCGAAATGAATTAGACCATCAATGTTATGATGTTTAGAAAATAATATCTGAACATCCTTCTGCTTTTGTAAATCTAAAGCCTCAAAAGTTGGGGTTCTGCCTGTAATTTCTTTTATTCGATCTAAAACAGTGAGGGAGCTGTTTGAAAGATTGTCAACAACCACCACATCATATTCCTGTTCAAGCAGAAGAATAGTCACATGAGAACCTATATAGCCTAATCCGCCTGTGACAATAACTTTCATTGTTTTTCTATTAAATTGACCAACCTTCCCTATAATTTCTACTAACAAACTGATTTGCTTTTTCAAAATTTGTGATTCTCATTTGTTCACCATTCCAAAGCAATTTCTTCCTTCCATAATAGTCCATATTCTTTCCACTGCCACTACGTAACATATAGCTTCGGATAGCAATATTTCCCATCAAAACAGTTTCAGTTAAGGGGACAGAATAATCAAATGAAGAAGTAAGTCCCTTATGTTCTTTTGAATTAAATCCAGATTTACAAGCCGCCACCCATTTATATTGATGTCCAAATTCTGGTATTTCACTGTCACTGGTTTTATTGCCTAATCTAATAAGCTCGCCTTGCTTATAGAGCTTCGGGTCTAAACCATAAACCCCAGAGGTTATAACCCCTCTATCTCCAACCATTATAATTCCATTAGATTCGATTTCAACTTCAGGTGTTAAAAGGTCTGGGTGTGAAGGTCTGATACCTCCATCTGTCCAAACCATTTTTATTCGTTGTTTGTTTGTTGGCGTGGGATCAAAATGAAGTGTAACTGTTGAAGAAGGCGGACACCCTTCAGGGAAATAATTCACATTTCGTTTTGCATCGTAAATTGTCCCGACGCTACATTCAACATCAGTAGGATATTTGAGAGCTAAAGCCTTAAAGGGGATATCAATGATATGACATCCCATATCGCCTAAAGCACCAGTTCCATATTCCCACCATCCTCTCCAATTAAAGGGGTGTAGGTTATGGATGTAATTTGTTTGTGCGGCAGGGCCCAACCATAAATCCCAATCTAAAGAGGTCGGTTTTAATTTTTTGTTTGCTTTTGGCATTTTTCCCCCCTGTGGCCAAATAGGCCTATTTGTCCATACATAGACTGCTGAAATAGATCCAATTTCTTTATTTCTTACCCATTTTTGCACTTCTAATTGACTAGGGTTTGAGGCTCCTTGATTGCCCATTTGTGTTACGAGTTTCTCTTTTTGGGCTAACTTTTGTAGCCAACGTGCTTCTTTTATGTTGTGAGTAAGGGGTTTTTGGACATAAACATGTTTTCCTCTTTGCATAGCATAAGAAGCTATGACACCATGGGTGTGGTCAGGCGTAGAGATAGTGACAGCATCTATATCTTTTTCCTTGTCTAATAATTCTCTAAAATCAGTATAAAAATTTGCCTTTGGAAATTGTTTTCTACTTCTAAGAACTCCATGCTTTCCTTGACTATCAACATCACACATTGCAGAAACCCGAGCTTGTCCTTGACCACGTGCATTGGCTAAATCACTTCCTCCTTTTCCTCCAACTCCAATCCCAGCAATATTTAATTGGTCACTTGGAGCAATAAAATTTTTACCACCTAGAACATGTCTAGGAACTATTAAAATAGAGCTGGCAAAAGTGCTGTTTCTAATAAATTTGCGTCTTTGCATCTAAACTATTTAGTTATAAATTTTGGGGCAGAAATTATTTCTGTTTGTTGTTTTTTTTAAATCATGAAGAAAAATACAAAAATTTAAACTCTGACAGAAGTCCTCAAGGAATTAAAAAAGTATTTTCCCATCCCTTTGCTGTTGATTTAAAACGAGCTCTATGATGTTGAATGGAGCTGAGCTGGAGCATTTCAATTTCTTCTGCTTTTAAAATTAGTCGAGTGAAAAAATTTTTATCTTTTTCATATCCAATGCCCTCAGTACTTTTCATAGGTGTTCCTGGTGGTAAAATTGAGGTATAATCTTTTTGGGTTCTCGCTGGTTGATTTTTAAATAATTCTTGGGGTCTGTCCATTGTTATCAATTCAACATCGACGAGCACTTGTAGTCTTTTCTTCGGATGATAGAAAATGAGTTGCGCTTTTTGTTGCTGATTCAGGTCATTAACTTTTTGGCTCCTAGCATCGGTATAGATTGTAAATTCTTTTGTTTTAGAATCATAATTCCTTAGGACAACCATTCTGCCTTTTGCTCGCCCTTTGTCGTTGACTGTTGCTAGGGTGAAATATCGAAATGGGTGTTTTTTGTCATTCTTTGCACGAATCCATTGTTTGTCGCATAAATCAAAAATTTCTTCTAAAGTCATTGGTTTAAAGCATTTAATTTGAGCCAATGAGCGGCTCTGACTTTGGCGTTTTCTTGAATATCCGCCCAATATAAGTTAATGTCGGCAAAATGATAGTCTTTTATGAAAGACAGCCAGAAACGTTTAGGAATTTTTGGAACGGTTGACCACAACATACCATCAATTTTGGTGAGAGAAACACTTTTAGGATATATTTTTAAATCTCGATTCAATAAGCCCAAATGCTTTTCGGCATCAACTAGCTCAGAGTTGTCCCAAGTAATTGGATTTATAGTAACTCCCCCTTGATACCAGCTAGCATAGGTTTTGGGTAAATTATTTTTCTTATACGTATTCCAACTCACGAAACCCCCTACTTGTTGAGGAGCATACATAGGTTTAATATCTTCGAATTCATCTGACGATACTTTGACGCCTGCTAAGTAGGCTACAATAAGTTTTTTTTGAAGAGGCTTGTTGACAAAAAAATCTTTTAAAATGTGTTTTAAATGAAAACTTCCTTGACTATGACCGGCCAAAATTATTGGATTTCCTTCATTAAAGTGGTCTAAGTAGTATTGAAAAGCACGTTTTATATCTGAATAAGCTAATAAAAGTGCTTCTTCGCCCCCTTGCTTATACTCAGAAAAAAATGACTTATAATGTGCCTGACGATAAAAAGGAACATAAAGATTTCCTGCAGCAAGCCAAGCAGTAGCCTGATATTTTATGGGGTTATTCAAAATTTCTTGTTGGACCTCTTCATCATTAATTTTGGCATTCCATTGGATGTTTTTCTTATCTGTTAATAGGGTCGGGTAAACATAAAAAATGTCGATTCGATTTTTAATCGTATCACTAAGAAACAAGTTGATCTGTTTGGGATATTTTTCAGGTAAAACAGCCCATGAAGAATCATTAGAATAGTTTAAAGCCTTCGGAATATTTTTATTTTGATAGGGGATTATATTATAACTTGATTTACACCCTACTATCAATAAAATAGAAAAAAATATTTTTTTTTTCATCAAGAATTTTAACCAAAGATAAGGCTTTGTAATTTTTTAAGTTGAATCACTTCATACCGCTCTCTTTCTAATTTAATCAAAATCTACTACATTTAATAAAATCAAAACATGAAAACAAAAATTGCCCTACTTCTTATTTGTCTCACTATATTTTTTAATTGTCAGCAAAAGAAAAAAGATAAGGAGGTTAGTATAGAAATTAAAATGGATGCCTCCCAGACTGGTACAAAAGCAACAGTCAAAATTATAACTGATGATTACGGAAGAATAACAAAAGAGATTCAAGTTTTTGAAGGCACTCAGGAAGAGGTTTCAGAAAAGGTAAAAACAGTAACCAAAAAATATGACCTGGAGGGTGAAAAACCTTATGCTAGTAAAGTCAAAAAAATTCGAATAAGCCTTGATCCAAAAAGTGACAGTTCTGCTGAAGGTGTTGTTACTTTTACTGAATCTAATGGAAATGTTCAAGTTGAAGCTCATATAAATGGTCTTAGCCCTGGAACCCACGTAATTCATCTTCAAGCAAAAGCAGATTACTTATCAGCAGAAGGTAAATCAGTCAAAGGATATCGGAATACAACGTTGGAGAATTATGGAAATTGGGTAGCGGGTTATGGTTTTCATCGAGGTTATATAGGAAATTTTCAAGCTGATGACTCAGGGCACGGAATGATAACTTTTACTACTGATTTGTGGTGTTTAGGTTGCGATGACGATACAAAAAACATAATGGGAAACGCAGTAATTGTTTACCAAGTTCAAGATAACTTAATCTCGCAGTCCACTGTTGCTGCAGGCGCAAGAATAAGCTGTGTTGCAATTATTCCTTAGCGGTTTTTTTATTATCAAAATCCCATTGACGTTCTCTATCAAGCTGTCTCTGGGCTTCGAGTTCTTCTTCTGGAATAACTTTCAAAAAAGAAGGGTGTTGTTCAATGGCATATTGAATTTTTTCTATGATTTCTTCATGAGTTTCTTTGTCGTAGTCAATTTCTAAGGGAGATTTTATAACCATTGATTGGAGTATCCCTCTTTTTTTTATCATTAATCCCTTTTTGTCAAAAGACCTTCTAAAACCATCTATTACTATTGGGATCACTAATGGCTTATGGGTCTTAATAATGTGTGCTGTTCCCCTTCGGACGGGTTGAAAAGGCCGAGTTGTACCTTGAGGAAAAGTAATAAGCCACCCGTCATTTAGAGCTGCACCAATATTTTTAACATCAGTCATTTTTAATGGCCGATTTATTGATTTTCCATGTTCTCTCCAAGTTCTTTCAATAGATATAGAGCCCGCATAGGCAAGTATGCGAGGAAGCAAACCAGCCCGCATTGTTTCTTTTGCAGCTACAAAATATATATTTAGCTTTGGATTCCACAAATAGCCCACATTTTTTATTGAATCTATTCTTCCGCTTAAACTGGCATTGAAAACATGAAACATAGCTACAACATCGGCAAAATAGGTTTGATGATTAGCAATAAATAGAACATTATTATCAGGGAGATTATTTATAATTTCAGAGCCTTCAATATGCAGTTGGTTGAAGCCCCTATAACGCCTGTGCGTCATTATACCTAAATACCTGATTAACCATTTTTTTAGTATTAGATAATGACCAAACGGATTTTTTTTTAAGAGGAGCATTCTTTTTATATCTGCCCAAATATATCAAATTCATTTTATCAAATCCTTTAAGATTTCCTTAAATTCATAAAGCACAATAGCGGTAGCTCCCCAAATAAATTCTGACTGAAATTCAAAGCCTGGAACTTGCAATTCTTTTTTATCCAAAATCATTTTTTTATGAGATATATCCAGTCCTACTAATTCTTTTAATGACAGCTGATAGAATTTTTGAATTTCCCTGTTGTCTAAGACAATATTTGGTTCAAAATCAAGTTGAGCTACAAAAGGTGTCACCTTAAACTGACTTGGAGGGATTAAAATATCTGATAAAGTACCAACTCTAATGATTTTTGAAGAATTGATTCCTAGCTCTTCATCACATTCTCTTAAGGCTGTTTGCCATAAAGAGTTATCTTGTTGTATTGGTTTTCCTCCAGGAAGACACATCTGATTTGCATGAACTCCAGAATAATCTTGTCTTTTAATAATAGGAAATAAATAGTCCCCTTTAGCGTTAGGGTAGCAACAAATTAATACGGCCGCAGGGTTATAGACAGATTTTTTTAAACGTGGATCTGACAAAAGTTCCTTTCTGTTTGGGGGTTCTGCAGTTCCAATATTTGGTTTACCCTTTTCAGATAAATCTTGTAATTTTAATGCTAATTGTTGAAATAAAGTTTTCTCCATGTATAGTTCAAAAATAAGTATTCACTTTTTATTAGCTATAGTTTTCTTAAGTTGTAATCAACAACCCAAAAAAACTATTTTAAAAAAAGTAGACATTCAAAAAAAAATATCTGTAGAAGATAAAAAAGTAGATATTGAGAAAGAAGAAGATTATATTCTTCTCGATGACAAAAATGCTATTCCCTTTTTCTTTGACTATGCTAAGGAAAATTCGGAAAGGTTGGTTCGTATTAAAACACAATTTGGAAACATAACTATTGAGCTTTTTGAAAATACGCCCTATCATCGTGCCAACTTTATTTATTTAACAAAGAAGAAATATTTTAACGGAACAACTTTTCATCGAGTAGTTCCTGAATTCATTATTCAAGGGGGTAATTCTGATAATTATAAAACTTCACGAAAGAGAGGAAACATAGGGCGTTATTTGCTGCCTAACGATACAAGAAAAGGTCATTCACATCATCGTGGTATTCTTTCGGTGCCCAGCAGCGAAATAGAAAACCCTTATAAATTAGCGTCTCCTTATGAATTTTTTATTGTCGTGCAATCACCCGGAGCCTACCATTTAGACGGCAACTATACGCCTTTTGGTAAAGTGATAGAAGGTATGGAAGTGGTTGACAAAATCAATCAACAGCCTATCGACAATAGAGAAGCTCCCATTCATAACATATTTATGGAAATAGAAATTGTTGAAAATAAATAGACATAGAATATTCTTATAATTTTTTATTTTCCATAAGATTTCAGTTATGAAGGTTTTATCTTTCTAAATTTTAAGGTTTATTTAACGCTTTAGATTGATATGATATAATTTATACTTATTATCTTTGTTTGTATTATAAGTGCACACTATGACAATAACACAACTCGAATATACATTAGCCGTATCACGTTTTGGCAATTTTACCTTAGCTGCAGAAAAATCGTTCGTTACGCAACCTACATTAAGTATGCAGGTTCAAAAATTAGAAGAGGAGTTAGGAGTACGAATTTTTAATAGAAATGCTAAACCCATAAAAGCTACACCTATTGGAGAGAAAATATTAGAGCAAGCCAAAAAAATTATAGAAGAAACGCATCGTGTTGCAGATATAGTTGCCATTGAGAAAGGAGTCATCGCCGGGACCTTCAACTTAGGCATACTTCCAACTGTAATGCCTTCATTATTGCCCATCTTTTTGAATGCCTTCATAAAAAAATATCCCAAAGTAGATTTGAAAATTGAGGAGCACACCACTAAGAATATGGAAAGACTTTTGGTGGAAGGAAAATTAGATGCTGGAATTGCGGCCACACCTCTCAACCATGACAAAATTAAAGAGAGACCACTCTATTATGAGCCATTTGTAGGATACGTGCCACCTTCACATCTTTTGGCCAAAAATGAAACAATAACTGTTGAAGCTATCGAGAATACTGAAATGTTAGTTTTGGAAGATGGCCATTGTTTTAGGCAACATGTCTTGAATCTTTGTCAAACTAAAAAACAGCAACATCCGCGTTTCGATCTTAAAAGTGGAAGTTTTGAAACTTTAGTTCATCTAGCAGATCAAGGTTTGGGAATGACACTTCTGCCCTATCTTCAAACACTCAATATGGCTGTAAAACCTAAACAAAATTTACGATATTTTGAGCACCCTGTGCCCGCTAGAGAAATTAGTCTTATTTTTTCAAAGGCACAATTAAAAACCCCTATAATAAATGTATTGCATGATTTAATCGCTGCGGTGATTAGGGGACTTATTCAATTAGAAGAAGTGCGTATTATTGCCCCTAAATAATTGATATATTATTTAATTGAGGATTTTGTTTAAGAAAACAAAGCACCCAAGTATTCAAAAGTAATACCTCTGCATGGTCTAAGTTAGCTTGTGCTTTATGTAACTCTTTGTGGAAAAGAGTTGCGTCAAAACTTACTTTTCTTAAGACAGTCTTATAAAAAACCAAGCCTCGCGAATATCCCATATTGCTTATTTAATCAATTCTCTAAATTAATAGAATGCCTTGATTCAAAATGTTGGAGAAATGTTAAATTAATATTATGTTATATACATACATATATAATATGCATGACATAAATACAGCCATTAAAAAGAAATTGAACAAATGAGTCATGTAGTTTTTCAATGTCATGATTGCTCACTTTAAAAAAAAATAAATAAGGCATTTACGCAATTAAATATTGTTGAGATTCGATTGCTTCTATTTTTGAGAAAGCTTATATTTGCCCTCAACTTTTTCGGGGTGTAGCGTAGCCCGGTCATCGCGCCTGCTTTGGGAGC
>CEOF01146375.1_pt1 | contig 18251 bp, 17 predicted proteins | sample 361311 | NCBI WGS metagenome assembly CEOF01 (sample SAMEA2619667, study PRJEB7988) | marine metagenome | biome: marine biome (ENVO:00000447); feature: surface water layer (ENVO:00002042); material: "saline water (ENVO:00002010), including plankton (ENVO:xxxxxxxx)" | depth 5 m
ATCAGGTGGTCGCAGGTTCGATCCCTGCACGCCCCACCATATTTCAGACACTTACGGGTGTTTGGAAATCGATACCGCGAATTACATAGCTGGTTCTTGATTTGAGATGGCTTGGTTCAAGACTTACAGAGTATCAGGGAGTACTCTCGAATCTATTCCTCTCGGTACCGTAGTTTCTCTTCCTCATCAGTCGTATGATCCACTCTATCGCTGGTCTCTTGATGTGTTGTGAACAACGAGACCCTTTCTCGAGGGAATAAGAGTTCTAGGCAGAATATGGAAAATGATGCGTTGCCGTTTGAGGAATTTATCGAAGAGACTACGGAGCTCTTGGATGATCTAGAAGCATTAATTCTGAAATGGGAGACATCTCGTGACGACCCTGAGACAATCGACGCGCTTTTTCGGGGGATGCACACAGTTAAAGGCGGCGCGGGTATTGTCAAAGAGTCGAGGCTTGCGGATTATGCTCACGAACTTGAAAACCTGTTAGACCAAGCGAGAGCTGGTAAGGTTCTATATAGCGAAAAACTCGGATCAGTTCTCCTCCAATCCCTGGATTGCATAAGACGTTATCTGTCGTCTGTTGGAAATGGTGCGCAGCCGGATCTGATTTGTATTGAAGAGAACCTAAACGAAATCCAGCCTCTATTGCAGTCGCCCCCTTCTTTGTCGAATGACGTCGACGTGGCGAGGGTTATCGGGCAGACACCCTCTGTGGCTGAGAGTCAATCCACCCCGACCCCTTATCTCATCACGCTCAAATTCGATCCAGAAACTTTCCGAAAAGGACGAGATCCCTTGCTGCTACTGCAACAGATCTCCGAATTGGGCGAGTGTGTTCCAGTGGTCCATCAAGACCGTTTGCCCGACTACGCTGAATTTGATCCACAGACATTGTATCTGTGGTGGACTTTAAAACTGGTTACCACGGCACAGCCGGCCGAAATCAACGAACTTCTGCAATTCTTCCGTTCCGGAAATCAACTCTCGGTTGTTCCATTTGAAGAAACTCCGGATGAAACCGAGTCAGTAGCGCGGGCTCATGAAGAGCAGCTTAACCGAGCGATTACTGACGGACTTGGGCTAAGGCCTGGGCCCGCAAGGTTAGATCATGATGATGAGCGGGACAGTAAAGAACGCGAGAGCGCTGAATCGAGCGAAGCGAGTTCAGCCACAAAGTCCATTCGTGTAAGCCTCGATCGCCTTGAGAAAATTCAGAACCTCATTGGGGAGACAGTGATAAACCAATCCCGGTTAAGTCAGTTGTGCATGCATGCAGAACAGCTCGATCCAGAATTCGCCGCTTCCCTTAGCGCGTTCTACGAGGAGAATGCGCGCGCTGTGCAATATATGCAAGACGAAATGCAAGCGGTCCGAATGGTGCAGGTTGGGACAGTATTTTCCCGTTTGCGACGCTTGGTTCGTGATTATTCGGTGAAGTCCAAAAAGGAGATTCGCCTGGTTATCGAAGGCGGTGAGACCGAACTAGATAAAACGGTAACAGATCGATTGCATGGTCCGTTGCTCCATCTCATTCGCAACGCTATGGATCATGGGCTTGAAAATTCCGAAGACCGTCGTCATGCGGGAAAAGATCAAAAAGGCAGCATCACGCTTCGTGCGTCCCATAAAGGGGGGCATGTCATCGTCGAAGTCGAAGACGATGGAAGAGGTTTTGATCTTCGCAGGATTCAAGAAAAGGCGCTGGATCTCGGGCTGGTTGACGCGAAAGACGATCTTTCCACCCAACAATTACTGCAGCTGGTATTCCATCCAGGATTCACAACCACTGACGCTGTAACCGAAGTGTCCGGAAGAGGGGTGGGCATGGACACCGTTAAACGGGATATTGAAGCCTTGCTGGGAACCATCGATATCTTCAGCACTCAGGGCAAAGGCACCAAACTAAGACTAAATCTTCCACTCACCTTAGCGATCATTGACGGCATGGTCGTCCGAGTGGGCTTGCTAAACTTCGTACTGCCCCTCGTGTCTGTTATTGAGGCAGTTCGACCGACAGTTTCCGACTTAAAAAAGGTAAAAACCGACGGTGAAGTGGTGGAAATTCGAGGAGAATTTCTGCCATTGGTTCGACTCCATGAGAAGTTTATGGTCGATTGCGACCATAAGAGTCCAGCGGACGCGGTCGTCCTGGTCATTCACCAAGGGGAAAGAAAACAGTGCCTAATGGTCGATGAAATAGTTGATCAGCGGCCTGTGGTGATAAAAAACCTGGACGAAAATTTTGTTCAAGTACCTGGGATGTCAGGCGCGACGATAATGGGTGATGGAAAAGTTTCATTCATACTTGATGTAGCAACCGTCATGAACTAGAAAATTCGATTTACGCCAATGATTGAATCAACTCCACCAACACCGCCCAGTCCGTCGACCGAGCACGATCTTGACGTCGCAGAGGATTTGGAGTGGGAATTCTCTGAACAAGCCGGACCCCAAGTTATTGCATTCAAACTGGGTGACGAAACATACGGAATAAATATTCTTGAGACGCGAGAGCTCGTTACCTATCCGACGGGAGAAGTGACTCCGATTCCAGGCACGCCAGAGTTCATTGTTGGGGTAATCAATCTTCGCGGTGTCGTCATCCCTGTAATGGATTTGAGAATTCGGTTTAATTTTTCGGAAGCCACTTATGATGATGACAAAGTAATTGTTATCGTCGAGGTCGAAGGCAAACAGATCGGCTTAATTGTCGACTCTGTGTCTGATGTAGCGTTTATTGCTGAAGACCAGGTGCAATCGGTCGAGCATTTTTCCAGTGGGATTGATACGGCGTACATTAGCGGCATCGTTGAGGTGAAGGAGACGATGTTGATTCTGCTTGATATTCAACAGCTTCTGTCACGCGACGAATTAAATTCGTTGGTAAGGATCGATTCTCCAAGTGAGCCCTAAACGCAAGGTCTTGATCATCGATGACTCCGCTGTCGCACGAAAGGCGTTAAGCAGTATCTGTTCTCAGAGTGAGGACTTGGAAGTCGTAGGGACTGCCCCGGATGCAATGGTAGGGCTGCGTAAGATCGAATCGCTACAGCCAGACGTAATCACGTTAGACGTAGAAATGCCAGGAATGGATGGCCTAACTTTTCTGGAAAAGCTGATGAAGTCGGACCCGCTTCCGGTAGTAATGGTCAGCGCTCACACCGAGTCAGGGTCCGGTGCGGCGCTTCGCGCCCTCGACCTTGGGGCTATCGATGTTGTGGAGAAGCCACGGATAGAAGTGCGTGATGGACTGAATCGACTCGCCGACCTCATTATCGACAAGGTCAGAGCCGCGAGTTATGCAAGGGTCGCAACCCCAGCCGAGCGCTTTTTCGATAGAAGCTCAGCAGAACCCGTACAGATTTCTCCAGCAGAACGCGAAAAGATTGGGAGTTTGCCCAACCAACATGTAATTGCTATCGGAGCGTCGACCGGCGGCCCGCAGGCGCTGTCCAGTATATTCCGGGTATTGCCTCGGGACTTGCCCCCAATCCTGATCGTCCAACACATTACGCCCTCATTTACAGAATCTTTCTGCAATAGTTTGGATCATGATTCGCAACTTACCGTTCAATTAGGTGCCGAGGGCGCCTGTCTTCGACGCGGCCATGCTTATTTAGCTCCAGGAGATCAACACATGTTACTCCGACGAACGGGAGATGATTTAACGCTGACGTTATCAGACCATGATCGAGTTAATCGGCATAGACCTTCTGTTGATGAATTATTCAAATCAGTAGCCGAGTCAGCCGGTAGTTTCGCAACTGGGATCTTGCTTACAGGTATGGGAGTAGATGGTGCAGAGGGTCTAGCCCTTATGCGAGGCAAAGGGGCGTGGACGCTTGCTCAGGACGAGAGCTCGTCGGTTGTTTTTGGAATGCCACGGGTAGCAATTGAACAAAATGGAGCGGACCAGGTTATTGGTCTCGATGAGATTCCTAAAGCGATAGTTGAGCATTTCATCGTCGAGTCCAATAACTAAACATCCGAGAGACGAAAGGAGCTGTTTATGAAAGGAATGACGATCAGCCGAAAATTGCTGCTAATCTTTTTGGTCAACATAGTCGTTATTGGATGCATTGCGGGAATCGTTTTTTATTCCTTCCAGGGATTGACAGGCACCATTGCCTATAGTTCGAAAACACTTGGCGACTACAGGGCGGATTTAGACGTTCTGCGAGTGCAGCAAAGTCAATTGGAGGGATTGACCCGACCATTTTATCTAAACGTCACTTCGTTATCGGTGGAGCAAGCAAAAGAGCATATTGATCGCTCCTTGGACGCGTTGGTGGAGAACATCTTGGTGCTTCAATCAACAAGATATGAATCAGTAAATAAATTGGGAACCCATCGCTCTCAGGTCATCGCAGAGACATATGGGCTAAGCCAGTCCAGTCTGCCTGACTCCAATTCCTCGTTGACAGGCGAATTGGAAGCAATGGAGAAGCGAATCCAGGAATCAATCAGGCCAATCATTAATGAGATTGCGGATACAGCAATCTTGCTTAGCGAACGAGAAAATCGACTGGCTGAGGTCCGACCGCTCCTCGTCGATGCATATGCCGAGCTCAAGTCGGTGCGAAAGCGGCTGATGTTTCTTTACCAGAAAAAAGCAGGGCTCGTAACGGGTATGCCTGAATACAATGATTTTGTTAACACCTTCATGGGGGGGGAACAAGGCCATGATCAGGAGGCTACCCTGGATGGAAATCTTTTCTATCAGTTAGAAAAGACCATCGGCGAGTTGGCTGACTTATTGGTCGATACCAGCGGGGAACCTGGACAACAGACACAGGCAGGGGCGCGGAAGATGTTTCTTGTTGCGGCTTCCAACATAGGACTTGCGAGCTTTGATAGGAAGATTGACGAGTTGCAATCAATAGGCGACCGCAGTGAGGAAATTACCGATAAGCTAAGTAAGTATGTTCAGGCCGTCGACAATGCCCAGGTAAGCACAGCCTTCACCCTTCTTGAAGAGGCGATCGCCCAGGTTCTGACGATAACTGAAGGTCAGATCGTGGCGAGTCGAGATAGCCAGCGTCTTTCGACACAGTTTTCTGATGCAAACAATAGTTTAGGCAAGTCAGTGCAGGAATTAAGCCGCACTATTGAAGCAGAACGTCAAAGAGTCAGTGATGGCATTCTCGCGGACGGCCAAAATTTCCTGACCATTTTGATCGCGATTGCTCTGGTAGGCGCTCTGATCAGTTTGATCGTCGGGTTTTTTGTGAAGCAATCGATTACGAGACCCGTAAATAGTTTGGTTGAGGTCGCACAGGATATCGCGCAAGGCGAAGGGGACCTCACTAAGAGACTCTCGACTTCTGAGACTGGTGAACTCGGCGAGTTGTCAAGCTGGTTCAATTCGTTTCTTACGCGTTTGAGCGGGCTGATTATCGAGATAAAGGACTTCGCGAACAACATCGAGCATGCCTCGAAAGAGATCGCGTCTGGAAACAAGGACCTCTCAGAACGAACTTACCGCCAAAGTGCGGCGCTCCAAGAGACTGCCAGTTCAATGGAGCAGATGAATAGCATCATCCAGAATAGTGCCGAGGATGCCAGGAAAGCCTACGAGAGAACGCAGGAAACCCAAGATAGCGTCGCTGCAAATCGCCAGAAACTTCTAGATGTGGTAACGGAGACGATTCAAACAAATAAAGAAATGTTGAACAGCGCTCAGGAGACGAATGCTCGGGTCGTGAAAGGTATGGCAGATATCTCTGACAATTCGGAAAAGATGGCGGGCATCATTACTTTGATGAACGATATTGCTTTCCAAACTAACCTGCTTGCACTTAATGCTTCGATAGAAGCCGCTCGGGCTGGCGAGCATGGGAAGGGTTTCGCAGTCGTTGCGACAGAGGTCAGGAAATTGGCTTCGCGTTCATCAAAGGCATCAACGGAGATCGGCGGGCTAATTGAAACTAATCTCGCCAGTGTGACTGCGGGGCAAGATCTTGTTAAGGATGGAGAACAGAGTCTCGAGCAACGGCGCCTCAAGGTGGAAAATATGCTGGGCAGCCTGCAGGAAAGCAGTAACATGAATCTTACGCATATCCAACAAGCGTTTGGGGAACTTGCTGAGTTGATGGAGAATGTAAAGACAGCTTCAGAAGAGCAGGCGAAGGGCGTTAGCGAAGTGAATCAGGCGTTAGCCGATATGGAACGTCTCACTCAAGACAATGCAACGCTTGTTGAGGAGAACTCAGCCGCCAGTAGCAGCATGGCAACCGATACCGCAAATCTTGCTAGGCTTTTAGCGGCGTTTCACGTCGATCGCCATGACACCGACGGATCTGACGCAGGGGCTTCGTCAGCCACTGCAACGGCACTGGTAGGTGACGAAGTTAATGTAGATGAAGAAGAACTGAGGTTCTATAGTCAACCTCTTATCGAGGAGCATACTAAATTCGAATACCTACCGGCGAAGCCTGTTGACAATGGCTCGAATGAATCTGCGACTGACACAGAAAAAGAGGAGCCATTCCGTTGAAACGCATCTCCGCTGTATCTTAGGCAATGATTGTGTCGCTGGAGCTGCCAAGCGAGGATCACTATCGTGGATTTCAGGATCTGGCACTCAAGAAGTTAGGGCTCTCTCTAGGGTCCGGCAAAGGTTATCTTCTGCGAGGCCGCCTGCAACGTCGGATGTCGAAGTTGGGGCTGAATGATTACGGCGATTACCTCCGACTCATTTCATCGGATTCTGGTGCAGAGGAGTTACAACATTTCCTCAATGCAATAACGACGACCAAGACAGATTTTTTTCGAGAACGCGAACACTTTAACTGGTTGTCGCAGGAGATCTTTCCCTCCATAAAGCAGTCCCACCTCGAGAGCGGCAGGAAAAAAATTCGTCTTTGGAGTGCCGGCTGTTCGTCAGGCCAAGAGGCCTATTCTTTGGGCATGACCGCGCTAGAATCATTTCGCGATCAGATGGATTCAGAGTTTGATCTAAGGATATTGGGGACGGACGTCAATACCGAAGCCCTGTCGATTGCACAGGCAGGGGTTTATCCGTCTGAGGCAGTGAGTTCACTGGGAAATCGACCAACAGCACCCTACTTTAAGCCAATGATGCTGCCTGAGAAGCAACTGTCTCAGGCTCAAACGGCACTTACCAATCTCATCGAATTTCGAAAAGTAAATCTGATGCAGAAGGATTATCCGATCGCAACCAAATTTGACGTAATCCTGTGTCGAAACGTCTTGTATTACTTCGATCCGGTGCCCCGGCAGAAGGTGCTAGAACGACTATCAAGTTATCTGGTTGATGGAGGTTGGCTGGTTCTTAGTCTGACCGAGATCGGCTATGAAGTGGCAGGCCTAAATAAAGTTCGCGGCCACCTTTTCCGAAGGGACTGTCGGTAAACACTCTTGTAGTGAGAAATGTTCAAAGCTGAACTCAACGATAACGTATTGGCGCTGTCCGGTCGCCTCGTTTCGTCAAACGTTCCGTCTGTGCATCAACCTGGACTGCGTTTGCTGGATCAGAACTCGGGTGAACTGTTCATCGACCTTAGTAAAACTGACGATGTGCTGGATCTCGTCGGTATTCAGTTTCTCGCGGTTCTCTATCGGTCTGCGAAGGGTCGAGGAAAGCAGCTCAAGATTCTCGGAATACAAGAGATTCAGAAGCGGTCGATTGAAGCAGCTGGATTTCAGTTTCTGATATATGACCAAGCGCGCTAAATCCATGCCCGTGACTGTTTTGCTTGCCGATGATTCCACCACGATTCGTCGGTACGCAAGATCGATCCTGGAAGAGGGAGATGACGAGTGCAGAGTGATCGAGTGCGAGCACGGAGGGCAGGCACTCCAATGGCTATCTTCCGCGCTCGATGAAGAACTTCCTGATTTAATCATTCTGGACAGGAATATGCCTGTGTTAACGGGGGATGAGACTGTCCGAATATTAAAACTGAATACTGCATGGCAATCCATCCCGATTCTATTTTTGACGGCGCAATCAGACTACGACGACATTTACTCGGCAAAGAGCGCATTGGGCGTGGATGGTTACTTATGCAAGCCGTTTGAGCCAAGCGCGTTGTTAGCAGAGGTCCGTAAGCTCGCCAACAGCGCCGCTGACTCTGACAAGGCAGGTCTGCCTGAGCATCCTGGAACGGAAGGCACGAGCCGGAAACCGTCCAGTCAAGGAAATGATCAAGCAATGGGTGAGGGGATGGTTGAATTGTTCCTTGAAGAGGCCAGGGCGCACATCGAGCAGATCAGTGAAAACCTTATCTCGGTGCGAGGCGGTGCCGATGTCACTACGTGGCAGGCGATCTGTTATTCCGCTCATACCATCAAAGGCTCGGCAGGGATTGTGGGGCTTGAGAGTCATTCTCGGCTCGGCAAAGTGATAGAAGACTACAGTCGCACGGTTAGCACACAACCAGTACTTTTTGAGCTCGGTCATCTCGACCTTTTGGAGGGAGCGATAGGTTTATTGAGAGATTTAAATGAGTCGACGACGATACACCCTGACGAGCAGGACCCCGGCATTGTCCAGAGCGTAAATGAATTGGAAATGATGCTCGGGCGGTTGATGGCTTCGAACGATTCCCCGAAGAGCAATCGAGAGAACGCCGATCCAATCGAAACTCCGGCACTACTTGAAGGTAATCCCAGGAATACAGTCGGCGAGTCCCTAGAGTCTGAGCAAGGAGTTGAACTCTCGACGGGTGGTCCACAAGTTGACGGTACCGAGAAAGCTGCGGTAGTGGTGCTTTTGATCGATGACCAGAAGCTGGTCGGTGAGACTGTTCGCCGAATGTTGGCAGATCAGCCTGGCACAGATTTTCATTTCTGTAGCAACCCGCTCGATGCTGTCCAAGTAGCTAAAAAACTTCGACCCACTGTTATCCTGCAAGATCTTGTTATGCCTCAATTAGACGGATTGGAATTGGTTCGTCATTTTCGGTCTGAACCGGTGTTGCGCGACGTTCCGCTAGTTGTACTTTCTGGAACGGAGGATCCCAAGACGAAAGCTAAGGCGTTCGCTCTCGGCGCGAATGACTATATGGTAAAGCTTCCAGACGCAGTGGAAGTGATCGCCAGAATCCGATACCACTCTAAAGGTTATTTGAATCTGCGCGAGCGAGAGGCCCACCTCACGCGAATTACCTGGCTTGCGGAGCATGACACTTTGACAGGATGTTTGAATCGCCGTACTTGGTACGACCGGATGGCAGAGGCTGCAGGATCATTGTCCTCCGGAGACAGTCTAGCTGTAGCAATCTGTGATATCGACTTCTTTAAAAAGATCAACGATACCCATGGACATCTTTGTGGAGATGAAGCGCTCAAGCATTTTGTCAACGTGCTGCAAACGGAACTCGCGAATGCTGGCGTCTTGGGGCGATGGGGTGGTGAAGAGTTTGGTATTTTTTTGCCGTTAACCTCACAAGCAGGCAAGCCGTTAGAGGAGGCGGTTACGATGCTTAACGCTGTGCGAACGTCTATCGAACATTCCCCGCTTACTTGGGAGAACGAGACCGTCGCCATTACCATGAGCGTGGGTGTTGCGTTGTGTGATGGTGCTAAATCCGAATCCATTGGGACCGTGTTGTCGCGAGCCGATGAAGGTGTTTATCGAGCGAAAGAATCGGGGAGAAATCAAGTTGTCCCGATGCAGTAATGTCGCGAACGTGACTCCCGTCATCCCCATAGAAAATATGCAAACTCTTGAGACTCTGAAACAGATCAGATGGTCGCAGACGCGATCCCTGCACGGTCTGTCCTGATTCGAGCAACTCCAGGGCTTAGCAAAGAACCCATTCGGCATTAAATGTGAAGCCAGAATTCATTGATCATTCGCTATTCTTGCGGTTATAAATCAGTCTGAATCCAAACAAATTCAGCCAAGCATATGGGGTCATTCATCTTTCCCGCAGCAGAGGTCGAGGCGAGTGCGGACTTTATTCCTGACCGTAAAGTCCATACGGCAATTCCCGTGACGGGTGAGAACTGTCAATTGGTTTGGGCAAAATTCGAACCCGGCGGCACCTACGAGCTTCATAGCCATACCCACGAGCAGGCGAGCGTGATGATCTCAGGTCGTATGCGCCTTACAGTAGGAGACGAAGTCAGGGAAATTGGTCCTGGTGATATGTGGTTTGCGCCAGCGCATATTGAACATGGTGGTGAAATTCTGGGCGACGAGCCCGTTGTCTTTATTGATATATACGCGCCGCCTGCCGAATGGATTGCCCAGTGGGTCGAGGAGAATAGGCAAAGAGTAAAGAAATGAAGAGCCTGGACCCGAGCGATTAATTGTTTGTACCTAACTTTATCCGTCTACAAAGGAGAAAATTGAAGTGATCAACGCTTTTGTTCGAAGAGTCGTCTTGTTATTGTTTTTATTCGGATGCGCTCTAACCGCAGGAGTTGCGTCTGAGTTGCCGATTACAGTGTGGAAGAGTCCGACGTGCGGGTGTTGCCAGGCCTGGGTCGATTATTTGGAAGATAACGGGTTCAGCGTGACCGCACATGATGTCGACGATGTAACGCCAATCAAGCAGGAACTTGGGCTCACTAATCCCGCGTTGTATTCCTGCCATACGGCACTGATTGATGGATATATCGTGGAAGGTCATGTGCCTGTGTCCGATATCAAAAGGCTGCTCGCGGAGCGTCCAGAGATCGTTGGTATCACAGCACCCGGCATGCCTCAGATGTCTCCCGGAATGCACAGTCTAGAGCCCAAAGGTTACGATGTCCTCCAGTTCAATTCGCACCAGCAATTGAGCATCTTTTCCCGGTACTGATGTGTTGGCGGAACGCGAAAATCAGGGACCGGCAACCGAAGTTTGACTGAAACCACGCAGCGAATTTGGGTGGACGCGGATGCGTCACCCAAGGCCGTTAAAGAAATTCTTTATCGCGCATCTGAGAGAACCAGAACCCCTGTGACGTTCGTCGCAAATCAATTGCTTGAGGTACCCCGATCTTTATTCATCAGCGCCGTCAAGGTAGCGTCCGGTCTTGATGTTGCGGATAACTACATCGTTGAACATGCAAATAATGGGGATATCGTGATCACCCAGGATATCCCCCTTGCGGCAGAACTTGTTGCAAAAGGGTGTGTGGTCCTTAATCCGCGTGGCGAGAAGTACACAAAAGAAAACATTGGGCAACGTCTGAGCATGCGGGACTTTATGGACTCATTGCGAAGCAGTGGCGTGCAGACCGGCGGGCCCGATGCATTCAGCAAGAGGGATCGAATGACGTTTGCCAATGCTCTGGACAGCGTATTGATCCGTCGTTAATGGTTTCGCTGCCGGGACGATACCGCATTGCACGCTGTCGCGTATCCTGGCAATACTGTTCAACAGAACAACGCCGTGCGTGATTGCAAAGATGGGGGCTAATGTAACTGCCATTGAATCACTGGTATTTTTTACGTGAGCCCTGTATAGTCCCGCCTCCCCAGAAAGGGGACCGCGTTTCTGATCGTGTGCTTGTTCCCCATCACCTGTGTTACTGCCAGTAATACTTCGTGGTCCTTGACGATTAATTCGCAACGACCTGGTTAACCCAGGCGCAGCAGGGTTGCGAAACCCCCCATCATTACTATTTGTACTCAAAGCGGCAAAAGTGCCGTGAGGATCATATTTTGCAATTTAATGAACTTGAGCTCGATTCGAGAATACAGCAGTCGATCGAGAAAGCGGGTTTCGTCAAGCCGACGGAAATTCAGCAGCGTGCGATTCCTGTCGTAATGTCTGGTGCAGACCTGATGGCCTCGGCGCAGACCGGGACAGGTAAAACAGCAGCCTTTGTTCTTCCAGCCCTAGATCGCATCCTGCGTCGGCCTAAAAAGCCTGGCAATGGCCCTCGTGTGCTGGTGCTCACCCCGACCCGCGAACTTGCCATGCAGGTGAATCAGAACATCCGCCAGTTCAGTCGCTTCTCTAAGGTGTCTACGGGATCAATCATCGGGGGAATGGCGTATGGGCCTCAGCTGAAATTACTTCGTGGGCGCCTTGATCTGCTGGTGGCAACGCCCGGACGTTTGCTCGACCACATGGAGCGGGGCAAGGTTGATTTTTCCCGACTCGAAATCTTGGTGCTGGATGAAGCCGATCGGATGCTGGATATGGGCTTTATCGATGCGGTCAAAGAAATCGCTGAAGCGACTCCCAAAGACCGCCAGACCCTGCTGTTCTCCGCAACCTTGGAAGGGCGGGTGCATAAGGTGGCAAATCAATTGCTCAAGAAACCAGAAAGCATTGCCTTGGCGGCTAGCAATCGGCGTCACAAGTCGATCCAGCAGCATATGCACCATGCAGATAGCAAAGCGCACAAGCAAAAGCTTTTGGAACATCACCTGGAAAGTGGACAGCTCTTTAAGTCACTGGTCTTCACCGCAACAAAACGAGGGGCAGAGCAGGTGGCCAAGGTGTTGCGAGGAAAGAATCTGAAGAGCGCTGCCCTGCATGGTGACATGAGCCAGAATAAACGCAGACAAACGGTTGAAAACCTGCGAAAAGGCCGAATCGATACGCTGGTCGCCACCGATGTTGCAGCGCGTGGACTGGATATCAAGGATATCAGTCACGTGATCAACTACGATTTGCCAACCGTTGCAGAAGACTACATTCATCGAATCGGGCGTACCGGGCGCGCAAGTGCGACCGGTTGTGCGATCTCACTGGTGGGTCCTGCTGATTGGACGAAGCTTTCTCAGATTGAAAAACTCATTGGGCAGAAGGTGAAAAGAGAGGTGGTCGATGGTCTCGAGCCAACCAGTGGAGAGCCCAAGCCCGCCGCTAAACCCAAGCGTACAGCGAAGCCACGACGCAGGTTCAGCAAGGGCGCCAAACAGGCAACCACACACAAACCTGGCAGCTGGCGTCAGAGGCAGGCTGGAGCAAAGCGGTCCAAGTCGGCGGGAGTCAAAAAAGCGGCGTGAGCCAACTGGAAATTCCAGATCAGGTGACTGATCAAGGACCAGTCAGATATTCTTTCTGAGAACAAATGACCTGTCATGGGACAGGCTGGGAATGCGCTGACGTGCTGTTGCCACCTCGTCCAGATTTATCACCGCGCTGACAACTCCAACCTGATCACCGCCGTCGGCAAGAACCTCCCCCCAAGGGTTGATGATTAGAGAGTGCCCATAGCTTTCGCCGCCGCCTGCGACCTCACCAATGGCACAGGGCGCAACAACAAAAGCCCCATTTTCTATTGCGCGCGCTCTGTTGAGGATATGCCAGTGAGCCTCTCCTGTTTTCTTTGTGAAGGCAGCCGGAACCAGCAGAATTTCGGCACCTGATTGAGACAGTTCCCGGTAGAGATGCGGGAAGCGCAAGTCGTAGCAAACTGTCTGCGCGATCTTGGCAAAAGAGGTCTGACAGATAGTTGCTTCGTCTCCGCCGCGAACCGTTGCGCTTTCACGGTACGACTGCTTTTCAGAAAGATTGACGTCGAACAGGTGAATTTTGTCGTATCGACTTACGATGTTTCCTTCTTCACCTATAAGGTAGCTCCGGTTAAGAATCTTGTTATCGGGGCCATCGATGGCGACTGAGCCGATAAGCATGAATTTGCTCCTGTCTTTGGCAAAAGTCCGGAGGCCGTTTAAGACAGGGTGAGATGCTTCGGGTGCGCTTGGCGGTGCAAAGCTTGCGCCTTCAGTTTTGAGTCCGCCACAGTACTCGGGGGTGGCAATAAAATCGGCACCGCTTGTTGCCGCCTCTTCGGCCAGCGATATCGCCTGATCCAGCGCAGTCTGAAAATTCGGCTGGGGACTTGTCTGCAAGCAGGCGATCTGCAAGCGTCTTTTTGTGCTGTTCATGACTTAATCCCGTTGATGCCAAGAAGTCGGTATTGCGACGGCGCTGGTTACTTTGATCTCGACCAGGCGAATCGCTCAAATTCCTTATCCACCGGTGTCTTCGTCAGATGGTTAACGTAATTGCTGAGCACTTTCTCTGAGATTCCCAGCACGACCTCCAGGATATTCCGGCGCGTGTACCCGGCATCGAGGAATGCTGTAATTTCAGCATCCGATGCATGCCCACGGTTTCTCACCAGAATGAGCGTGAAATCACGCAGTGCCTCCAATCTGGCGTTCGGCAAGGGGGTTTCATCACGCAGCGCGGTATTTAACTCATCACTCACTTTCATTGCTTTTGCCATGGACGTATGCGCAGGAACGCAGTACTGACATTCGTGCTCGACATTGATCGTCTGCCAAACCACCGTCTTTTCCTCATCACCCAGGGTTGCATCATCGAAAGCATCGGACAAAGCCTTATAGCCGCGCAGGGCTTCCGGGGATTCAGCGAGCATTCCATAAAAACCGACAATCCGCCCTGAAGACGCAATAAACTGTTCTAGTAAAGGCTTGCTTCCTTCGGGCGCACTGTCCAAATCGTGCGGGGTAAATTCGGTCGTCATTGTTTGATCCTTATTGGGGTTTAGTTAAGTGTGTTTCTTAGATTCTGGCAAAATTGATCTATTCAAAAAAAACAAAGCATCGGCTTTCGATGCTTTGCCGGCCTGCGGCAGTTGCGTCTTTAACGCGTGGATCCTCAAATGAGGTGTGTGGGGTAAATCTGGCTCGACCGTCATTGGCCGAGTCATACACCTTAAAGAGCAAGGCTTCGTTCATCTGCATGTCCGGGTAGTAACACCAGTGATGCAAAGGATTAAAGGTCGTCATCTGGACAGTGCCGACACGATCTTTTGAGACTCGGGGGACGCTGACCAGATCCTCGTCGACAACTGAAGACGCGTCACACAGCGCGAGTGGAAAGTTGGACACGGGCCCCGCCATTGAGCGCCAGACATTGATAATCGCAAAACGATTCTTCTCGAGTGCCTTGGCCTCTTGAGGAAAAAAGTCGCGCAAACGCCTGGGGCCGGATGCGTCATCATAGTCATTGTGAATAGTTGCCGCGGGCTCGCGAATGCCATGCTGGCGCTGGGTGTCAATTGATGAAGCGCGCCGGGTGTGATCAAAGATCTCGACTCTCTTTGCTCCGGTGATATCGGTCAGTAGCGATTGGAGTTCCTTTTCGTAGATCGACACAATCTCGGTCTCTGAAAAAAAATCAGTCACTTGAGTTTGTTGATTGGCCAGAAAAAACCCTTCCCGATCAAGCGAGGTTTCCAGGCGGCGCGCGCTACGCATCTTTACGGATCTTGTTTCATAAACGCCCTCCTCAGAGGCGCTATCGCCGCCGCCGATTGAAGGGCGGACCACCGCGCTTTTCTCACCGACGGCAAGATACCGTAGGGAAACTGTTAAATCGCCAGTGACAGAGGATGAGTTCATGGGTCTTGGATCTTGTTCACGGATAAATTGTAAGATGAAAGCGGGATCGATTGATGTGAATCAAAGCAGTAACATACTATGTGCTAAAAACGACGGATCAGGTGGAGGCGAGATCAAATGGGGAATGTAGGAGTAGCAGCAACGCAGATGGCGTGCACTTGGGAGCAGGATGAAAACATCAATCGGGCGGAAAACCTGGTACGTCAGGCGGCGGCCGGTGGGGCCTCTATCATCCTGATTCAAGAGTTATTTGAAACGCCGTATTTTCCGATCGAGCAATGCCACAAGCACCGCTCGTTGGCTCGTCCGTTAGAGGAAAGTCAGGTGGTCAGGCGCTTTTCCGCCCTCGCGAAGGAGTTAGAGGTCGTACTGCCGATCAGCTTTTTTGAAAAAGCGGGGGAGGTCTATTTCAATTCTGTGGCGATGGCCGATGCGGATGGCACGATCCTTGGCGTCTACAGAAAATCACACATCCCCAATGCGCCAGGTTATCAGGAAAAGGAGTATTTCAGTCCGGGTGACACGGGTTTTCGGATCTGGAAGACCCGATATGGCAAAGTCGGTGTACTCATCTGCTGGGATCAATGGTTTCCCGAAGCAGCGAGATGCCTGACTCTCATGGGGGCCGATATCATTCTTTATCCTACTGCGATTGGTTCGGGTCTTGGAGGTGGCGGGGATATGCTGACAGGCAATGACTCGGTGGATGCCTGGCGTAACGCGATGTGCGGACACGCGGCATGCAATATTCTGCCGGTCGTTGCCTCTAACCGGATCGGTCGGGAATACATGAGCGAATTACCAGACGTGCATCTTGAGTTCTATGGTCACTCCTTTATCGCTGATCACGAAGGCCAGGTCGTAGCACAGGCAGGGAGAGATCAGGAAGAGATGTTGGTTCATCGCTTTGATTTCGATCAGATCAAAGAATATCGTGACTCCTGGGCGGTCTTTCGCGATCGCCGGCCGGATCTCTACAGCACGCTAGCGACCCTTGACGGCAGATGACCCGGGCCGCGGGCGTTGAGGACGTTTCGTTTTCTAACGAAGGTTAAACGGGCTTTGGGGGTTCGCCGCTGATTGCGGTGGATCTGCGCCCATCCGTCCCAACAGGCACCTCACCATTTAGCGTCACCCGGTAGAGTTCACGACTGAAGTCGGTATCAAAAATGTCGCCGATGGCTTGATGCTGGGTAGCGCGATTGACCCAAAAAGCGATGCTGCCAGCGTTCCAGCGAAGGCGGATGGTGAATTCGGGCCGGAGGCAGTGTTCCCAGAGATACTCCAGCAGGCACTGACTTTCTCTTGGGGTCAGGCCTACGATATGGTCAACGTAAGCCGGGTCGGTAAAGAGCGTCTTTTCACCTGTCTCAGGGTGCACGGTCACCAAGGGGTGTTCTGACACCATGCCCTTTTGTTCAATGAGTTTGTTGTAGTCGCTCTTGTTTTTGGAGTCAGATGCCGGCCGATATCGATAAACGGCTCCTAAAGAAGACAAAAACTCCTGCATGGGCGCAGACAGCCCATCGAAGGCCTTCACCATATTCAACCATTGAGTATCACCACCATACGGCGGCAGAGCGACCGAGCGAAGAATCGATGCTGCCGGGGGATTAATCGCCGCAGTGATGTCGGTATGCCAGCCAGTCCAGGCCCGTTTGACTGTCACATCGCCCGCCTGGGCGGTACGGTGCTTCACCACCGGGTAGATTTCAGGATATTCGTTGTGATTACCGAAAATCACATGCCCCGGGGTGGGTTCGCCAAACTGTCTTGCAAGGGCCACGTGCTCGCGATGGGTCAGTTCCTGATCGCGAAAGAAGACCACCCGCCACTTCAGGAGTGCATCGCGAACTTCGCGGATCTCAACCTGGCTAAGAGGATGGCGTAGGTCGACGCCGCTGATCTCTGGGCCGGTATGCACCGACATCGGCGTAATGGAGATTTGATCCGAGGCGACTTTTTCCTGATCGGTCATCAGTGCTGGAGATGATTTGGAGCAGGTTCACCAGAGCAGAGTATAGTCCATCCAATTATTTTTTAAGAATAAATGGGTTACCCATGAGCACGACCCCCGCCAGAAAAGCCAGCCAGATTAGCCGCCGCAAAATTGAGGAAGTGATTTCAGGGCAGCCCACCTCTGATGGGGCGGGTGTGCGTTTGACCCGCTACATTGGGTCGCAGTTTCTCCCGGAATTGGACCCCTTCCTCTTGCTCGATTTTTTCGAGTCTGATGATCCGAATGATTACATTGCAGGCTTTCCCTCGCATCCGCATAGAGGCTTTGAGACGGTAACCTATCTTCTGGCCGGGAAGATGCGTCACGAAGATAACGCGGGGTATGGCGGAGTAATAGAGGCGGGCGGTATCCAGTGGATGACGGCAGGGCGGGGAATCATCCACTCAGAAATGCCTGAGCAAGAGCATGGCCGGTTGGCAGGTTTTCAGCTGTGGGTGAATCTTCCTGCCAAAGAAAAACTTTGTGAACCTGCGTATCACGAGTATTCGCAGGATCAGATTCCCGTCGAGCATCGCACCCCCGGGGTGGATATAAATGTCATCACGGGGACGACCTGTGAGGGAACAACTGGCCCTGTCAAAGGTGTCGTAACAAGCCCGCTTTACTTTGATATCCGTTTGTCTTCCGGGGCCAGCATAGAGGAGTTGATTCCGTCACATCATGCGGGTTTTGTTTTTGTGAACGAGGGCGAGATATCGGTAAGGTCAGATACTAGCAGCGATACGGTTGCCGCAAGGCAGCTGGGGGTTCTCGGCGCGGGTAACGCCGTGCATATCGAGGCCAAAAGCGCTTACGCAAGAGTCCTGCTGGTCGCAGCCCAGGTGTTGAACGAACCGGTTGCCCGTTATGGGCCGTTTGTGATGAATACGCGGGCCGAAATAGAACAAGCCATTACGGATTTCAACGCTGGAAAGTTTTAGTCAGGTGTTCGCA
>CEOF01028349.1_pt1 | contig 18040 bp, 14 predicted proteins | sample 361311 | NCBI WGS metagenome assembly CEOF01 (sample SAMEA2619667, study PRJEB7988) | marine metagenome | biome: marine biome (ENVO:00000447); feature: surface water layer (ENVO:00002042); material: "saline water (ENVO:00002010), including plankton (ENVO:xxxxxxxx)" | depth 5 m
GAATACTTTTATAGATCAATTTTTGAATCTCATTTTCCGTCTCAAACTTCTGCAGAAACTGTTCCCTCAGTACCATCTGTTGCTTGTAGTACTCCTATTGCGCTGGAATGGGACAAATCCTTTAAAAATCTTAACGATCCTTCCGGACGATCAATTCTAAATATACACAAAGATTCTTATTAAAATAGTGTAATAAGATTGTTAATAACTTAAATGTATTCATCTCTGTAAAACATCTCTTTTTTGGGCTTTTAAAGTATATTTGTAAATAAACAACTAAACCAAAAAAAAATTAATGAGCAAAGAGCAAAATCAGCAATATTCTGCGGATAGTATACAGGCCTTGGAAGGCATGGAACACGTCAGAAAAAGACCTTCAATGTATATTGGAGATGTTGGTGTTAGAGGTCTTCATCATTTAGTTTATGAAGTAGTTGACAACTCTATTGATGAAGCCATGGCTGGTCATTGTACAACAATTTCAGTTATAATAAATGAAGACGATTCTGTCACTGTTGAGGACGATGGTAGAGGAATCCCAGTTGGAATTCATCAAAAAGAAGGTGTTTCGGCTCTTGAAGTTGTAATGACAAAAATTGGAGCAGGAGGTAAGTTTGATAAAGATTCTTATAAAGTTTCAGGTGGTCTACATGGTGTTGGGGTTTCTGTTGTTAATGCACTATCTGATCATTTGACAGCAATTGTTCATAGAGATGGTAAAGTTTGGCAGCAAGAATATGAAAGAGGTAACACCCTGTATTCTGTCAAAGAAGTTGGAAAGACTAATAAAACAGGAACTATTATAACATTTAAGCCTGATCTTTCAATTTTCAGAGATGTAGAAAAATATAATTACGAAACTCTTTCAAACAGAATGAGGGAGTTGTCATTTTTGAATAAAGGTATTCATCTATCAATAACTGATAAAAGAAAAAAAGTTGATGGAAACTTCTTAAATGAAAAATTTCATTCTGAGGAAGGTTTAAAAGAGTTTATAAAATTTTTGGATGAGAATCGTGAACCTTTAATACCTGAAGTTATTGCTATTGAAGGAGAGAAAAATAGTATTCCTGTAGAAATTGCAATGATCTATAATTCCTCTTTTAATGAGAATATTCACTCATATGTTAATAATATCAATACACATGAGGGTGGAACACATCTTTCAGGCTTCAGAAGAGGATTAACTTCGACTTTAAAGAAATATGCTGATTCATCGGGCTTATTAGACAAAGTAAAAGTTGAGATTGCTGGTGATGATTTTAGAGAAGGTTTAACTGCTATAATATCGGTTAAGGTTGCTGAACCGCAATTTGAAGGTCAGACTAAAACTAAGCTAGGTAATAAAGATGTCAATTCTGCTGTTTCCCAGGCTGTTTCCGAGATGTTAGAAAATTATTTAGAAGAACATCCAAGTGAAGCAAAAATAATAGTAGATAAAGTTGTTCTTGCAGCTCAAGCTAGACATGCAGCACGAAAAGCAAGAGAGATGGTCCAAAGGAAAACAGTAATGGGTGGTGGCGGTTTACCTGGAAAGCTTTCAGATTGTTCTGAACAAGATCCAACAATGTGTGAAATATATTTGGTTGAGGGTGATTCTGCAGGCGGGACTGCAAAACAAGGTCGAGATAGAAATTTTCAAGCTATTCTTCCACTTAGAGGTAAGATTCTTAATGTTGAGAAAGCTATGCAACATAAAGTTTTTGAAAATCAAGAAATAATTAATATTTATACTGCTCTTGGCGTCACCGTCGGAACAGAAGAGGATAGTAAAGCCTTAAATCTTGAAAAATTAAGATATCATAAAATTGTTATAATGTGTGATGCAGATGTTGATGGCAGTCACATTTCAACATTAATTTTAACGTTTTTCTTTAGATACATGAGAGAATTGGTTGAAAATGGCCATGTCTATATTGCTACACCTCCATTATATCTTGTAAAGAGAGGAAGTAAAAAAGAATATGCTTGGAATGATACTGACAGAGACAAATTACTTGAATCTTTTGGTAATGGTGCTTCAATTCAGAGATATAAAGGTTTGGGTGAGATGAATGCTATTCAACTTTGGGAAACAACGATGAATCCTGAATCAAGAACATTTCGTAAAGTTACAATTGAGAATGCAGGAGAGGCAGATAGAGTATTTTCAATGTTGATGGGAGAAGATGTTCCGCCAAGAAGAGATTTTATTGAAAAAAATGCTACATATGCAAATATCGATGCATAAATATTAATAATATGAAAGTAACTATTGTAGGTGCAGGAAATGTAGGAGCCACTGCAGCTGATGTTATTGCCTCCAAATCAATTGTAAGTGAGGTTGTTTTGTTAGATATTAAAGAAGGTTTCGCCGAAGGTAAAGCTCTTGATATTATGCAAACTTCAACTACTAAAGGTTTTAATACTAGAGTAGTGGGTGTAACTTCAGATTATTCAAAAACTTCAGATTCTGACGTTGTTGTTATTACATCAGGAATGCCAAGAAAGCCAGGTATGACTCGTGAAGAATTAATTGGTATTAATGCAAAAATTGTAAAAGATGTAACAAAAAATATTTTAATTTATACTGAAAATCCTGTTATATTAATTGTTTCAAATCCAATGGATACAATGACTTACCTTACTTTAAAATCTTCAGGTTTAGATAAAAAAAGAATTATAGGTATGGGTGGTGCTCTTGATAGTTCAAGGTTTAAAACCTACATATCATTAGCAATCAATAAGCCAGCAAATGATATTCATGGTATGGTAATCGGAGGTCATGGTGATACTACTATGATACCTTTAAAAAGATTTGCTAAATACAATGGACTACCCTTAACTGATTTTATTAGTGAAAAAAATATTGAAGAAGTCGTGAAATCAACCATGGTTGGAGGAGCTACTTTAACTAAATTATTAGGAACCTCAGCATGGTATGCGCCTGGTTCCTCAGTCGCATATGTTGTTGATTCAATCATAAATGATCATAAAAGAATAATCCCTAGTTCAGTTTATCTAGATGGAGAATATGGTTTTTCAGATATTTGCATTGGAGTCCCCTGTGTAATAGGTAAAAATGGTATAGAAGAAATTATTTCGCTCGATTTAAATAATGATGAAAAAGTACTTTTATCAAACAGTGTAGATGCCGTCAAATTAATGAATGAGTCTCTCAACAATCATATCTGATATTATATAACTAATCATTATTTTGTTTGTGATGTTCTAAATCATATATTTGCTTGCCAAAAAATCAATTATGCATAAAAATGGTCTTGTAAAATTTATAGCAATTATTTTTACATTGATAAGTTTTCTCCAAATATCATATACATATATTGTAAGCAAGGTTGAAAAAGATTCTGAAAAGTATGCAATATCAAAAATTAATCCTGAAGATATTGATTTCACAATCAAAATAGAACAGGCTCAAAGATCATATCTAGATTCTGTTTCTGATGTTTCTATTTTTGGTTTCACCACTTACAAAGGAGCAAAAGCTAAGGAATTAAATAAAGGTTTGGATTTAAAAGGTGGAATTAATGTTATTCTTCAAATATCAGTCAAAGATATTTTGAAAGGTTTAGCCGAAAACTCTAATGATGCTTCATTCAATAGAGCTATTGATAAAGCTGATGAGATGCAAAAAAGCTCAAATGACACTTATGTCGAGTTATTTTTCTTAGCGTTCGATGATAATAAATCGAGCAAATTAGCTTCACCTGATATTTTTGCGAATAGAACCCTTAGTGATGAAATCAACTTTGAGATGAGTGATAATGAAGTGAAGCCAATTATTAGAAGAAAAATTGATGAATCCATTACCTCTGCATTTGAAGTTTTGAGAAAAAGGATAGATAAATTTGGTGTAACCCAACCAAATATTCAACGACTAGGTAATTCAGGGCGAATACTTGTTGAATTACCCGGTGCAAAGGATGTTGATAGGGTTAAAAAACTCTTACAAAGCACAGCCCAGTTAGAGTTTTGGACTACTGAAAAAAATCAAGATTTTTTTACTTTTCTTTCTCAGGCAAATCAGGTAATAGTTGATTCTCAAAACAATGAAACTGATGAAAATAAAATTAATAATCAATCTTCTGAAATTGATGATTTACTAGCAGATGTTGAAGTTAAATCTGACTCATTAAGTCTTCAAAAAAATCCTCTTTTAGATTTGATTGTAGGCACTGGGTTTCAAGGGGGACCTGTTTTGGCCCAATTTAATTTTAAAGATAAAGCTTTAATTGACTCATATTTAAATGATCCCAGGGTCAGACAACTTTTACCCTCATCAAAAAGATATACTAAATTTTTGTGGGGAATACCTGATCCTGAAACAAATATTATTGATTTGTATATACTTAAATCAAATAGAAATGATCTCCCACCATTAAGCGGAAGTGTTGTTATCGATGCTGCTCAATCTTATGATCAATTTGGAAATGCTGCAGTCACTATGCAAATGAATGGCAAGGGTGCTAAAGTTTGGGAGGATTTAACAGATCAAGCATATAAAAATTCGAATAATATTGCTATTGTATTGGATGAAATAGTTTATTCAGCCCCAGGTGTGACTAGTGGCCCAATTTCTGGTGGTAGATCTGAAATATCAGGAAATTTTACTTTGAATGAGGCTATAGATTTAGCTAATGTACTAAGAGCTGGTAAATTACCAGCTTCTGCTGATATAATTCAGTCAGAAATAGTTGGTCCATCATTAGGAAAAGAGTCTATAGACAAGGGTATTAATTCATTTTTAATAGCTCTATTATTAGTTCTTGCTTGGATGATTTTTTATTATGGTAAAGCTGGCTTGTATGCCGATGTTGCTTTAGTTCTTAATATAGTTTTAATATTTGGTTTTCTTTCAGGTTTAGGAGCAGTTTTAACCCTTCCTGGAATTGCGGGTATTGTATTAACTATTGGAATGTCAGTTGATGCAAATGTCTTAATTTTTGAGAGAGTTAGAGAAGAATTGTACAGAGAAAAGGGCTTAAAGCAAGCTGTATCTGATGGTTTTAGTAATGCATTGTCATCTATTTTAGATGCTAATATTACTACAGGTCTAACTGCATTAATTTTATTTATTTTTGGTTCTGGTCCAATTAAAGGTTTTGCAACTACACTTTTGATTGGAATATTAACATCTTTATTTACTGCAATTTTTATTACTAGAATGTTAGTTGAAAGACATATTTCTTTAAATAAAGAATTATTTTTCTCTTCTTCGCTAACTAAAAATTTATTCAGGAATTTATCGATCACATTTTTATCTAAAAGAAAAGTTTCATATGTTATCTCAGGAACATTGATTTTTATTGCTCTTTTCTCATTATTCACAAAAGGTTTAAATCAGGGTGTTGATTTTGTTGGTGGAAGATCATATGTTGTAAGATTTGCAGAACCTGTTCCACAGCAAGAAATTCAGAGTAAACTGGTTGCTACTTTAGGTAATGCTGAAATAAAAACATTTGGCTCTGAAAATCAGTTAAAAATTACATCTAATTATAAGGTTGATGAAACATCAACCTCAGTTGATGATGAAATCCATCAAATTTTATTCTCAAATCTTTCTGAATATATTGGTGACACTAGTATTGATGATTTTATTAATGGAAGTGATGATAAACAAGTTGGTATTATGTCTTCATTTGGTGTTGGACCAACAATTGCTGATGATATAAAAAAGAATTCATTCCTAGCTGTTTTTGGGTCTTTAATTATTGTTTTTCTTTATATATTATTTAGGTTCAAAAATTGGCAGTTTTCATTAGGTGCAGTATCTGCAGTATTTCATGATGTTATGGTTGTTCTTGGAATATTCTCTATAACTTATACTTTCATGCCATTTGATATGGAAATTAATCAAGCATTTATTGCTGCTATACTAACAGTTATTGGATATTCTTTAAATGATACAGTTGTCGTTTTTGATAGAATTAGAGAATATAGAAATATAAATAAATCTTGGGAAGCAAATAAAATTGTAAATACCGCTTTAAATAGTACCCTCAGCAGAACCTTAAATACTTCATTTACTACATTGGTTGTTCTTGTTTCAATTTTTCTGTTTGGTGGAGAATCAATTAGAGGTTTTATGTTTGCTTTAATTGTTGGTGTTTTGGTCGGTACATATTCATCAGTATTTGTAGCTACACCTATTATGTTTGATACTTTGAAGAAGAAATTTATTTCTTAAAGTTTTTTAAAGAAGATCTTACATTTTTATTAATCTCAAGTAATTTTTTTGCTTCTTTTTTTGATACTTTTAGTTTATTAATTAGCATATTCTGAGCTCTGTCAACCAGTTTGTTATTTGACAATTGCATGTCTACCATCTTATTATCTAAAACTTTTCCTAATCTTATCATGAGTGTTGTGGATATCATATTTAAAACAATTTTTTGAGCAGTTCCAGATTTCATTCTAGTACTTCCTGTAATGAATTCAGGTCCAACGACAATTTCTATAGGAATTTCACAAGCTTTAGAAAGAGGTGAGTTTGGGTTACAAGTCAAACATCCTGTTAGAATTCCCTCATATTTACACTTTTTAATAGTTGACACCACATATGGTGTTGTTCCAGATGCAGCAATTCCTATCACGGAGTCATTTTTATTTATATTAAACTTTTTTAAATCATTCCATCCTTCTGTTAAGCTGTCTTCTGCAAACTCCTGTGATTTTCTAATAGCTTTATCGCCACCTGCGATAATACCGATAACAAGATTTTCAGAGACACCAAAAGTTGGTGGACATTCAGATGCATCTAAAATACCTAACCTACCACTTGTACCTGCACCTAAATAAAAAAGTCTACCACCTTTTTTCATTTTATTTTCTATACTTTCAATAAGTCTTCTAATGTCATCAAGTTTTTTTTCAACTGCAAAGGCAACAAACTTATCTTCACTATTAATTAATTCAATAATATCATTAACTGATTTTTTTTCTAGATCATTATGATTTGATGATTGCTCTGTTATTTTATTAAAATTCATAATATTATTAATAGTAAAATAAATAAATAAAAGCTAAAATTAGTTAATATTTATATCCTTTAATGTAAAAGTATCGTATTCACTGACATTAAAATAACCAAATGGATTTAGACTATCATTATTGACACAATAAATGTTTCCCTTAATTGACGTAGGTGGTGCAGCGAATGGTCCATTTTGTGTATTTGTTTGAATTATAATTTGAATAATAAATTTAAAATATTGAAAATCAATACCTTCCATTTTTATTTCTAATTCATTATTCTGAATTTTATTTTTATTGATAAAATATGAAAATGTAAAATTATTACCTTCAATATAAATATCATCAGCAGGTTGTAAATTACCTTTACCAAATTCAAACAAATAATAGTTATCATCATTTTCAATATCCTTAAACGAAGTAACAATCTCAATTTCATCATCATTAAGAGATTTTCTTATACCCTGTTTTACATCACCAATTGGAGGAGAGCTTCTTAATATATTTTTACTTTGATAATGATTATTTTCATGATATATATTTAATTCATAATCAGAGCTTTTTAATATATTTTCAATTTCGATATAGTATTGATTTTCTTTTGAAAAATTTAGTTTATATTCAACACTAGTTTCAATTTCTTTAATGACCACTTCAGCATTTTCAATGAAGGTAATCTCTTCTTCAAAGTAGCTTGTTGTATTGCTGAGAGTGACTTGAGCAAAACCATTTTTACTATTTATAGGTTTATTTATTTTTGCATCAACAACAATTCTTTTCTCGGTGAATTCTAAATCTAAATCAATTACCTTTTCACAACCAAGTAAAATAAAAATCAATAGTATAAAAGCTAAGTTTCTTTTCATTAAAAATTAAAATTATATGTTACTGAGGGTACTATCCCAAATATTGAAATTTGAACTGCTTCGTTCTTTAATGTTTGATCATTTTTTCTAAATAATATTGAAGATGCATTGTCTCTATTGTATAAGTTATAGATACCAAAAACCCACTCACTATTCACTTTTTTATTGATATTTTTTTTCGGTACTAAACTTAAACTTATGTCTAGTCTGTGATAATTAGGTAATCTATTAGAATTTCTTAATCCATAATTTGGAATACTAAGATTCATATATTGATATTGGGCATTAGGATAATTTGTTGGTTGACCAGTTTGGTAAATAAAATTACTATTTAGAGTTAGCTTTTCGTTTATTTTAATTTTTGAATTAATACTTATATCATGAGTTTTATCATAAGGTGTTAAATACCATTTTCCATTATTTATTCCAGACTCATCATGACTTATTCCAGGTGTTTTTTGTTCAGATTTTGAAAGAGTATAGGAAATCCAAAATTGATTTCTTCCTGTATTTTTTTTTAGTAAAAATTCCAGACCGTACGCTCTTGCTTGTCCTTTTAATAATGTTCTTTCGATGTCATTATTTGCAACTAAATCAGCTCCATCAATATAATCTAATCTGTTTTTTATTCTCTTAAAAAATATTTCGGATTCAAGTTTGAACTGTTTCATGCTTTTATAATATCCAACTGCAAATTGATCAAGTTTTTGGGGTTCTATGTATGGTCCAGATGGCGTCCAAATATCTAAAGGCTGAGGAGAGTTTGTATTTGAAATTAGGTGTATGTATTGATTTAATCTGTTATAACTAAACTTAAAACTATCGTCAACCCTATTAAAAGATAAATTAAATCTTGGTTCTATATTGTTAAATGATTTAAATATATTGGTATCAGAAGAATAATTATTTGCTAGTGGTTCAGCACCATTATATATTTTTAGTACTGAATCAAATACTACAGGCTTATTATTCAAATAACTTTTTAGTCCTAATTGTTTTAATCTAATAAATTGATTAAATCTTAAACCATATCGAACTGATATTTTATTACTTATTTTATGAATCACATCAAAATATGCTGCATTTTCAAAAGCAAATTTTTTATTTAAAGATGATGGATTTATTCCAGATTCTTTATTGATAGGCATTATTTTACCTGGATTGAAATCGTAATATATTATATTTGCTCCATAGTTGAATTGAATATTACTTGAATAATAATTTTTAAGATCAAATTTAATGTTCAAATTTTTAATTCCTGAATTCCAGTCAAAACCAACAAAATCTAATTGTAGACCGTAATAATAATCACTGTATATTAGAGATGTGTTACTAAAAGTCTTATCATTAATTAGATGGTTCCACCTTAGATTAAACGTTGTGTTTCCATAAAGTAAAAGGAAAGTATTATCAAGTTTAAAAAAATCTCTTCCAAAATATCCTGAAAAATAAAGCTTATTTTTTTTATCAATTATAAAATTAGATTTAGTATTTATATCAAAAAAGTATGCAGAATTGTCAATATCGGTAAGCTTTAAAAAAAGATGTGCATAAGTTCCCCTGGATGCAATTAAAAATGAGCTCTTTTCAGTTTGAATTGGCCCTTCTACTAAAAATCTACTTGAAATTGCACCTATTCCCCCATTAAATTTTAACTCATTCTTATTTCCATCTTTTTGGTAAACATCTAAAACCGATGAGACTCTTCCACCATATGATGCTGGAATTCCACCCTTAAAAAGTTTGACCTCTTTTATTGCATCAGAGTTAAAAACTGAAAATAGTCCAAAAAGATGAGAGGAATTATAAATAATTGCTTCGTCAAACAAAATTAAATTTTGATCAGCTGCACCTCCTCTTACATTAAATCCAGAAGCCCCTTCTCCAGCATTGCTTACACCTGGTAACAACAGTATAGTTTTAAGTAAATCAGATTCACCAAAAACCACAGGTGTCTGTTTAATCGTTTGACCTGAAAGTCTATTTAAACTTAAAATAGGCAAATCAATTTCAATATTTTCAATATTTTCTGTAATAATTACTTCACTTAATTCTTCAATTTGCTCGCTTAGTAGAATATCAATAGTAATATTTCTATCTACAATAATTTTTTTGACAACTTCTTTATAGCCAAGAATATTAAAGATTACATCATAATTCCCTTTTGGAACTGTTATGGAATAAAAACCATATGAATTAGAAATAGTTCCTGTGTTAAGTGATGGAATTATGATATTTGAACCAATAAGAACTTCTTTACTAGATTCATCAAGAATATAACCACTAACTGTAAAACTAGTTTGTGATTTAGAAAAAGTAAATAGTAATAATAAAGTTGCAGTTAAAAAAGAACGAAACACTTTAAAAAAATCCAAAAATAATGCCAACTGAGAGAGTAAGTAATAAAAACATATATTATTTAAGCCATCTTAGTATCTAAATTCTCTTTGATTGAATCTAAAAATTCTTGAGTGTTGAGGTAATGTTGTCTTTTTAGATTAGTTCCATGAATGAGTAAAGCTAAATCTTTTGTCATCTTACCAGACTCTACAGTCTCAATACATACTTTTTCTAAAAGATTAGAGAAAATTAATAGCTCATTGTTTGAATCTAATTCAGCTCTATGAATCAATCCTCTTGTCCAAGCAAAAATTGATGCTATTGGGTTAGTTGATGTTTCTTTACCTTGCTGGTGAAGTCTAAAATGTCTAGTAACTGTGCCATGAGCAGCTTCTGCTTCCATGGTTTTACCGTCAGGTGTCAAAAGGGTAGAAGTCATCAAACCTAATGATCCAAAACCTTGAGCAACTGTATCAGACTGTACATCTCCATCATAATTTTTGCAAGCCCATACAAATCCTCCTTCCCATTTCATTGCTGCAGCTACCATATCATCGATTAATCTGTGCTCATAGGTAATACCTAGTTTTTTAAACTCATCTTTAAATTCGTTTTCATATACTTCATGAAAGATATCTTTAAATCTTCCATCATAAGCTTTTAATATTGTGTTTTTTGTTGATAAGTACAAAGGCCATTTTTTGGAAATTGCTCGATTCATACATGATCTAGCAAAACCATAAATTGATGAATCAATATTGTACATTCCCATCGCAATACCATCCTCATTGAAATTATATATCTCCCAAGTTTTTGATTCATCTCCATTTTCAGGTTTAAAAGTCATTGTGAGCTTTCCTTTTCCATGAGTAACAAAATCAGTAGCACGATACTGATCACCAAATGCGTGTCTACCAATACAAATCGGTTTTATCCAGCCTTGTACATATTTTGGAATATTCTTCATTATTATCGGTTCCCGAAAGACTGTTCCACCAATAATGTTTCGAATTGTGCCATTGGGAGATCTCCACATTTTTTTTAATGTGTATTCTTTTACTCTTTGCTCGTCAGGTGTAATTGTTGCACATTTGATACCAACATTAAATTTTTTAATTGCCTCTGCAGCATCAACAGTAACCTGATCGTCTGTAAAATCTCTGTTTTTGAGGCCTAAATCAAAATATTTTATATCTAGATCTATGTATGGTAATATTAGTTTTTGCTTAATGAAATCCCATATTATTCTTGTCATTTCATCACCATCAAGCTCAACGATAGGATTGTTTACTTTGATCTTAGACATTAAGTTATTTTTTTTCTTCTTTAATTCTAGCTTTTTTACCTCTCAAATCTTTGAAATAATAAATTCTAGATCTTCTTACCTTACCTTTTTTATTTAGCTCAATTTTCTTGATAGAAGGAAGATTGATTGGAAAAATTCTTTCAATACCAACGGTACCAGACATTTTTCTTACAGTGAAAGTTTTAGTTTTTCCTGTTCCTTTGATTTGAATAACAACTCCTTTAAAAAACTGCGTTCTAGTCTTTTGACCTTCTTTAATTTCATAATAAACTGTTATTGTATCTCCAGATTTAAATGATGGAAATTCATTTTTATTAATGAATTCATCTTGTACATATTTTAGTAGAGACTCCATTTATTTTAATTTTACGATTAACATACATCTTGTCAGAGGTTAATCAATGGGTGGCAAACTTACATATTTTTTGTTTTTAAAAAAATTATTTTTTAAGTAAATCTGGTCTAATTCTTTCTGTTTTTTCAATTGATTTTTCCTCTCTCCATGTTTCAATCTTATTTTTGTTTCCAGAAATTAATATATCTGGAACCTTTAAATTATGGAATGTCGATGGTCTCGTGTATACTGGTGGAGCTAGTAAGTTGTCTTGAAAAGAGTCTGTCAGGGCTGAAGTTCCATCATTCAATACACCAGGGATTAATCTGACGATTGAATCACATAGAATAGCAGCAGGAAGTTCACCTCCTGATAAAACATAGTCCCCAATCGAAATTTCCATAGTAATAATATTATCTCTTACCCTTTGGTCAATTCCTTTGTAATGACCGCAAATAATTATAAGATTTCCGCTTATGGATAATTTATTACATATTTTTTGAGTTAAGACTGGAGCATCAGGTGTCATATATATAATTTCTGAATATTCATTTTGTTTTTTTAAAAAGTTTACACAATTGTTAATAGGCTCAATCATTAGAACCATTCCGGCTCCACCACCAAACTGATAATCATCAATTTGTTTATTATTTGATATTGAGTAATCCTTTAAATCATGAAAATTAATATCAACCAATCCCTTGTCCAAAGCTCTTTTCATTATGGAACCTGAAAAAGGGCTTTTAAGTAGTTCAGGAGTTGCGCTTACAATATCAATTTTTTTCATTTAATCAGTCAAATATTAACCTTTCTTTTTCACCATTTAAATCAATAAATGTAATCTGATATATATTTTCATTCTCAAATGTACTTAGTTCAGACGTAGAAGTTATTTTCTGTTCATTAATTTCAGTTAGAATGTAACCTGCCCTTATTCCCATTCTGTATAAGGTACCATTTCTGTTAACCACCACTACAACTCCATTTTCAATTTTATTTTCCTCGAGTTTTGCATTAGTTGCATCTTTTAATTGCATTCCATAAAATTGGACATAAGTACTTCTTTTAAGATTTACGCTCAATGTTTTAAAACTAGAATTACGTTTAATTACAACCTTAAGAACATCTCCAGGTCTCTTTGAGTTTAAGTATCCAGTTAAATCTGAAAACTTTTTAATATCAACATTATCAATTTTAGTTATGACATCACCCTCTTTAATTCCAGCCACATAGGCTCCCATTGATTTATCTGTGCTATTTACATAGAAACCTTCAGTTATGTTTAGATTTAATTCGTTTGATAATTCAGTATTTAAGCTTTGACCAGTAACCCCAAGTAGACCTCTTTGCACATCTCCAAATTCTAAAATATCTTCATATATCTTTCTTGCAATATTACTTGGAACTGCGAATGAATAACCAATAAAACCTGCATTATTACTTTGTATTGCAGTATTAATTCCTATTAAATCACCATTAATATTAACAAGAGCTCCACCGCTATTTCCACTATTAACTGCAGCATCAGTTTGAATGAAAGATTGATTTTTTGAATCATAGTCATTTAAATCTCTTGATTTAGCGCTAATAATTCCAGCAGTGACAGTTGATGTAAGGTTAAAGGGATTACCAACCGCTAAAACCCATTCTCCAATTTTAGTTTGATCCGAATTAGCAAATCTGATGTAAGGAAAAGAATTACTTCCTGATATTTTTAAAACAGCAATGTCTGAATTTTCATCACTTCCAATAATTTCAGCTATAAAAGTTTTATTATCATTTGTTGTAATTTCAATTTCATTTGCATTTTCAATAACATGATAATTAGTAATTATATATCCATCATTGGATATTATAACACCAGAACCAGTCCCAACTGTTCTTTTGTTTTCCGAATTACCATAAAAAAGATCCCAGATACTATTACTTCCTTTAGATGTGGTAGTGTTTTTTACATGAACTACAGAGTTAATTGTTTTTTCAGCTGCAATTGTAAAATCTGGATTCTGAAAAAAACGAATTTTTGGATTAGGTTCATCTTTTTTATTTGCAGAAGATACATTTAAAGTATTAAAACTTATTTGTTCGGAGTGGTTTTTATAATCATTAAAAGATTTGAAAATTATGTTTATTAAAACAATAAGGACTATTATACCAAAAATATTTTTTAATCTTTTCATACTTTTTTTTTGTAAAATTAATTTATTTGATTTTTTTCGTTTAATATTTAACTTCTTTTTAACAGGTCAATCAATATTTCTAAATTGCAGTTGTGAAAATTAGATTTACAAAATATCATGGAACCGGCAATGATTTTATTATAATAAACAATATATCAAATTCCTTTCCAAAAGACAATAGCGAAATTATTTCTAAATTGTGTGATCGTAAATTCGGCGTTGGTGCAGATGGTTTGATTCTAATTGAAAAACATCAAAAATTTCATTTTGAAATGATATATTATAATTCTGATGGAAATTTAGGTTCCATGTGCGGTAATGGTGCTAGATGTTCAATCCATTTTTCTATGTTTAATAAAATAATTGAAAATAAAACTAATTTTTTAGCTTTTGACGGATCACATACGGGATCTGTTATTGACAATTTAGTTAAGGTGTCAATGTCTGATGTTATATCTTTTCAAAAGTTAGATGATTTTATTTTAGTTGATACAGGATCACCTCATTTAGTCAAATATGTTGATGACATTAATTCAATTGACATAATAAAAATATCAAGAGAAATTCAAAAAGATCATAGATTCAAATATGGTGTGAATGTTAATTTCATAAGTAAAGAAAAAAATGATGTATATAAAATAAGAACATATGAAAGAGGGGTAGAGGATGAAACTCTCTCATGTGGTACTGGTGCTGTTGCAGCAGCAATATCCTTAAATATTTTATCTTTAAATGATAATAATTGTATTAAATTAAAAACAAGAGGAGGTATTTTAACTGTTTATATAAAAAGATCAAAAAATATTTTTAAAAACATTTATCTTTCAGGTAGTGTCAATAGAGTTTTTGATGGAAGTATTGAAATATGAAAAAAGTAGCTAACATTATTATTTTCTTTTTTTTTATAATTGGAATAGTTAGTGGTTTTTATCTTTACAAAACATTCTATGAACCAAACACATTATTTAATGAAGAATCTGTGTTTGTAATAATTCCAACAAACTCTACAAAAAACCAATTATTAGATACACTTACTAATTATGTAAAAGATTTGTCAAAATTTTCAGAAGCAGCAAAATATAAAGATTATTTTTCAAAAATAAGACCTGGCAGATATAGATTAAATAATGGTTTTAATAATAATCAAATAATTAACTCCCTAAGATCAACAAACTTACCAGTTAAAATCACATTTAATAATATCGAAACTTTTAATGATTTAGTTAAAAGAATTTCAGAAAGAATTGAAGCTGATAGTATATCATTATCTAATGTTTTTCATGAAAAGAATTTTCTTAATGAACTAGGTCTTGATAAAGAATCGGTTTTTTCGTTGTTTATTCCTAATACTTATGAGTTTTTTTGGAATACAAATTCAATTCAGTTCAGAGAGAGAATATTAAAAGAATTTGATAGATTTTGGAATGATTCAAGAATTGAAAAGTCAAAAAAAGTTAATTTAAACCCAATTGAAGTCATGACCTTAGCTTCAATTGTTCAAAAGGAAACACCAAAAGTTGATGAAAGACCAACTATAGCAGGTGTATATCTGAACAGACTTGAAAGAAACATGAAACTTCAGGCAGATCCGACTGTTGTTTACACTATTAAAAAAAGAGACGGTTTTGATACAAAAATTAGAAGAGTTTTATACAAAGATTTAAGAATAAAATCCCCATTTAACACATATGTTTTCAAAGGATTGCCACCTGCTCCAATAGTTACACCAGATATTTCTGCAATTGAAGCTGTTTTAAATCCTCAAAAACATTCTTTTATTTATTTTGTAGCCGATGTTTCTAATCCAGGATATCATTTATTTTCGAGAACAAATGCCGAGCATAACAGAAAAAAAAGACAATACACTAATTGGCTAAAAAAAAATAAGATTAGAAGGTAAAATATTGATTTACAGATAATTAAAAAAATTACTATGTTTGCATCGCGGTTAGCTATTGATTAGCTATAACAAAAGTGATGACTTTTAAATTTAAATTAATTTCATTCACTCTCTTATTTTTTACAATAGGAATAACACTTCCTCCCCCTAATTTGAAATACAATGATGATTACAATACTACAATAGTAGTATCTCCATCAATTGGTTATGATTTTGATAAAATAGCATACAAAATACCTTTTACTACGAGAGATTTCGTTGGTTTCAAAGAATTTCTTGGTTTTTACGAATCAGGTTCTGACTACAAAAAAATCAATAGTTTAGGCTATTTAGGTAAGTATCAATTTGGGCGTTCTACTTTGAAAGTTTTAAGAATAAAAAAAATAAATGATTTTATTAATATTCCAGAACTTCAGGAAAAAGCATTTTTGATGAATGTTATGAGAAACAAATGGATCTTGAGAAGAGAGATTGAAAGATTTAGTGGTAAAAAAATCAATAATATTTTAATTACCGAATCAGGAATAATCGCTGCAGCTCATTTATCTGGTCCTGGAAATGTAAAAAAATTTTTAAGAAATAATTGTAGTAATAATTTAGATTTTAAGGATATTAATGGAACAAAAATATCTGATTACATTAAAATATTTAAAAACTACGATATTTCTAGGATTTTGGCAATTAGAAAACCTGATATTAATTAATCAGAAAACTTTTTTGTCAGATCTTCAACATATTTTCTAAAATGTTTATCCGTAAAAGCTAGGTTGTCTACAGTCTTACAGGCGTGAAGTACTGTTGCATGATCTCTATGACCAATTTTAGTTCCGATGCTTGCCAAAGATGCCTTTGTGAATTTTTTTGAAAAAAACATTGCTAGTTGTCTAGCCTGGACTATATGTCTTTTTCTGGTCTTGGATTGTAGTGTGGTTACATCCATTTGAAAATAATCTGAAACGATTTTTTGAATTTGATCTATAGAAAGTTCTTTTTTTGTGTTTTTAACAAATTTTTCTACTACGACTTTAGCCAATTCAATCGTAATTTTCTTTTTATTAAAAGACGATTGAGCCATTAATGAAATTAATGCACCCTCTAGTTCTCTTACATTTGATTTAATATTTTTTGCTACATACAATATAATATCTTCATCCATTTCAACTCCATCTAACAATAATTTATTTTTAATAATTGAGATTCTAGTTTCAAGATCAGGCGTTTGAAGTTCTGCAGAAAGACCCCATTTAAATCTTGAAAGTAATCTTTGTTCAATTTCTTGCATATCAACAGGAGCTTTGTCAGATGTCAAAACTACTTGTTTGCCATTTTGGTGTAAATGATTAAAAATGTGAAAAAAGACATCTTGGGTACCTGATTTACCAGAGAAAAATTGAACATCATCAATAATTAAAACATCAATTAATTGATAAAAATGTATAAAATCATTCCTATTATTTTTCTTAACAGATTCAACATATTGTTGAGTAAATTTTTCAGCAGAAATGTATAAAACTGTTTTTTCAGGAAACCTTTGCTTAATATTTATACCGATTGAGTTAGCTAAATGTGTTTTTCCTAATCCTACACCACCAAAAATTAATAGTGGGTTAAAAGAAGTACCACCAGGCCTGTTAGAAACAGCAAATCCGGCGGATCTGGCTAATCTATTAGAATCACCCTCTAGAAAGTTATTAAATGTATAATTGGGATTCAGTTGTGAATCAATTTTATAGTTTTTAATTCCAGGAATAACAAATGGATTAGTCAATTCTGATTTTAAAAAGCTTGCTGAGCTTTCAATCGGTTGTGAGCTTATTTTCGGTTTATATTGACTGGGAATTTTTTCAGTAAATGACTTTGTAGATCCGAATGAATTTTCCATTCTAATGATGTAAACAAGTTTTGCATCTTCGCCGAGCTCTTTGTTTAGTGACGATTTTAGTATTTTGATATAATGCTCTTCAAGCCACTCATAAAAAAACTTACTTGGAACCTGAACACTTAGAATATTACCTTCAAGTTTGATTGGTATAATTGGCTCAAACCAAGTTTTAAATGCTTGCAGTTGAATGTTATCTTTTATAAAATTAAGACAATTATTCCATACTGATTCTGCAGTCATTTATATAATATTAATTTAGT
>CEOF01026067.1_pt1 | contig 17881 bp, 14 predicted proteins | sample 361311 | NCBI WGS metagenome assembly CEOF01 (sample SAMEA2619667, study PRJEB7988) | marine metagenome | biome: marine biome (ENVO:00000447); feature: surface water layer (ENVO:00002042); material: "saline water (ENVO:00002010), including plankton (ENVO:xxxxxxxx)" | depth 5 m
GAGTTTTTTGTTTTTACTTGGTTAAAGCCCCGGCCGATAATTTTTCCACTTTTTACAACTATTGCGCCCACTGGTACCTCATCATTGTCAAATGCTATCTTAGCCATATTAATGGCCTCAACCATGAAATGCTTAATATAATTATTATCTATGGACAAATTTTTAATTAAGTTTTTTATAGAAATTTAGCCCATTCTTTAAGCGGCCTTCTTTCAGATTTCAAGGAGTTAACTACGGCATTATCATCTCTATACCCTATTGCCATACCGCAAAATAATATATCGCTGTCTTCAGCTTTTACAAACTCAGAAACACTATCATGTTTAATTGACCAAGCTTCTTGAGCACAAGTGTCTAATCCAGCTTCCTTTGCTAACAACATAAAGGTTTGTAAAAACATTCCTAGATCAGACCATTGAGGGGGACCCATTTGTCGATCAACATAGCAGAAAAAAGCACAAGGTGCTCCAAAGAATTTAAAGTTCTGCATAACTTGATCCAATCTTGCGTCCTTATCATCTCTAGCTATGCCTAATAGTTCATACATTTGTTCGCCAAGTTCATACCTAGATGTTCTGTAGGGCTCTTTAAGTTTTGGAGGATAGATATCGTATGCTGGAAGCTCAGGCTTTGTCCAATTCCCTTGAAATTCAAGAAAATTATTCATTGCAGAATTATTAATTACGTATATTTTCCAAGGTTGAAGATTTCCACCAGAAGCTGCCCTACTTGAAAGCGTCAGTAATTTTTCAATTAACTCATTTGATACTTCCTGATTTGTAAAAGACCGAATTGATTTTCGTTCAAGGACTGCTTCAGAAACTAACATATAACACCTCTATAAAATTAAAATAAACTGTAATTCGATTCTACTGTAAGTAGATAAATATTGGCAAAATAATTATTTTTAATCTTGATAGAAGCCTCAATCACTTTCTCTTGGAGGCATTGTGCAAATGTTTAATGTATTTACCTTCGCTTAAGGATTGATGAAAATACTGCCCCTAAGATATAACCAGGCGCCTTAATAAGGTCCAATAAAATTCCAAGACCGCCAACGGCAATCCATCTAAACGGAAATAAATAGCTTGGCTTTATGCTATTGTTCAATGGAAAAAAAACACCTCTATATAAAAATGAGGCTGTGATGATGCTTGCAAAGAAAATTTTTGTAACGTGGGGGAAGTACCATATGGATTCCTCAACCCAATGAGCGACAACGGCATTCCATCGATAAACAAAATACGAAATCATAATAAAAATTGCCAACTTTACAAAATTATTATTATTCGAAGCATTTTTTGAATAGCCTCTCAAAACACCTCTGTTAATTATAAAAGTTATACAAGCTATACAAGTTATGCTTACCAAAAAAATCTTGGTGAGATGGGGGATAAAAAAAATACTATCCCCACCAACAATAGAATTCCATTTTTGACTGATGATGAGGCCAAGCAATAAAGTCATGCCAAGATATATGTCTCTAACATTGTTTTGGATGTCTAAGAATGCTCCATAGATCTGATAAATGAAGAACTTCTTGAGGGCAGAAAATAAATTTACAGGTAAATTTGAGTAGCTAAGATAATTCTGTTCGGGCAAATGATGTCTTAGATTATTTTTAATGCGTGTTTTCCACTCAACATCACCTCCAGCCCTAACCCCTTCTTTGATTTTATAGCCATTGAAAAAATTAGCCTTTGTCATCAAGGTTCCTGGAGCGGTTTCATGCCCCAATCTTCCATAAGTCGATGCACGCAGAAGCTTTTGAAACTTTGTGGTAGCAAAATATTTAGTCTTACCAAAAACAACATCACATTGGTAATGTTGCATTAGTCTCCAATAATCAGTTAGCCATTCTTTCTTAGGAATAGTTGTTGCATCCAGGAAACCCAGCCAATCAGATGAAGCAATGGCAGCGCCAGCATTAGTAGCCTCATATGGGAATGCTCTGCCAGGTGGAAATTTTTCTTTAAACCTTGTGAGAAAAGGTAACGTAAAAATACTATGAAGCAAGCGATCATACTTGTAAGCTTTGCCAACTCTGAGGTAGATGATTGGTATTGAAGAGTTTATCTTCTTCACTCCATTTTCAATTGCATTTGAAGAGCTTGAATCAGCTATAATAATTTCGCTAGGAAGGAGTGTTTGTGAATGGATGCTAGAAATCAGCTCCTGAAGATGAATAAAGTTATCAAGCGTTGGAACAATAATGCTAATCTTAGGGTTCGCCTCAATTGCTTCAAGCATAGCTATTCCTTATATGCTAAAACTAAACAAAAAGGCTCATTTCTACACCAAGTTAATGGAAAATTTGACACACTAACGCCTAAACTTTCATAGAAAGTATTGCATGAAGGATTGAGTTTAATAACCATTGATAAATTTGTAATTTCGAGGTTAATTAATGCCATATATATCCCTAGTAAATACTTTTTCTTTCACATCATCAAGAGAAGCATCTAGCCGATTAGCTAAAATAATTTCACTTTTTTGTTTAAAGGACTCTAGTGAGCTAACAACCTCACAATCAAACATGGAGCTCAAATTAACAAGGGGTTCGTATAGGAGGATAGTAATAGTTTTATCTAATTCCTTAAGAGCTTGTATTACATCAACAATTGAAGATTCTCTAAAATTATCAGAGTTTTTTTTCATGGCAAGAAGATATATGCCAATTACTTTCTTATCCAAAGATGCAACATAATGTGAAATATATTTTTTTCTCGAGATGTTACTTCTAATGATTGAGCTAAAAAGCTCCTGAGGTAAGTCACCGAAATCTGATTCAAGTTGTTTTGTATCCTTAGGCAAGCAATATCCACCATATCCAAAAGATGGATTGCAATAATGAGCACCAATTCTCGGATCGCTTGTAACACCATCTATAATAGACTGACTATCTAAGTTACTTGCTAAGGCAAACGTATCAAGCTCATTAAAAAAACTAATTCTTGTAGCTAAATAGGCATTTGAGAAAAGTTTTACCGCCTCTGCTTCACCGCTTTCCATTAAAAATATCTCTGGATCATTCGAAGCAAATGATGCAAATAATTCTGCAATTTTTAATCCAAGTGGCTCTGTGTTTCCCACAACAATCCTGCTGGGGTTCAGGTTATCTTCAAGTGCATTACCTTCTCTCAAGAATTCTGGAGAAAAAATAATTGAGAAATCTGGATATTGAGCTTGAAGCCTTTTCGTGTAGCCTTGCGGAACGGTAGATTTTATTAGAATGGGGGAGTTTATATTTTTTTCAGTAATCTTAGAAATAACCGAGTCAAGTTGAGAGGTATCAAAAAATTTAGTAGATTCGTTGAAATTCGTTGGTAAAGCTAAAATAATAAGATCTGAGTCTGAAACAGAATCGAGTAGATCATAGTTTGTTTTTAAGCGAAGTGTTTTATTAGCAAAGAACTTATCTATATTTTGATCTCGAAGTGGAGATTTTTTGTTGCCAATCTGTTTGAGTTTTAATCTATCAATATCAAAAAGAGTGACCTCCTTCTCTTGGCTCAAAAGAACGGCTAATGAAAAACCAACATAGCCAGCTCCAATAATGGTAATTTTGTTAAACAAATTTCTTGCCTTTACATTAAAAAGTTAAGTAACAATTATACTCTAAGAAAAATACGCTTTTTTTATTTTAAATAATTTGAAGATGCTTGTGCTTACAGTATTTATTGAACAACAAGGACGTTGAGTTCGTTCTGATATTTTGTGATCTTAATTTTCAATTGCATCAATATAAAGATCGCATACAAAATCTTGATTAAATTCATTCTCAATCTTCTCTCGGCCTTTAGCCCCCATAATTTTTCGAGATTCATATGGTAGTTTGAGCATCAATTCAATTTTATTCGATAGATCAAGATAGTCGCCCGATCTACATAAAAACCCAGTCACCCCGTCTTTTATAACCTCTCTACAGCCTGGCACATCTGTAGCTATTAGAGGTCGGCCCATCGCAGCCGCTTCTAATAAAACCTTAGATGTCCCTTCTCGGTAAGACGGGAGAACTACACAACACGCACTTTCAATATAAGTCACAACATTGTCAGTTTCGCCCAAATACTCAATTAGTCCGTCTTTTTGCCATTCATCCATCTGCTCATTTGAGATTGATGTTCTATTCTCTACTCCTAACGGACCCAATAACTGAAATCTAATATTGGGGTATGTTGATTTGATATTTCTTGCAGCTTCAACAAATTCTCCTATCCCTTTATCCCAAATCATGCGTGCAATTAGTATGAAGGTCATCTCTTTATTTAATGGCAGATCGGCTCGGGAAAACTTATCCAAATCCACACCAGACCCAGGTGTCAGTCGACAAACTCTTGAATCTACAAGTCTATTACCAACAAATAGATCTTTGTCGTCCACATTCTGAAAAAAGGCTGTTGCAACTGAGACTAAAGAAAACCTATAAAGAGTTTTTGCTACCTTAGTAATCCAAGTATCTGTAATAAACGCTGTTCCAAGACCGGTAACCGTTACTATCGACTTAACCTTGACTAGTCTTGCGGCAATAGAGCCATAAATAACTGGCTTGATAGTATAAAAAAGTACAAGCGCCGGCTTTAAGCGAATAAAATATTTAACGAAGTCAAAAATTGTGAATAAATCAACAAATGGATTAATGCCTTTGCTGGAGATAAATAAGGGTTTTATCTGATCTACTTCCTTAGCGATAAGAGATTCATATCCATCGAATTGGGTGAGCACGCATACCTTATACCCCTCTTGATTGAGACGTCTAATGAGAGGCATTCGGTGATTATATATTGTCCAACCACAGTTGGCGCTTATGATAATAATTTTAGACTTATCTTTCACAGTTCACATATTATCCTCAAGCCATGCCTGAAACATTAACACTGCCCACAATTGAGATTGCCAGTTATGAACACCCATCAAATGTTCTGACCACATTTGTCTAACTACCTCAGGATAAAAAAATCCTTGAGATCTTAATCGAGTTTCATCTAGCAATTCTTCGGCCCATTCTTTAAGAGGCCCTTTTAGCCAATCGCTCATAGGTATTCCAAATCCCATTTTAGGCCTTTCAATTAACTCCTTTGGCACATATCTAAAAAGCACATCTCGTAAGATTGACTTTCCAACTCCATGTTTTAATTTCATTGTTAGAGGGATTTTCGATACAAACTCAAAAATATGATGATCTAAAAATGGGACTCTAGTTTCTAGGGACACGCCCATAGCAGCCCTATCCACCTTAACTAAAATATCATCAGGCAAGTAAGAGATCGTATCAATAGCCATCATTTTTTGGATATCACCTACATCCGAAAGCAATTGGATATCTGTGGAAAATATCCGATCATGCTCTCCTTCCCCAATTACCACAGCAGACGGATCCTGCCAATTTGACACAAGTTGCTGGTATAAGCTCATTAGATCTTTAGATGCCATAACGCCGGCGCCTTTCTGTAGTTTGTCCCCCCAGCTTATCCCGTTAAATTTACGCGGTGTAATTCTATTCAATAATTTAAATGCTTGATTCCAGCCCGCTGCTGGAAAATTTTTAATACTCTTCCCAACCAATTTTCTTACACTAGCCGGTGTCATACTTAAGCCCTTCCACAATTTATCTGCAAACAGGTATCTATTGTATCCACAAAACAATTCGTCTCCTCCATCACCTGAAAGGCTAACCGTCACATGATGTCTTGCAAGAGAAGAAACCAAAAATGTTGGTATTTGAGATGAATCAGCGAAAGGTTCACAATAAAGATTTGGTAATTTCGGAATCACATTTAACGCGTCTTGAGATGAAACATATAGCTCCGTATGTTCCGTTTTCAGGTGTCCAGCAACTAATTTAGCAAATTTCGCCTCATTATAACCGGCCTCACTAAATCCTATGGTGAAGGTCTTTATAGGCCGTGACGACTGAGCCTGCATCAGGGCAACGACTGCTGACGAATCAATCCCACCCGAAAGAAAGGCCCCTAAAGGCACATCAGCCATCATTTGTTGAGAGATGGTCTTTCTCAATGCAATGTCTAGGTCATTTGTCACCTCAGCAACCGTACCGTCAAAAGGTGATTCTGCACCAGTCCTAACCACATCCAAAGCATTCCAATACTTTTCCGTCTTGTTCTCACTATCCTGGAGCGTCACCGTTACAATCGTCCCTGGCTCAACTTTCATAATGCCTTTATAAATTGAGTGAGGTGCCGGAACATAGCAATATCTCATGTATAAAGCCAATGAACCACGGTCAATATCATTTATAAACTGAGGATGTTTTTTTAATGCCTTTAATTCGGAGCCAAATAAAAATACTTTATTAGACCCAGATCCTTGCCAGCCATAATATAATGGCTTTTCTCCAAGTCTGTCTCTTATTAATGTAAGTTGTTCTAACTCTTTGTCCCATACTGCTATTGCAAACATCCCCGTAACACGAGAAACAGTCTCTTTTATTCCCCAAGCATCAAAACCAGCCAGAAGTGTTTCGGTATCAGAATGTCCTCGCCAATTTACCGTTACTCGACTCTTAATTAATTCATTTCTAATCTCGTTACTATTATATATTTCTCCGTTATACGTCATGACGTATCTTTTCGAGCCAGACGTCATTGGCTGATATCCGGCTGGCGATAAATCTACGACAGCTAGCCGTCTATGACCAAGAGCAATTTTACTAGATGAATCTAGCCAGACACCCGCACTATCTGGCCCACGTTTTACAAGCTGACCTGACATCTCTTCTAGTATGGCGTTACTCAATTGATCATTGGTAAAATCACCACCAAGGAAACCAGTGATCCCACACATTTATACTTTCTCCCTATAATCGACAACGACCCAATATGAGTTTTCTTCAGAAAAACTTATCTTCGTAAGACCCGCATCTTGCATCATTATTTTGATCTGCTTTTTTTGTAAATCTCTATTCAAGTCTAGCCCTAGAGCGCTCCCACTCATCACCAAACCCATCAACTATTTCATGATCTTTATTATTGCTCATTATTTAATTTTCCTTTAAAAGTTTTACCAAATCTAAAAGCCATGCCTATGCTTGGCAACTTTAAATAATTAGCTCAGAGGCCTTGTTTATTGGTTCCATTTTTTATCCCCTTTGTATGATATAAATGGTGCATCACTGTCATGGGTAAAATCCATATAGTTCTTATCAAATGAATCTAATAATTTTTTTTCATAGCACATATCCAAGCAGGACTGATCAATGCCCCAATAAAAAATATTTTTATCTAATGAGTCATTAATCATCTTATAAATATTTTCTATAAAAGATTTCCCAACTTCATCCATTCTTACAAAAACAAGTCCAGCATAAAAATTAGACCAGCCTAATTCTTTTCTTTTGATGGCTTGAACAGAAAAATCTTCACTAAAACTTATATTCAAATCTTTCTTAAACTCGCTATCTATATCAATAAATAAAATGTGAGTAGTTTTGGTGAGCAATTTTTTTGGAAGAGTAAAGCGCCTACTTGCATAATAAGTTTTAGAAAATGATTTCTTAATATAATTTTTTGATATTAAAAACCTCCATGGAATACCTAGGGACAGTGCTTGGTTATATAAAAATTGAACGTATGGCAGCCCTCTTGAAGATTCAGCTAAAAGCATCTTTTTAATTTTAATTGGCAGTATTTTTTCCCAATCATTAATATTTATTTTTAGTTTTTTAATTAGCGATATTTGAGCCTCTCCTTCCCAAGAAAAGCTTACATTCGATTTGGTATTATCTTTTTTAATACTATTTATAAGATTTATATCTGGATTGATTAAATGAATATGCAGTTGATTAAATGCTGAGATATTTTTAGTAAATGATGTATATAATTTAGAAAAAAAAATTTCAAAATAAACTTGATCGCAGGCGCAAAATATTACTTTACCCTTTGGTAAATCAGTATATTCAAAATTATCTATCATTACATATCGTTTTCAAACTGTTTTGAATAATTAAGATGGCTTCATCGATTTTCATATTTCTTGATTCTTTTTTGAAAACTCTTATTTTATTAGATACTTCATATGGAGATACTTTTACATTTACATACTAGCAAGATTTAATACGTAGAATCTTCCTGAAAAATTATAAATCAATTTCTTTAAATTGGTTAATTAGTTCTTGCCAAAATGTCTTCGAATAAAGCAAGTCTTTAACAGCAATGCATATAAAAAATCTTTGATTAATACTGGGAAGCTTGAGTATATATTTGTTCGTTCTATAGTTTTCTATTCTTAAAAATAAAATACGGTATTAATGGTTTGTATGGCGTCTTACAACTTGGAGTGGTTTATGACAATTTTGCTTACTATCTTCTCTATCAAAATAATAATTTAATTCATCTTCAATGCCAAAAGTCTTTACGAGAAAACTAGAACAACGAGATATCGCACCCTTGTCCGAGTCGTTTATCGGAACTCCTTGGCTCTAAACACTACATATTTGAGCCCATAGAAATTCAGTGCTGTCGAACAGAAAATAGACACAATATAGCCAAATAAGGGATCCACATTTGCAATCTCTGCTATTAGGTATAGTACCAAGACGGCTACGACCAGTGTAAACCCATACAGACATATATATCTGAGCACCAGGGATTTACCAGAAAATACGTAATCATTCCTCTTGAATGTCCACTCCTTGTTTAAATAAAAACCCAGAAAAAGACCTGATATATATCCGACAATACATGCCAATATATAATGAACGTTCCATATCGAATATATGAGATAGAAAACCAGGTAATTAATAACGGTGCCTATGACGCCAACAATCAAAAACTTCGGTAAATGACGTTCAATAATCAAAAGCTTAACCGTTCTAAGTGGTTGCAAAGACAATAATTAACGCAGCCAGAAATCCAACTCCAACACCACCGATTGCATCAATAGGATTATGACCTGTTTTATCGCGCAAACCCTCTATACTTTTGCCGTCACCTAATTCAACTCGCAACACCCTAACGATGTCCTCGATCTTCTTACGTGTATCGAGCGCATCGATGGTCACGATGATTAACAAAGCTAAGCACACACCTAATAAAGGATCGGAATATCCTTCCCTAAAATACACAAGCCATGTGATAGACGAAACGATACTAATGTGGGTGCTAGGAAAGTTACCCAGGCCTATCTGATCAAAGGCTAAGTTCCTTGACTTTACCGAATTGATACAAAATTTTAGAGAACCCCCAAGCACAAATGCGAGAGGACATATTATTATATAGTCTAACAACATCTATAAGACCCAAGGTTCATAATATATTTCCTGATTGTTGTATTGATTGATGAATAACTGGTTCGCATAGTTTTAAATATCACTAAGGTGTGTTGTCAATATAAAAATACAAACAAATAACAATATACTGGCTACCATCCCCTTGTCTCGAGTAATCAATTCCGTGGGAAAATCGCCTCGCTCAAAAACAATAGCAAGTTGTAAAAATCTAAACATTCCTATTAATACTGGTATCGACGAAAATATAATAAATTGACCATGTCTTTCGGTCGCGTAATCAGATATCGAAAAAATAACGTATACAACAATGGTAACTGATACCAATATTGATAAGAGTGAGTTCAAAAATTCAACGTTATAACCAGTTAGCGATGCCCTTTGTTCTTCTGGATCACTCTTTTGGACCAAATCACTCCTTCTCTTTGCCACTGTGATGAGGAGCGACAGGGACGCAGTTGCAGCAATAATCCATGGAGACAGGCCAATGCTCAGAGCCTCACTGCCACCCACTAGACGCAAAACGAAGCCGCTTGAAACCAATATTAATTCAAGCACTGGAATGTGTTTTAGTCCCATCGAATAAATCAAATTGATCAGAGCATAAAACAACACCACGTATATGAAGTTAATTGGCATACGTAATGTGTATAGCAACAAACATGCTGATATAAACATAATAGATAATATCAACATAGCCATCGGTTTACTTATTCGTCCAGAAGGAAGAGGTCTTAGCCTCTTTTTGTTATGCGCACTATCAGCTTCGTAATCGAGTAGATCGTTAAATATATATACGCAACTTGAAACCAGACAGAATATAAAGAAAGCTTTTAGTACTTGCGCGACATTGCTAATATCATAATAGTCTCCGCTGAAAAATAGAGGGGCTAAAACGAATACGTTTTTTGCCCAATGATTCCATCGGATAAGTTCAAAAAAGTCCTTCATAGTCGAATTATACTTTACTAGAATCATTTTCTACAGTTGTTGAATATGTCATCTTTGTGAAGACAATAAAGTTATTTGAAAGCGCTCATTCTAGGAAGTCACACTTGATGACGACCTAGCTGTTATCGATCTGATGGTCTTTTAGTGGTCATGGCATTATATGTCCCACTTAGAACATCGACGCTTAGCCTCATTGATCACGCAGAAATACGCATCGTAAAAACAAATACTTGTAAAAAGAATTTAGTTCCCGAATCCAAATGATTTTAATGCGATATCAAGAATCTCAACGATGCTAGACCCAATTCCAGGCTTGTTAATCACTGCGTTTAATGCAGCGTACAACATCCCGATCGAGAAACTGAAGGCCACGAGTGCTGCGGCCCCATATCCATACAAATGATCATTACCAGCGGCAATGACGATTCGATATACGGCATAGAGAAGAATGAGTAGAAAGGAAAACGACACTGCGATGGCCATTGTGTTAAGGACCGTGAAACCTGCTATGGCAATAGCAAACGTAATTAACGCGGATACCCCAAACAACAAATTTCGGTAATTTGGTGTTCTGACTAATGCTACAAATCCTTTTTGAATGGCACCAACGATCGTGCTTGTGAGTCTGTGTAAAACATCCAATTGGACATTCCAGTATGATCTAAAAAGTAAAATAACTAAGCACGTCATTAATATGCCAAACATACTGAGAAATATCCCAATCAACTCAGGTACCGGAACATAAGTGACCTTAACGCTTCCAGACACATCGTCGGGAAGGATATGCCATGGACCGTGACTTTGAATCGGGAGAATGCTCGACCCTTCATATTCAATGAAATAGTAGAAAGGTGACGGTAATAATAGAGCAACATTGTCGTTTGAAAGACGAAGCGTTTCGCGCTCTGTGCTTGGAAGGTATTGAATTAACTCTAGCTGGTTTAAGAACATATATATGTTATCAAGTTGCCCGATAAACGTGGGCTCACCGGTTCGTTCCAGAGATTCAATAACAGTTTCAAGCTTTTTTACTGCAGTAGGTATAGGTATGGACGGCGAAGGTATCGCCACAAATTCTTCACTGGCACTTGAATTACCGACGTTCGAGTTGATCAACGAATAGCTATCGAAACCCATGTATTTAAGGAGAGAATATCTTTCCTCGTCATCAAATTCTTGGATCCAACGGTCATAAAACACATTCATCCCTCTAGAGGCGAGCCTTGACGAAACCAAGCTATACGTCAGGGTACAAGTAATTCCATTAAGTTCGGGCGTAGGCAACGATTCCTCGTTCGAGTGAAATTTACCTTGAGATGAAGTCAAAGGGAATATTGTCTTAGAGAATTGAGGCCAGGTAAAGTCCATCCATACCCGTTGCGTTTCTATCTCGTCACAACTGCGATCAACAACGGATGAACGTTCGTCAAGCATTGTTACAGTAGGATCTGTCCATTCTTTCGCAACCCCCAGGTGATGTAACCCAAGGTCAAGTGTTGAAAGTCCGACCAAAACAATTAATAGGGACCTACCGTTGCCACGACGTTTTTTCGACACAAATGCCCTGGCCAATAAAGCAATGGTTAAGCTAACAAAGCAGTAAGCTATTTCCTTAACCGCAAGAAGATTCCAATTTTCTCGCAGTGATCTCTCCCAACCTAAACTCACAATGAATGCACAAACAGTTACACAGATTATCACCAAAATGATGGCATTCAGTATTTGACGTAGCCTGTGCATATCGATCGTACGTATGTTAGCAAGGACGAAAATTGTGGGCAAAAGAACAAGGACATCTAGCACCCAAAAACTACGAATAGGCGCTCGAAATTGACCAAATATGGGCAGCTGATTGAGCAAAAGATTTACGAATGCGAACAATCCAGCAGCACGAATCGCCATTAGAAGAGCAGCTGACGAGAATATCTTAACCTGTCCAGGCATGTCTTTTAATTTCGCCAGCGAATAGAAAAACAACGCCACAGGGATTACGCCGATATAGTGAAGCCCATCTGTAAGGCTATTGTCTCCCCATCTAGCAAAAACCTCGTGCCCGTACTTGTACAACAGGTAGGAACTTCCTGGCGCAACGTAACTTAACCATTGGACCGGACCAGCAGACATAAAGAATTTATCGTAGCCTCCAGGCGAAGATCTAGCCGAAAGAAGCATCGCTTCGTAAGTTGCAAGTATTTGCGGAGCGGCGATAAAGAATGCTAAACCAAACGCAACTATCACAAGGATGGCGGGGGAAAACGACAGCTTTTCTTGAAAAACTCTACAGCCAATGAAAATGACAAGAGCAGTTAATACGACCCATTGCAGGGCGAAATTTCCGCATAAAAGCATCAACCAAGTCGTCACAACAATTTGAAAAAAACACCAACGACTAGGATTCGACAAAAATTTGTCTATTAGAAATATCAAAACTAGGAAGTAAGCAAAGACGGCAACAAAAAAAACATGCGCATAATTCGAAAAAATCGAGATATTAAGAATGATTACAATGGCTAAATAAGTCGCAATTATAGCTTTCTCGTAAGAATATTTTGTGTTTAGCAAAAAGTGATTAGAGAGTTTGATGGAGGTGATAAATATCAAAGCCACGTGAAATAAAAGGAATATCGTGTCGATGCGATAAGGTGATTGCAAAATTATCGAAAGAATTATCTTAAGCGGATGAAGAAGCGACTGCTGAGAGTCAGCCAAGCTGTTGAATCCCACGCCATAGTTCCAACTGAAAAATGGGTATAAGCCTTCAGAAATGGCCTTGAAGTATTCAACGGTCAGAGGATAGGACTGAAAAGAAAAGCTAGTTCCATATAAAATCTTATTACCAAAAATAAAACCCCAATTGGCATATACGAATAAGATTAACCCAAGTGAATATACTAGATTAATAAGGACTTTATCTTCGAAACCTCCGCGACCAAATTTAAAGAAGTCGTATATACTATTTTTCTTCAATTTAGTTTGCTTTTTTGCTACGCGGAACCCATTTAGCTCGACTCCAAAACACTCCGTAACTACTCAAGAGAAGATTCTGCAATATCAGAATATACTTTTTCATAAATTTTACCTTCGTTAGTTAATTCTAATATTCTGGAACAGTTTTTCAATGTTGTAATTCTATGGGCAATAATTATAAGAGTTACGTCATTGCCTAACTCTTCAATGGCTTTCATTATACTTGACTCAGTTGAAGTATCCACCGAACTGGTTGCCTCATCTAGGAACAAAACATCGGCCTGCTTATAAAGCGCGCGAGCAATTCCTATTCGTTGTCTCTGCCCCCCGGATAATCTTATGCCGCGCTCCCCTAGTATAGTCTTGTATTTAAGCGGCCATTCGTTTACAACAGAATCTATATTGGCACTTTTAGCTGCACGCCTAACAAGGCTTCTGTCAATTTCTTTTGAAGGAATTCCAAAAGCGATATTTTCTTCTATTGTACTATCAGATAAGTATATATTCTGTGGCACATGAGCAATCCGAGATTGCCATGCTCTTCGGTTGCTATTTGTAATAACATTTTCATCAACTTCTAATGTGCCGTGTGTTGGATCTAGTAACCCCATCATAATATCAATTAGCGTGCTCTTTCCACTTCCCGTCTTGCCAATAATTCCTATACAATCGCCTTTTTTAATGTCTATATTTATATTATTTATTGCTGGTAAGGAGTTTTCATCGTACCCGAATGACACGTCTTTCAATCTTATATTTTTTTCAAAAGTACAGTCATCATTAATTACATTCATCGTTTTAGTATCATTTAGATTTAAAAAACCCAATACCTCTTCTAAAACAAAATGTGTGCCTTTAATGTTTCCCCATGAATTATAAAGTACTTGCATTACTGGCAATAATCTCTGAGCCCCTAATGCCAAAGCACCAAGAACAGGAATTCCATCAGCAAAACTTTTTTCACCCTGAGTCGACAGCATGTAGGCCAATAATACAATAAGTAAAACACCAAATGTCTCCATAAAATAACGAGGACTATTTGTAAGAAAGAGAGTGTTACCTAGTGATTTTCGAAAAACAAGATCGGCTCTCCAAAAGATGCTGCGATAGAATTGTTGGTTACCATTAATAATAATGTCACGTATTCCACCTAGGCCTTCTTGCAATATTTTCATCAAACTACTTGATGCACGAGTAATATTCGAACTGTTTACTTTTAGTTTTTGCTTCACATATAAGTAAAAAAATACATATAAAGCTGAAAAAAATAAAATTGCAATTAATGATGCACTTGGATTAATAATTATCAAAATAGTAATAATTGCAGTAACAATTATAAAAGAGCTGATCACATTTAGCACAGATAGCACCACGCCGTTAATAACTTGAGCAATTTTTATTGAAATAGCACTAATAATGTCACTGCTATTTTGTTTTGTGTGAGCAATATAAGGCTGGTTGATAACTTGAGTGAAAATACCAACACTCAAATCTACACCTAAAATAAATGAAAACTTAACTGATGCCCATAATAATAACACCCTCATTGCGCCTGCCATCACTACTGCGCTGGCAAATAGAGCTGAAATCGGAAATATAATTTGGGTTGGCTGATCTACTCCAAGAAACTCAATGAATGGTTGTGCGACAGGAAGTTCAAAAATATTAGATGGTTCAATCAACACTCCTAGAAATGGAATAACTGCACCAATGCTAATAACCTCAAACATTGATGTTACTATCATCAGTGTAAGCAATAATAAGAATTGGTAACGCCTTCTGCGCTCTATTAATAAGAAAAGCTTTTTGGTTAGATGGATTGTAGATTGATCTTTTGATGTCATAAGGTTTCTCTATACAAAGAGTCAGTTTCTATTTGAGCTAATTCGTACGATCTAATATTACCAATATCACGATGGTAGAGGCCATTATAATATGTAAAAATTCTTCCCATGTAATGTGGCAAAACATCCACACTAAAGTCCACTTTTACTGTCTTTAAGCTTTCCATATAACTAATTACACTGGTCTCAACAATATAAACAGCGCCATTTGCTATTGTAGACGGAGGATTTTGAACCTTCTCATGGAATTCTTGAATAATGTCAGAAGTATCTATTGTAACAACACCACAGCTTTTAGGGTCATCAGTTGTAAAAGTCATCATCGTTATTTCTGTATTAGCAGGTCTATTTTTATGTGCACTGATAAAATCTTTATAATCACAAATAGAAAGATTATCAGCATGGACCAACATAAATGGCTCATCACTGATAAAATCTTTGTTCGCAATAACTGTACCGCCTGTTAAAAGCAACTCTTTCTCATAAACCAAATCCACCATACCCGCAAATTTAGATTGCTCTATATATGACTCAACCTGTTCATGAAGATAGTGGGTATTAATCAAAAATTTCTCTATGCCAGCCTTTGTTAATTGCTCTAACCAATAATCGATAAGTGGTTTACCATTTATTGGCACAAGACATTTTGGAATTGTATCTGTAATCGGCCGTAACCGAGTGCCAAGCCCGGCTGCTAACAATATTGCACGCATTTAAGTTAGCTCTTTCAACAGCTCTTCACTTTGCAAAGGCGTATTTCCAACTCTGCCTACTTGGATTGCTGCAGCAAGAGATCCGATAAGTGCGGCTTCCCAAATACTGCCTCCAGCAGTCATTGTTAGTGCCCCACTAATCAATAAACTATCTCCTGCACCAGCAACATCTCTAGGAGAAGTATTAAGCGCAGAAATACTATCTGTAAGAATTTCATTATTATTAGTATCACCAGAATAAATTAACATGCCTTCTTCACCCATCTTTAGAAAAATACTTTCAGTTGACGATAGCTTCTTTAATTGTTGCACCAAAACTACCAGACCATCTTCATGGTTGCGAGAACTAATTCTTGCCTCTCGCTCTGTTGGGGTAATTAAATTTACACCTCCAAAACGAGAAATGTCGCCTATTTGAGAGGAAGATTGACTATCCGCAGCCAACATTACCTTATTTGCATTTGCTAGCTTTATCAGTTTATCTACTAAGAGTTGTGGGAGGCATCCATAATTAAAATCTGAAAAAACAAGTAAATCAACATCTTGAATAACAGATTCAATGATCTTGCTAATTTTGTCCTGTAAAGAACTATTGATTGCATCCTGACGAAGATGATTAACACGCAATAAACTCTTTCCTTTGCTTCGAAACTTTTGTTTGATAGTAGTTGGTCGACTTTCATCAACTATAAGATGTGCATTGACCCCAGATTTTTTAAATGCATTCTGAGCATAGTCACGCGCTTCATCACTTCCTGTGACACTTACAAATTCTACTTGAGCTCCCAACCCAGAAGCATGTTGAGCAACAATTCCTGCTCCACCGATAAATCTTGTGGTATCCAAAGGAGTGACAACAACTGTAGGATCTTCCTGAGACATGCCTAAGGCCTCGCAGGTAATATACTCATCAATAATCAAATCGCCTATAACCAATACTTTTAATGAAGAAAACTCCTTTATTAGAACTTTCAAATTATTAATATCTATAGAATGTCTCGACATATACTCAAAAGGAAGAGCAATATCTTTTAGTGTTGATTGAGAAAATTCTTTATGCAATATATCAAGTGAAGAGAAAGTAATTTCTCCAGAACCAAATAAAAGTTTTGCTCCATATGATTGAAGAATTTTTTCTTCAGGATTAAATTGATTTTGGTGTTCTTTTCCTTTTACAACTATATCTGGACGAATTTTATCAATAATTTCAGTAACTGAATTATCAATTAGAATTACTTTATCTACCCAGCTATTACTTTTAACTCCCTCAAGTCTCAACTCTTCTGGAACATATGAGCCTTCTCCTGAAATGCGATCACTAAATACTCCAACAATTAGCTTTCCTCCACACTCACTTGCGAATCTAAGAAGGCGCAAATGGCCTGGATGAAGAACATTAAAATTACCTGCAACGAATACAGTCTTTTCTTTACTCATATTGTCTTGTTTAGTTGAAATGCTTGCATTATACAACTAATACAATTGAACAAAAAAGGACTGCAAAAAGTTTCTTGGTATCCTTGTTTAAGAGAAAGATTTTTTTTGTTTAAAGAAATGACTATAAATATACTTTGTGCTTTAAATGTTTTTACTAAATACTGTTAATACATCAGATTATTTAGATAGATATTTTAATGTTCCATTTTTATAAGCGGTCGTAATACCTTACCAGATTCTAAATCCTCCAAAGCCTTGTTAATATCTGACAAAGAATAAGGTTTAGTTAAAAGAGAATTTAAAGGGAAGTCAGCAGAAATAAAATTATGATATAAAATAGGTATATCTCTATCAGGATCAATAGCGCCTCCCCAACTGCCAGATATACTTTTTCCAGTTATTAACTCATGTGGAGATAATCTAATTTTTTCACCTTCTGGAGGATGAGAAGCAAATAATAATTTACCTTTATTTCTATTTATTAAAGAAAAGCCAAGTTCAATAGTGGAAACCCTTCCTGCTGATTCGATACAATATTCTGCTCCATCTGGAAATATTTCATGCACTAATTCTTGAATATTGGGTTTACTTGCATCAATTGTATGATTAACACCCCAACTCTTAACTAGGTCTAATTTTTTAGCAGAAATATCAATAGCTATTATGTTTTTTATCTTTAGAGACAACAGCATTGCAATAGCAGACAGGCCAATCCCTCCAAGACC
>CEOF01135806.1_pt1 | contig 17872 bp, 14 predicted proteins | sample 361311 | NCBI WGS metagenome assembly CEOF01 (sample SAMEA2619667, study PRJEB7988) | marine metagenome | biome: marine biome (ENVO:00000447); feature: surface water layer (ENVO:00002042); material: "saline water (ENVO:00002010), including plankton (ENVO:xxxxxxxx)" | depth 5 m
TTTTTATGGTTTAATGCTCCACCAGCTAAAATTTTTATGGGAGATACGGGTTCGTTATCTCTTGGAGGATCTTTAGGTGCTATTGGAATAATTACTAAACATGAAATTGTGCTTGCAATTACAGGAGGTCTTTTTGTTTTAGAAGCAGTTTCAGTGATGGTCCAGGTAATTTCTTACAAGCTCACAGGTAAAAGAATTTTTAAAATGGCACCAATACACCATCATTTTGAAAAAAAGGGTTGGCCAGAGTCAACAGTTGTAATCAGATTTTGGATTATCTCTATTATTTTAGCAATGATTGGTTTAGCTACTCTTAAATTGAGATAATGAAAACAGATTCTAATATTTTTTTAAATAAGAAAATATTGATTTATGGTTTAGGAAAAAGTGGTTTATCAGTTTTTAAATTTTTAAAAAATAAAAGTGATGTTTTTATATACGATGATAATTTTATAAAAAAAAAATTTGAAAAAAAAAAATATTTTATAAATTCTAAGAATATTTCAAAGACTAAATTTGATAAAATAATCTTAAGTCCGGGTATCGATATTAATAAATGCAAATTATCGAAATTTTTAAAACAAAACTCGGATAAAATTTATTCTGATTTAGATATATTTTATTCTCTTTTTAAAAATGACTGTATTACTATTACAGGCACAAATGGGAAATCTACTACATCCAAGCTTTTATATGATATATTATTAAAACAAAAATTTGACGTTAAATTGGTTGGAAACATTGGAAATCCAATATTATCTGTAAAAAAAATAACAAAAAAAACAATATTTGTAGTTGAAGCTTCATCATATCAGCTGGATTATAGTAAAATTTTTATATCAAAATATGCTGTAATACTAAATCTATCACCTGATCATATTGAGAGACATAGGACCATTAATAGATATGTTAAAGCTAAATTTAAACTATTAAAAAACCAAAAAAAGAGTCATTTAGCTTTTGTAAATAAAAATGATCCACTGACTCAGAGACATATTAAGATCAATAAATTTAAGAGTAAAATAATTCAAGTTAATTCTCTAAAAGTAAAAAATTATCTAAAAGATATAGATAATAATTTTTTTTTAACTGAGGATAACAAACAAAATTTATCATTTGTATTAGATATATCAAAAAAACTACATCTTAAAAAAAAAATATTATTAAAAACAATTGAAAATTTTAAAGGGCTCAAGTACCGACAACAAGTTATTTGCAAAAGGAAATATTTAACAATTATAAATGACTCTAAATCGACAAGTTTTTCTTCATCCATCGGAATTTTAAAATCAAAACCTAATATTTTTTGGTTATTAGGAGGAATTCATAAAAAAGGAGATAAATTCAATTTATCAAAAAAATATTTTAAGAATATCAAGGCCTTTATTTATGGTAAAAAAAAATTTTTTTTTAATCAAAAACTTAAAGGGAAAATTAAATATGAAAATTTTAATAACTTAGAAGAAGCATTAAAAAGAGTTTTTGTTCTTATAAAAAAAGAAAAATTTCATAAAAAAACAATATTATTTAGTCCATCTGCGGCTTCATTTGATGCTTTCAAAAACTTTGAAGATAGAGGTTTATATTTTAATAAGTTAATTAATAAATATTTAAATGACATTTAAAAGATCAATATATAACTTGTATTATGAGTGGTGGAAAAATATAGATAAATTTATATTTTTTTTGATTATTTCACTATTTTTTACTGGATTATTTTTTTCACTAGTTTCAACATCTCTAATAGCCTCTGATAAATTAGATACGAATGATTATTCTTTTTTTTTTAAACATTTAGTTTTTATTTTTTTAGGAATAATTATAATCTTTACACTTTCTTCTTTTGATCGAGAAAAACTTTTTAAATTTTCTACAACAATATTTCTAATTTCACTTATTTTTTTAATTTTAGTCCCATTCATTGGCATAGAGGTTAAAGGATCTAAAAGATGGATTGACTTGCACCTATTACCAAGATTTCAACCAATTGAACTTGTTAAACCATTTTTGATAATCTTTATTAGTTTAGTTTTAAGCAGTCAAAAATATAATAATATTTATCTTAAATACCTTTTTTCTTTTTTAATTACACTCGTAATAGCTTTTCTATTAGCTGTTCAGCCTGATATTGGTCAAACTCTTTTAATTTTTTTTACTTGGTCAATTCTAATTTTTACTTCGGGTATAAGTATTATTATTTTAACAATTTTGTTTTCATCTTTATTAATTGTATTTTTATATTTAATCTTTTTTGTCTCTAAATTTGAATATATTAAAAATAGGATACTATCTTTTTTTGATCCTGGAACTGGTACACATAATTTTCAATCAGATAAAGCAATAGACTCAATAATTAGCGGAGGTTTTTTTGGGAAAGGAATTGGAGAAGGAACTTTAAAAAATACAGTCCCCGAAGCACACACAGATTATATAATTTCAGTTATTTCTGAAGAATTTGGTATTTTTGCCATAATTTTAATTTTATTATTGTTTTTAGTATTTATCTATTCGGTATTTAAAAAGGTTTATTATGAAAATGAGGAAAAAATAAAACTTGTTTTGGTAGGATGTGCAAGCCTTATACTGATGCAAGGGATGATACATATTGGAGTTAACATAAGACTATTCCCAACCACAGGAATGACACTTCCATTTATAAGTTATGGAGGTTCTTCAATAATTAGTATTTCAATTTTATCAGGTATTATTTTAAATTTAACAAAAAGAAAAATAATTTAAAATGAAAAAAAAATTTTTGATTTCTACTGGTGGATCAGGTGGTCATGTTGTACCAGCTATAGTTCTTTATGAACATCTCACAAAAGAAATTGATGTTATTATTTCAACAGATAAAAGAGGTCTAAAATACTTAGATAAATCAATCTATCAATTAGAGATTATCAATACACCAAAGTCAAAAAATATTTTTTTTTTACCATTTTATTTTATTATAATTTTAATTTTAACAATCAAATCCCTTTATTTATTAAAGAATAAAAAAATTGAAAGGGTTTTCTCTATAGGTGGTTATATGTCTTTACCTTTGATTTTAGCTGCTAAACTACTCAATTTAAAAATTTATTTAATAGAACCCAATCATGTCTTAGGACGTGCTAACAAATTTTATCTAAATTTCTCAAAGAAAATTTTTTGTTATTCTGAAAAAATCAGAAATTTTCCTGATAAATTTAAGAATAAATTAATAAATATAAATCCTTTAATAAAAAAAGAGATATACAAAACAAAGTTACTTGATGAAATAAATAATCAATTTACTTTGTTAATTGTTGGAGGTAGTCAAGGAGCTAATTTTTTTGATAGTAATTTAAAAAACATAATTGTTAATATTTCAAAAAAATTAAACATAAAAGTCATACAACAAACAAGTGAAAAAAATACAGTGTTTTTGAAAAATTTTTATGCCACTAACAATGTAGAAAATCAGATTTTTAGTTTTAGTAAAGATTTTACAAAAAATATTTTGCAAGCTGATCTCTGTATAACAAGAGCTGGTGCTTCAACTTTAGCTGAGTTGTCATTTCTGAATGTTCCTTTTATAGCAGTCCCCTTACCAAATTCTAAAGATAATCATCAATTTGAAAATGCAAATTTTTATAAAAATAATGATTGTTGTTGGCTTATTGAACAAGAACATTTTGATAAAAAAATTGAAGATTTATTAAAAGAAATCATTATCAATAAAACTAATTATCTAAAGAAAAAGCAAAATTTAAAAAAATTAAATTACCAAAATACCTGGATTAATGTTAATCAAAAAATATTAGGAATTATAAATGAAAATTGAACTAGCAAAAACCGAGATTATCCATTTTGTTGGTATTGGTGGAATAGGTATGAGTGGACTTTCTTTGATAATGAAAGGTAAAGGATTTAAAATTCAAGGCAGTGACTTAAGTTTGAATAAAAATGTTGAAAGATTAAAAAAAGAAAAAATAAAAATTTTTATTGGACAAAAAAAACAAAATTTAAAAAATGCAACAATTGTTGTAATTTCTTCAGCTATAAAAAAAAATAACCCTGAGGTGCTTGAGGCAAAAAGGAAAAATTTACCAATTATTACAAGAGGTAAAATGTTAGCTCATATTGTGTCTTTAATGAAAAATATTGTTGTTGTTGGGTCTCATGGTAAAACTACAACTACTTCACTAATAACCTCAATTTTTCAAAAAACAAAATTAGACCCAACAATTATTAATGGAGGTGTTATTAACTCAATTAATAACACGGCAAAACTTGGTAAAAGTGATTGGTCAATTCTTGAAGCTGATGAATCTGATGGTAGTTTTGTTCATATTCCACCTACTTACTCAATAGTTACAAATATAGATAGAGAACATATGGATTTCTATAGATCTATGGATGATTTGAAAAATTATTTTAAAAAGTTTATTGAAAAAGTTCCTTCATTTGGAAAATCATTTATTTGCATAGATGATAAAATCAATAATGATTTAGTTAAAAAATTAAAAAGTCAAAATTTTTTTACTTACGGTCTAAGTAAAAAATCTCATTTTTTGATTAAAAATATTAAACAAAATATAAAGATTTCTAAATTTGATTTACAAGTCAATGTTCCAAATAAAAAAAAATATCTTATTAAGAATATTAAAATACCACTACTTGGAATTCACAATATTAGGAACTCTGTTGCTGCAACAGCTGTTGCTTTAACAGTTGGTATATCTATTTCTAATATTAAAAAAGGTTTATCTAATTTTAAAGGAGTCCAAAGACGATTTAATAAAATTTTTTCATATAAGAATATAGATTTTTATGATGATTATGCTCATCATCCAACAGAAATAAAAGTTGTACTAGAAGGTGTTAATAAAGTTTACAAAAATTATGATAAAATTTGTGTATTTCAGCCTCATCGAATTTCAAGACTAAAAGATCTGAGGAATGAATTTTCTTTTGCTTTTAAAGATGCAGATTTAGTCATTTTATGTCCAATTTATACTGCAGGAGAAAAAATTAAATTAGGATTTAATTATCTAAATTTTGCAAAACAAATAATTAAAAACTCAAAAGTTAAATTATTTTTAGTTGATAATAATATTCAATTAGCACAATTTTTGAAAAAAAATATGTATGGAAAAAAAATTATAATTGGAATGGGTGCAGGTTCTATTTCAAATTGGATGCAAAAACTTCCTCAGCTTATATGATGCAAATAAAAGAATTAAAAAAAATATTAAATGAATTTGGTGAAAATGTAAGATTTGAACATGATCTTAAAAAAAAGAATTGGTTCAATATTGGAGGTAAATCAAAAGTTTTCTATAAAGCAGAAAATTTAAAGGATTTAGTAAACTTTTTAAAAAAATTAAATAATAAAGAGAAAATATTTATTTTAGGTGCTGGTTCAAATACTCTAATTTCAGATAATTTATTCAATGGTGTAGTAATTAAATTAAGCAAAAATTTTAGTAATATTTCTTTGCTCGGAGAAAATATAATAATTGCTGGTAGTGCAGTTTTAGATAAATCTTTATCCGATTTCGCTCTAAATCATAATTTGACAGGTTTTGAATTTTTATCTTGTATACCAGGGACTATTGGTGGCGGAATAAGAATGAATGCAGGTTGTTTTGGTAAAGAATTTAAAGATATTTTACTATCTATCCAAACTATTGATAAATTTGGAAATGTAAAAACTATTCCATCAAAAGATATAAAGTTTGAATATAGGAAAAATAATTTATCTGATGATTGGATCTTTTTAAGTGCTTCTTTTAAAGGAACAAAAAGCAATTATTTGAAAATAAAAAATGAGATGAATAAATTAAAAGCTGAGAAAGAAAAAAGTCAACCAACTAAGATAAAAACAAGTGGAAGTACTTTTAAAAATCCAATATCGCAGTCAAAAAAAAAAGTTTGGGAACTTATTAAAGATTCGGTGCCTTTAGATAAAAGTTTTGGAGATGCCTATATCTCAGATAGACATTGTAATTTTTTTGTAAATAAGGGCCAAGCAACTTTTGAAGATATGAAAAATTTAATAGATTATGTATCTAAAAAAGTTTTGAAGAAAACTGGTATTAATCTAGAAAAAGAAATTAAAATTTTGGAATAACTTGAAAAAAAAGATATTAATAATTTCTGGTGGTATATCTAAAGAACGAGTTATTAGTATCGACACTGGAATTCAAGTTGCTAAAGAACTTAAGAAAAATAGATATAATGTTAAAATTGTTGAACCAGGATTTAGATTACTAGATGATATTAAAAAATTTAAACCTGATATTATTTTTAATGCATTACACGGGCAGTATGGAGAAGATGGTTATATTCAAACTATTTTAGAGTCTACTGGAGTACCGTATACACACTCAGGTGTAATCTCATCTGCTATAGCGATGGATAAAGAATTATCTAAAAAAATTTTTTCAAAAAATAACATATTAACTCCAAAACATATTTTATATTCGTTCAATAAATCAAAGTCTAATTTAATAAAATTAATAAATAAGAAACTAAAATTTCCTGTTGTAATAAAGCCTTTAAATGAAGGTTCAAGTGTAAATGTTTTTATTTGCACAAGATCAAATATTTTCAAGAATATTAAAATATTAAAAAATTATAAAAAAATAATTATAGAGGAATTTATAGGAGGACGAGAAATTCAAGCAGCCATTATTGGTAAAAAAAAATTAGGAATAATCGAATTGAAACCGAAAAGAAAGTTTTATGATTATAAGGCAAAATATAGTTCTAAGGCTAAAACTAAACATTTAATTCCAGTAGAACTCTCCAAAAAAGATTATAATAAAATAATGAACGATGCATTAAAAGCTCATCAATTAATTGGTTGTAGAGGTGTTACTAGATCAGACTTTAAGTTTTTTAATGGAAAATTTTATCTACTAGAGATTAATACTCAACCAGGAATGACAAAGCTTTCTTTAGTTCCCGAAATAGCAGAACATTGCGGTATTAATTTTATTAAACTCATTGAATTAATTTTACAAGATGCATCTACTAATAAATAAAAAAATTTTTATTTATATTTTTTTACTCATTTTATTAGGAACTTTAAACAATAAAAATTTATACAATTTTCAGTTTCCAAAAATAAACAAGATAAATGTTATAGGTTTAGATAAAGATGAAAATTTAAAACTTATTGATAGTTTAGATTTATTAAAATCTAAAAATCTATTTACTATAGATAAATTTGAAATAGAAAAAATTTTAAATTCTAATAATTTAATTGAACAACACTCAATAATTAAGAAATATCCTTCTTCAATTGAAATCAAAATTAATCGTGCTGAATTTTTAGCAAGAGTTCTTAAAAATGGAAAAACTTTCTATCTCGGTTCTAATGGTAAACTAATTTTTTCTAAAAAAGAAATAAAAGAATTACCTTTTATTTTTGGTGACTTTAATAAAAAAGATTTTTTTGATCTTATAAAAATAATAAATGACTCAAAGTTTAATTTTCATCAAATTAAAAATTTATTTTATTTTGGTTCTGGTAGATGGGATATAGAAATTTATTCAGGAGTATTAATCAAATTGCCACGAAATAAATTAAAAGAAGCTTTTGATCTATCCTTAAAAATACTTGATGATGATCATTTTAATCAAATAAAAATAATTGATACTAGGCAAAATAATCAGGTAATTATTGATGGATAAAGATATTGATTTCGAAACTTATTTATTTATTAGTCCTAAAAAATTAATTATTTCGGTAAACCAAAAAAAAAATTTTGAAAATATTTATCAAAAAGAAGTTTTAATAAATAACAAAACAAACCAACTTCAATATGAGGAAATTGATAATTTTTTATCTCAGAACATCTTTTCAATTGAAAAAATTTTAAAAGATTTTATTAAAAAAATAAATTTAATTATTGAGTCAGAAGAATTTTTTCCTATTCAAATATCTTTCAAAAGAAGTAATTATGGAGAGACGATATCTCCAAAAATATTAAATTATCTTTTAAATGAAGCTAAACATCAGTGTAAAAAAACCTCCGCAGGAAAAAAAATTATTCATATGTTGATAGATAATTATTTAGTTGACAATAATTCCTACTCCTGTCTTCCAACTAGAATAAAGTGTAAATCTTTTTCATTGGATTTGAGCATTATCTGCTTATCTGATGATTTGATTAAAAATTTAGAAAAAATTTTAAGAAATTATCAAATTTCATTAAATCATATTTTGAGTGCAAAATATTTACTAAAGTTTTTTAATGAGAGTGATTTGGATATATTCAATATGGCAGACAAAATAATTGATGGAATTAACAAAAACGAGGTAAAGATAATTAGTAAAATTAATGGTAAAAAAGGCATTTTTGAGAGGTTTTTTGATTTATTTGGTTAATTGTATTTTCTGGTAATATTTGTTGTTTTTGATTTCGTGTAAGTCAGTAATAAAAGTCATTCGTGTCATTATTAAACCAAAAAACAATAAAACAGTCAGTTAAATTTAGTGGGATTGGTTTACATAGTGGAAAAATAGTAAATCTATGTATAAAGCCATCTAACACAAATACTGGGATCATTTTTAAAAGAATTGATTTAAGCAATAATAATCTTGTTTATCCAAATTTTGCAAATGTTAGCAATACAGCTTTAAACACAACTATCTCAAATGAATTCGGTACAAAAGTATCTACAATAGAACATCTAATGGGAGCTTTATTTGGTTTGGGAATTGATAACGCATTAGTCGAAATTGATAATGAGGAAGTACCAATTTTAGATGGATCTGCTAAAGATTTTATAAAAAAAATAGTTAATTCAGGATTAAGAGTAAGTGATGCACCAATAAAAATTATAAAAATAAATAAAAAAATATCATTTAGTGAAGGTGATAGATTTATTTCGATTGAGCCATCAAAATTAAGTTTGGATATAGATTTTGAATTAAAGTATGAAAATTCAATTATTGGAAACCAAAGAAATAAAATCAATCTTTATGAAGATGATTTGACAGATATATTTAACTCTCGAACTTTCTGCTTATATGAAGATATAGAAAATATTAAAAAAAGAGGTTTAGCAAGAGGTGGAAGTTTAGAAAATGCAGTTGTTGTTAAAGAAAATGAAATATTAAATAAAAGTGGATTAAGAAATAAGAAAGAATTTGTAAATCACAAAATACTTGATTGTATTGGTGATCTTTATACTTGCGGTTATCGAATGATAGCTAATGTTTTGTGTTCTCAAGGAGGACATTATCTTACTAACAAATTATTAAGAAAAGTATTTGAAAATAAAGAAAACTTCTCAATAATAGAAATTCAAGAAAGAAACCTACCCCACACTATAATAAACAGAAGTTTATTGAAATCTATAGCATAATTTTTAGAGAGTTTTTTAAAAAGTCTGTTAAATTTATCATCTTGAAAATGTATAAAATAAATTTACTAATCCTTTTTTTAATAATTTTCTTGAACTTTTCTTGCTCTAAAGATGTAAAAAAAGAGTCAATCATAAATGAAAAAAGTATTGAATTGCAAGTTTTAGAGTCTTATCGAGAAGGATTAAAAGAATTAGAGTCTGGAGATGTATTGTACGCAGCCCAAAAATTTAATGAAGTAGAAACTATGTTTCCACAATCTGAGTGGGCACCTAAATCAACTTTAATGGCAGCATATGCTTATTATTCACAGGATTATTATTATGATGCTTCTGAAGAATTAAAATTATTTATAAGAAAATATCCACAAAACGAAGATATTGACTATGCGCACTATTTACTTGGTATTACTTATTATGAACAAATTATAGATGAAAAAAAAGATTTGAATTCAATAATGTTAGCTAAGGAAAAATTCAGTTTTGTTATAAATCAATATCCAAATACGGACTATGCTTTAGATGCAAAGTTTAAATTAGATATGATATTGGATATATTAGCATCAAAAGAAATGTATATAGGTAGATATTATTTTAATAAAAAAAAATGGATACCGTCAATTAATAGATTTAGAAAAGTTGTAGATGAATATGACACAACAATTTATATTGAAGAGGCACTTCATCGTTTAGTTGAAATATATTATTTACTTGGTTTAACAGAAGAGGCACAAAAATATGCTAATATCTTAGGTTATAATTATAAGTCATCAGAATGGTATGAAAAGACCTATATTGTATTTAATAAAAAATATGAAAAAATTAAAATTAAAAATAAAAAAAAAAGAAAAAATATAATTTTAAAAAAATTTAAATCTCTTTTTTAGTCGAGATGGTAAATAAAAAAATTCAGCAGATATATCTTAAAAAAATAAAATTATTAAATAAATTAAACAAAGATTATTATGATAAAAATAAGCCTCTTGTTACGGACAAAGAATATGATGAATTAAAAAAAGAAATTTTATCTTTCGAAAAAAAGTACAAATTTCTTAATAATAAAAATTCTCCATCAGAATTAGTTGGATTTAGACCATCAAAAAACTTTAAAAAAGTCTCTCATAAAGTACCGATGTTATCACTTGCTAACGCTTTTAGTGAAGAAGACCTTATTAACTTTGAAAAAAAGATTAAAAACTATCTTGATGAAAAAAAAGATTTCAAACTTGAGTACAGCGCTGAACCAAAGATTGATGGTATATCTGCTTCTTTAATTTATAAAAATGGAAATTTAGTTAGTGGTTTATCTCGAGGAGATGGTAAAGAAGGAGAAGATATTACAGAAAATTTAAAAACTATTAAAGACATTCCAAAACATATTTTTACAAAAGATTTTCCATCTGAAATTGACATTAGGGGCGAGGTATTTATTCAAAATACTGATTTTCAAAAAATTTCAAATAAATTTGCAAATCCAAGGAATGCAGCATCTGGTTCATTAAGACAAAAAAATCCTGAAGATACTAAAAAAATTCCTTTAAAATTTATTGCTTACACTTATGGATACGAACAAGGTATGCAAATATATGAACAAGTTGACTTTTTAAAAAAGTTAAATGATTGGGGATTCAGAACCAACCCACTCAATAGAACCATTATTGGAGTAAAAAATTTAATTAAAAATTACAATTTAATTGAAAAAAAAAGAAGTGATCTTGATTTTGATATTGATGGTATAGTTTACAAAATAAATAATTTCAAATTACAAAAAAGACTGGGAAATGTTGCTAATGCTCCACGATGGGCAATAGCTCATAAATTTTCCTCAAGTAAAGCAATTTCAAAGATTATAAATATAGATATCCAAATAGGAAGAACAGGAGCTTTAACACCAGTAGCAAAAATTCAGCCAGTAAACATTGGTGGAGTATTAGTCTCAAACGCTACCTTACATAATGAAGATGAGATTAATCGAAAAGATATAAGAGTTGATGATATCGCAATTATAGAGAGAGCAGGCGATGTAATACCACACGTAATCTCAGTTGATACAAAAAAAAGAAAAAATAATTCAAAAAAATTTATCTTTCCAATAAGTTGTCCTTCTTGTGGATCAAAAACTATAAAAGAATACAATCAAATAACTAAAAAAAAGGATGCGGTCAGAAGATGTTCTTCTGAGGGATATGAATGTGAAAAAATAGGAGTTGAAAAAATAAAACATTTTGTTTCTAAAGAAGCTTTTAATATTGATGGTTTTGGAAAAAAAATTGTAGAGAGTTTTTGCGAATTAAATTTAGTAAAGTTTCCACAAGATATTTTTAGTTTAGATTTTGAGAAAATTGAAAAACTAGATGGATGGGGAAAACAATCAGTAAGAAACTTAAAATATTCGATTGAACAAAGAAAAAATATTTCTTTTGATAAATTTATTTATTCCCTTGGTATAAGACATATAGGAATTGAAAATGCTAAATTACTAGCAAAAAACCTTAAATCATTAGACAATTTTTTAGCTTTATATAAAAATAAAAATTTTAATGATATTTTGAATATTGATGGGATCGGAGATACGCAGATTAATTCTATAAAAAGTTTTTTATCTAATAAAACTAATATAAAAATCTTAATTGAATTAGAAAAGTATTTGAAAATTCAAGATATTAAAGAATTTAAGAATGGGCCTTTAAGCAATCAGACTTTCATGCTCACTGGAAAGTTGAGTGGAATTAGTAGAGCTGAAGCAAAATCTTTAATTGAACAAAACTCTGGATCTACAGTAAGCACTATTTCAAAGAAACTAAATTTTTTAATAGTGGGAGAAAAGCCAACAAAAAAAAAAATTGATAATGCAAAAAAATTAAACATTAAAATTTTAACTCAAAAAGACTGGGTTAAAATGTTAAAAAACTAGCCAACCACTTTTTCTGATTTGTAGTTAAGTATTTTGATAATTTAGAATAAACTAGTAAATGATATTTAAAAATATAGTCTATTTCTTTTTTATTAAGCATATTAAAATTGATTAAATCTTTTTCTAAAGGTGCTAAGGTTAAGTTCTCAAACATTAATTTTTTTTTATCCTCTTTAACATAAACTAGATTTTCTATTCTTATTCCATAATTTCCTTTTTTGTAATATCCAGGTTCATTACTTAGGATCATACCTTCTTTTAATTTTACAGAATTATATTTTGATATTGATTGTGGACCTTCATGTACATTTGAAAAAAAACCTACTCCATGACCTGTTCCATGACTGTAGTCTAATCCATTTTTTTTTAAAAATTTTCTGGCTCTGACGTCTATCTTTTTTCCAGAATTAACATTTTTAAGATCAGTATTTGTAACTGCAATATGACCTTTCAAAACCATAGTATATTTATCTTTTATATCTTGTTTTTGTTCAGCAAAACAAAAGGTTCTGGTTACATCGGTGGTTCCATATTTATATTGTCCACCAGAATCACACAAAAATATATGATCTTTTTGAATCACTTTATTAGATTTTTTATTAACCTTATAATGTATTATAGCGCCATTAGAGCCAGTTCCAGAGATCGTCTCAAAGCTTGGAAAAATATAATCTTTATTAAGTTTTCTAAATCGTTCTAATTTATTTTTTGCATCAATTTCTGTAATCTTATTTTTATTTACTTTTTTTAACCAGTATATAAATCTAGTTAAGGCTGCTCCATCTTTAATATGTGTCTCAATCATATTTTTAATCTCAATTTTATTTTTGATTGATTTCATTAAATAACAAGGATCAGTGTCTAATTTTATTTTAAAAAGAGTCCTTATTATTTTTTCATTAAACATTGAGCAGGTTGAATTATCAATACAAAAACTTTTACCTTTCAATTTTTTAATGATTTTACTAAAATTTTCGTCAGTAGAGTAATTTAAATTTTTATATTCTTTAATCGATTTCATTCTTGAAATTTTTTTTTGACATGAAAAAAAATAAATTTTTTTATTTTTAGTTAAGATTATTTTACTATTTGGTATTGGACTATTTGGATTATCTCTACCTCTTAAGTTTAATAACCAAGCAACATTTTCAGGCGCACTTATAAAAATATTATCTATATTTTTTGATTTAATGATTTTAATAAGCCTATTTATTTTTGAATTGACACTTTCACCAGAAATTTTTTTATTTAAATTATAAAAAGGTATAGTAAATTTTCTTTCTTTTCTTTTACATACTTGGTCAACTAGATTAATTTTCAATTCTGATAATTCAAAATATTTTTTAAAATTTTTTTTGATTGAAAAATTTGTAAATAATTGTGGATCAATTCCTAATACAAGTTTTTTTTTGTAACGTTTCGAAATATCTTTTGGAGAAAATTTTGGAATTTCAAGTATTTTAAAATTTTTACCAGATTCTATTTTAGCTTGAATGGTATATCTTCCATCAACAAATAAAAAATTTTCATTTTTTAAAATTATTGCATATCCAGCAGATCCACTAAAATTTGAAATCGATTTTAGTCTATCAGGTAATGAAAATTCAGAAAAATATGCATCGTTTTTAGGAATTATATATCCATCTAAATTATTAAAATCTAATAATTTTTTCAATTTAGAAATATTTTTATAAGTCATTTTATTCTTTTTTGATACCTATTCCATCCTGGACTTCTAAATTCATCGTCATTTTCGAAGTCTTGATTAAATTCAAAATCATCGATTTCCTCTTTAGTTTCATCAAAGATTGAATTTTTTTCAATATATTCTTCAGGCAGTTCATCAATAAATCTAGAAGCCATACTGTCTATCCAATCTCCTTGATAAAATCTATTCATTGAAAATGATATTATTGCTTTTCTTTTTGCCCTAGTAATACCAACATATGCGAGTCTTCTTTCTTCCTCTAAACCATTTTGACCTTTTTCTTCAATTGATTTTTGATGAGGAAAAAGACCTTCTTCCCAGCCTGGTAAAAAGACTGTCTCAAATTCCAAACCCTTAGCACCGTGCATTGTCATCATATTAACTTTTTCCCCTTCCCACTCTTGATCTATAGAAGTTGCAAGAGATACGTGCTCTAAAAAACTTTCTAAATTATCAAATTCTTTCATGGCACTTAATAATTCTTTTATATTTTCAAGTCTACTCTCGTTTTCTAAATCTTTTTTATTTTTAAGCATTGCTGAATAGCCAGATTCATCCAAAATAATTTGTAATAATTTGATGTGATTTATTTTTTTTATATTTAAATCATTTCTCCACTTATTCATTAAATTTAAAAAAATTCTAAGACCAATTTTTGTTTTAGGTTTTATTAAATTTTGTTCAATCATTATTTTTGAGGATGCTTCTAGAGCTAAATTTTTTTCTTTTGAAAACCCGTGAATAGTTTTTATGGTATTATCCCCGATTGAGCGTTTTGGATTATTTACAATTCTTTCAAAAGAAAGATCATCTTTTTCTTGATAAACAAGTCTTAAATACGCAACACAATCTTTAATTTCAGCTCTTTCATAAAATTTAGTGCCACCTAATATCCTATAAGGGATACCAACTTTCAAAAATCTTTCTTCAAATTCTCTTGTTTGAAAAATTGCTCTAACTAAAATAGCAATATTATTAAAAGAATATCTTTTTTTTATTTTTTCTATTTCGTCTGAAATTCCTGTTGCTTCATCTTTACCATTTTTAAAACAATTTAATTTAACTAAATCTCCTTTTTCTAATGTTGTGATTAAGGTTTTACCAACTCTATTTTGATTGTTTGAAATTAAAGCAGAAGCAACAGATAGAATATTTTCAGTTGATCGATAGTTTTGTTCTAATCTAATTACTGTTGTATTTTTATAAACTTTATCAAATTCTAAAAAATTTTTAATTTCAGCTCCACGCCAGCTATAGATAGATTGGTCATCATCTCCAACACAACAAATGTTCTGATCTTTACTTACTAAAAGATTTAACCATTTATTTTGGATATAATTAGTATCTTGATACTCGTCCACCAAAATATATTTGAAATTTTTTAGATACATTTCCAATATATCAGAATTTTTCTCTAAAATTTTTACCGTATGTAAAATAAGGTCTCCAAAATCACACGAATTAAGTTCCTTAAGTTTTTGTTGATAAATTTTGTAAATTGGTAAAATATTTTTTTCATATAATTCTTTACTATTTATGACAACTTCATTTGGATAAAGCCCCTTATTTTTCCATTTATCTATAATTGCCATTATATATTTGGGAGCTATTTTTTTGAAATCTATATTTTCAGCCTTACATATGTTTTTAATTAATCTCGTTTGATCATCCATATCAATAATTGTAAAGTTTGAATTCAAACCTACTACCGAACAATGTTTTCGTAAAAGTTTTGCGCAAATAGAATGAAAAGTTCCAAGCCATGACAAACCAGTGGCCGAGGAACCAAGTAGTTTGCTTACTCTTGTTTGCATTTCCTTGGCTGCTTTATTGGTAAATGTTACAGCAAGTATTTGATTAGGAAACGCCTTTCTTTCTTTGATAATATTAGCAATTCTAGATGTTAATACTTTTGTTTTGCCAGACCCTGCTCCAGCCACAATTAACAAAGGTCCTTCAAGGTGTATTACTGCCTCTTTTTGAGCTTTATTTAGGTTTTTTAAAAAATCAGAGTTTACCATTTTAAATATATTATTATAAGTGGTTTCAATATTTATGCCAAAACAATATTTTTTATCCAAAAAGTTAAAAAGACAATTTTTATTATTAACTGAGTCAATTCAGAGCTATTTTAAAAAAATCAACACTATTAAATTCAATTTAAGAAATAAAAAATTTTATGAGTTAAATAAGATAGTTGGAATTTTTGGAATATTGGTCATATTGACACTATCTTTTTTTCTAATCCCAACCTTATATAACAAGGATTCGGTAAAAGATGAAATTAAGTATCAAATACTTAAAAAGTATAAAATTAAAATTAAGTTTAATGAGGGAATAAAATATTCTTTATTCCCTAAACCTCACTTTGTTTCTAATAACATATCAATTCAATTTAAAGAAAAAAATATAGCTGAAGTAGAAAAATTCCAGTCTTTTATCTCAGTTAAAAACTTTTTCTCTACAAATAAAATAAACATTAAAGATCTAATTTTTAATAAAGCTGATTTTAGTATTTATAAAAATGATTTGTTATTTTTTAAAAACTTTTTGGAGACAAAACCAAATACCAATAAAATTATGATTCAAGATAGTAAAATTTTTTTTAAAAATAAATACGATGAGATACAATTCATAAATAAGATTAAGAATAGTAAGTTTTTTTATGACTCTAAAAATTTAGAAAATGTTCTTACATCTAATAACGAAATTTTTAATATTCCTTACAAGTTAACTTTAAAAAATGATGAATTTAATAAACAAGTTTTTTTCAAATTTAACTCAAAAAAACTTAGATTAAAAATTGAAAATGAATTTAATTATAATGATTTTATTAAAAATGGTTTAGTAGATATTTTTTTTGTTAATAGAAGTAGTTCTTTTAATTACAAAATAAAAAAAAATTCAATAAATTTTATTTCAGAAAATAAAAAAAATAATTATAGTGGAAGAATTGATTTTAAACCATTTTACTTTAAAGCAAACTTTAATTATGACGGTATAAGTTTTAAAAATGTATTTAATGATGACTCAATTTTTAATGATTTGATTAAATCTGAAATTTTAAATAATCCCAACTTAAATGCTAAAATTGATATTGATATAAAAGATATTGTAAACATTGATGAGCTTAATGAATTATTTTTAAGTGTTATTATAAATGAAGGTGTAATTAACTTATCTAATTCAAATATTTTGTGGAAAGAAGATGTAAAAATAACCCTTAAGGAAAGTTCTCTGTACTATGATGATAGTAGAATAAATTTAATTGGTAAATTTACAATAGATTTTAATAATATAAATAATTTTTATAGATCTTTTCAAATCAAAAAAAATTCAAGAAAACAAATAAGTAAAATTGAAATTAATTTTAATTATGACTTAAATAGAAAAAGAATTAATTTTGATAACGTTAAAATAGATTCTATTCAGAATGCTAAATTAGAAAAGTATATTGATAATTTTAATAAAGAGGAGTTTAAAAGTCTGAATAAAATCATTTTTAAAAATTTTATAAAAAACTTTTTTGATATTTATGCTGGATAAATCATTTTTTTAGGATCAACAATTTTATTATAATCCTTCTCGTTAATTAAACCTGTTTTCAAAGCTTCTTTTTTAAGTGTTGTATTATTTTTGAGGGCCATCTTTGCAATTTTTGCTGAATTATCATAGCCAATGTGAGGTGCCAATGCTGTGACTAACATTAAAGAATTATCTAAAAATTTTTTAATTTTTATTTTATCAGCTTTAATTCCTTTCACACAATATAAAGAAAAATTTTTAGTACTATCAGCTAGTAAATCAATCGATTGTAAAATATTATGAGCTATAAGAGGCTTAAAAACATTTAATTCAAAGTGTCCATGAGAACCTGCCATTGTAATTCCATTATGATTTCCAATAAC
>CEOF01032175.1_pt1 | contig 17850 bp, 13 predicted proteins | sample 361311 | NCBI WGS metagenome assembly CEOF01 (sample SAMEA2619667, study PRJEB7988) | marine metagenome | biome: marine biome (ENVO:00000447); feature: surface water layer (ENVO:00002042); material: "saline water (ENVO:00002010), including plankton (ENVO:xxxxxxxx)" | depth 5 m
ACGGTCAAATGGCCATAAATTAATTCAGTCCATCCGAAGTGCTCAACTAAACGATATGCGGCCGCTAGTTGTACTCTTAAATCCCATTCCACATCGCTCATAGCCGAACGGTCCACTTTAAAGTCGGTTTGTAGCTGGTTCATTTGAATTCTCCTCGTGCGGTTAACGAAAATAATAACCAATCCAAGTACAATTACAGATATCTTCTATCTCCCGGTCAAGGTTATTGATCTATCGCTCCTTGACCAACTTACGTTATCATACACAATTTACAGATTTTAAGAATAATAATGCCGGTTTCAAATCGATAAGTCTATTGATCTGGAGTAAGTTTGCGGAGTTGTGATGGTCAAGTAGTCGAATTTGAAAATTTTATACTCCAGTATGATTTGTCAGCTAGAGAATTGCGCGTCTTCTGATAAAGTAAACTCGCTATTTCGTATTCTATCTGGCCATTCGGCGACCATTTCTGCTACTGATTCTTCGCCATAATGCTCAATCATATCTGTTAGGGCGGCAAATATTGCGGACGAAGCGACTATTTCAGCTGCAACACCTTGAGATAAGGCATCCTCCCATGCCTCCAAAATAACCTTGAGCGCTAATTGTTTTTGTTCGTCTTCTGCGAGGAATGCTTCATCTTGATCCGACATTTTTGAATTCCCGAATTATGCTTATTGCTTGATCCTGTCCTACCATGCATGTTGTCCCAATGAAAGCTAACTCTTCTAATTCTATTGAATATTTCAGACCGCGTAGGCGGATTGATATTACTAAAAAGCCGCTGGATATCGACCCACATATTACCTTTAATTTTGACGGTCGACCATTTTCTTCGAGATATAATAGTTTTTATCATGAGTTACGACCGATAGAGGCAGCGCAAGATATTTTCTTTTCTAATCTTTTTATGAGGTCATTTGAAGGTCAAGCTGATTTTTCTGTAATTGGGGAATTAGGTTTTGGGACTGGATTGAATTTTGCGCTCGCGTGTAACTATTGGAAAAAAAGAAATGACTGTGATGCAAGGCTTCATTATGTCGCAATCGAACCATATCCGTTAGAGGCACATCAAGTTGACAGATTTCTATCAGGTTTTAGTGAGTTGGATACTGAGAGACGGGAGTTGGTATCTGGGTATCCAAAACCGCATGTTGGTTTTCATCGCGTATGGTCCACAGACAATAAAATAGCACTCACTCTTGTAGTTGGCCCGGTGGATGAGGTTCTTGCTGAGGTTGAGGCGGAAGTGGACGTTTGGTTCTTAAATGGGTTTCCTCTGCGGGTAAATCCAGAAATGTGGTCCCAAAACGTCTGTTTGGAATTAGCTAGACTTAGTAAACCAGACGCTGATCTAATATCCATTTGCGATGATGAAGACATCCAGCATAGGTTAGCTATGCAGGGCTTTCAAATGGAAAAACGAGACGCCTTATCAGGTAAAATAAGGATCTTGGAAGGCAAATTTATAGGCAAAAATAAAGCAAAGTATCTGGCTCCTTGGTTTAGGCCTCCTCCGCCAGTTCAAAGTCAGGGCGCAGTAGGTATAATTGGGGCTGGACTTGCTGGTTGCGCCATGGCAGAAGCGCTGGCCCGCAGAGGGAAGAGAGCTTTACTATTCGACCAGCAAGAAGACGTTGCGGAGCGTGCATCGGGTATAGAAGCGGGGTTAATAGCACCCGAACTGGGCTTGAACGCAAGCAACATGAATCGCTTCTATGATAGAGCCTATAGAATGGCATTGAGTTCAATCGAAGATAGTGAAATAAGATGGAATAGCCGCGGTGTCATAGAGTTTTTTCAAAAAGATGAAGCGCGTAGGCGCATCCAGCACATGAAAGACGGGGCTAGCTTGTGGCATGGTGCTGCTCAATTAATGTCGCCCTCAGAATCCTCATTACAAATAGGGATAAACGTGTCTTCACATGGGATTTGGTTTCCGCACGCAGGTGCCTTGAACCCAAAAAGATATGCGCGGTATATGTCGCAAAAAGCCGAATGTTTCCTTGGTGCAAAAGTGTATGAATTTGATTATAGAGATGATGGTTGGCGGTTGTATGACTATTCAGGACAAAGGATAGCAACGGTAGACACGCTGGTAATTGCGGCAGCTCAACACAGTGGATTTTTCAAATCTATTTCGTTTTTACCGTTGAGTTCACTTCTCGGACAGATCTCTTTTGTCCCTAAAAATGAAAATAGTTATAAATTGAAGGCGAGTATTATAAATAATGGCTATCTAATGCCCAGTATTGATGGATTCCATGTAGTTGGATCTACTTATTTGAGGGACGGCTTTGACGAGAATGAGTGGCCGCAACCTGTTACGGTTGAAGGGCATAAAAAAAATTATAATAATTTGGATCGTGAATTAAGGTCTCTTTTCCCAGATTGTCAGTTTGATCAATGGTTGGGTTATTCTGCTATCCGCAGTGCAACGCCTGATCGACTACCCGTCGTTGGGCCTGTTCCTGAAGCAAAAAAATTTAAAAGAGATTTCAAACGATTGAACTATGGCCCTCGGGGTAAGTTTCCATCTGGTGTCAATTATCAGCCAAATCTATTTGTCCTGGCTGGGCTTGGATCAAGGGGAATTATGACCTCAGCACTTTCCGCAGAGGTTTTAACCAGTCAGATGCTTGGCGAACCTTGGCCTATCGAACGGACTGTAACGACGGCTCTTTCTGCATCTCGTTTTTTAGCGCGAGCGATACAAAATAGTTTATTGAATGAAGTGTAAGTGTGCCTTCAAATGAACTAATGAGCTTAGCGTGCGGTGAGGCCTCCATCTATTACCAATGATGAACCTGTCATAAACCCAGCATCATCGGATGCCAGAAATACAATTCCTTTAGCTATATCTTCCGGAACTCCTAGGCGTCCTATTGGATGTCCTGCTAATGCTACATCACGAGATTTCTTTATATCATTCGTGCCGTGTTGTTGGGCGCGAGAGACAAAAGTTTGTTCGCCCATATCCGTTTGTATTACGCCGGGATGTACCGAATTTACTCTAATTTTATGACCTTTCCTACCGAAATTGAGTGCAGTTGACTTGGTAAACAAGGTCACGCCTCCCTTGGTCATGGAATATAAAGGATCAAGCTCTGAGCCAACTAGTCCCGCGACCGAAGAGATATTAACTATTGCACTTCCTTGACTGCTCTCGGAGCCACGCTTTGCAAGAGCATCGGTTGCTATCTTGGTTCCCAGCCAAACACCGGTCATATTGACATTAGCTAATCTATTCCAATCATCGAGTGATATATCTGAAAAGTCTCTTCCCAAAAATAACCCTGCGTTATTAACCAAAATATCTAGACCGCCAAATTGATCTACAGCCAGATCTACTGCATTGGACCAATCATTTTCATCAGTTACGTCAAGATGGATAAATTTTGCGTTAGGCCCAAGTCTTTCAGCAGTTTCTTCGCCTTTAGTTTTTAAAATATCGCCGATGATTACATTTGCCCCCACACTTATCATCAACCTAGCTGCTGCCTCACCAATTCCTCTGGATGCGCCAGAAATAAGAGCTGTTTTACCATCAAGTCGGTTCATATTTTGGTTTCCTTTAACGCTTACATGCTCCCAAGTAGATTAGATAATACTACCTCTATGCGTCGTTGACTGAAAGTCAACAGATTCTTGTTACTCTAGATATCTCGCATCCGATCGCTAACCTAAAGATTGTTGGAATAGTAGTTTTAGACAATAGGGTGCTTTAGGGTTAGCATCTACTTTGATAAATTAAATATAGTGATGTGTATAATAACTAGAATGTTCAACCTTAGACTGTGGGATATCTGATGACTAAAATGACATCGAAAGTCACGTGGGTTTCGGGTTTGAGGTTTATCGGCGGGTCTGGTAGCGGCCATGGGGCTATAATGGATGGATCTCAAACCTCTAGTTCGAAGGAGGTTCTTGGACCAAGCCCTATGGAGATGGTTTTAATGGGTTTAGGAGGTTGTTCCGGTATAGACGTAATGCACATTTTGGAAAGGATGAGACAAACCGTTACTGGCTGCAAGGTAGAACTGGAAGGAGAAAGAGCAGAAGAAAGCCCAAGAGTTTATAAAAAAATACATTTAATTTACACAATATCTGGCAATAACTTGTCGCAACCGCGCGTTGAAGAGGCTGTTCGTCTATCGAACGAGAAATACTGTTCAGTCTCTGTTATGTTAAATGCATCGGTTAAATTAACCCGTGAGGTGAAGATTATTCAAGACCCAGTGGCTAATTTGGGATGATTTTAGGTTCCGCAAAATGTTTGGGTAACCTCCTCTCCTTTGTTGGGCGGAAGACCTAGATCATGTAACCGTTGATTATTCTCAAATGGTGCGTCTAGAACCGTAATAAGATCTTCCATTAAACCAAAGTCTTCAGTATTTGTTGCTAGGTCAATTGCTTTCTCTATCTGATGGTTCCTTGGAATAAAGGCAGGGTTTACCGAGTTCATTTTCTTTTTTATTTCTTTGATTCTTCTTCCTTCATTACCAAGTTTATCATTCCAGCGAGCTAACCACTCGTCTATATCGTGTTTAGAATCAAAAAGGTTCTTAAAGTTAGTTTCGTTCTCTTCGCCCAGGTAATCGCCTAGCGAACGATAGGCGGTTGTAAAGTCAACGTTACTTTTTGATAGAAGGTCCAAAAAATCAAATGCTAATTTTGTATTTTCCTCATCTGAAGCGCTTAGGCCTATTTTTTTGCACAGCCCTTCGTGAAAAGCCTTTTCGAAAAAAAACCAGAAATTTTCTATTGATGCTTTAGCCATCGTAATTGAGTTATTCTGATTTTCATCCAATAACTTAAGAAGTGTTTCAGCAAACCGTGTTAAATTCCATTGTCCTATCATTGGTTGATGATTATAGGCATATCGCCCACCGCTATCGATAGAGCTGAACGTTTTATTGGGATTGAAACCATCCATGAATGCGCATGGTCCATAATCAATTGTTTCGCCAGAAATTGCAGTATTGTCAGTATTCATTACACCATGGATAAAACCAACTAACATCCAGGACGATATCAATTCGGCCGTATTCTGGATAACACTATCCAGCAGTGTTAGGTATGGCTGTTCGGTAAACTCAGCATGTGGATAATGCCTTTTAATAGCATAGTCTGCGAGTATCGCGATGCTCTCGTCATCCCCCTTGCCGTGAAAATATTGGAACGTACCAACTCGGATATGGCTGGAGGCTACCCTTGTTAATATCGCGCCTGGCTCCATGTATTCACGCCTGACCATTTCTCCTGTCAAAGAAAACGCTAGTGCTCTCGTAGTAGGGATACCTAGATTGAACATAGCTTCACTAACAATATACTCGCGCATCACGGGACCCAAAACGGCCCTGCCGTCACCCATTCGAGAATATTTTGTGGGGCCAGATCCTTTAAGCTGAAGGTCCCATCTTTGACCTTCGTTATTCAATAGTTCACCCAGTAAGACTGCTCTTCCGTCCCCAAGCTGTGGGACCCAATTGCCAAATTGGTGACCTGCGTAAACCATAGCAATCGGATCTGCCTGCTTTGGGACCCTATTTCCTGCTAATATTTCATGGTCTGTTTGTCCTATTGTTAGAGGGTTTAATCCCAAAGTCTCAGATAATTTATAATTTAGTTTAATAAGTTTTGGTTCTTTTACTGCGGTTGGATGACGTCGCTGGTAAAAAGTTTCTGGAAGGCGGGCATAGGAATTGTCGAACCGCAAATCTTCCAGCGTTTTGGCCATCACCTGAGAGTGCTTGGTGTCTTTACCTTTTTCTTGGATGTGATTTTCTAGAGACAAAATACGTCCTCATTATAACATTAAATTATCATTGGATTGATCTTTGTTTTTGTATCTCATTTCAGCTTAAGTCAATTCTTAAGGCTCGCATTGTCAACTTTATCATAATTTTTGACCAATTGCCTTAATTTGGGGATCAGTTCTTTTCCATATTGTTCTGCGTCTATGAGGGGATCATATCCTCTAATTAATAGGCTCGTGGCACCGATCTTATAATATTCAAGCATGGCCTTCGCAACGGTATCTGGGGTTCCAACTAACGCGGTTGAGTTTCCTCTTGCTCCAGTTGCAACTGCGAGTTTTGTCCACAGGCATGTGTCGTGGATTTCGCTTTTTGCCGCGGCAGATAAAAGCCTTTGTGAACCCACATTGCTTGGTTTTGGGGCAGCGATACCCCTCCGCAATTCAATAATCTTTTTGTGAATGGCGTGTGCTTTTTCCCACGCTTTTGACTCAGTGTCCGCTAATATAGGCCTAGTGGATAAGCTGAACTTCAAGACGTCTTTGTTTTCCTTAGACTTGTTCCTCACCCGAGTCATAAAATGTTCCGTATCTTTTAAAGGCTCTCCCCATAGCATGAAGGTATCCAAATATGGCGCTAATGAATTAATGGCAGCATCCGATCCTCCCCCCCCATAGATTGGTATATGGGGTCTTTGAAAGCATGGGATGTGTGATTGGGTTCCGTTTGTTTTATAAAACTGCCCTTCAAAATCGAATGGCTCCTTTCTGGTCCATGTAAGCCGCATTAATTTTATATATTCTGAACAGCGAAGATATCGATCAGAATGAGTTGAATAATCTCCATCTTTCGCCTGATCAGCATCACTCCCACCTGCGATTATGTGAACAGCGAGCCTTCCTAGTGTAAGTTGATCAAGTGTTGCGAATGTTCGCGCTGCTAGAGATGGTGCAACAAAACCGGGTCGATGGGCTAACAGAAACTTAAGTTTTGTTGTCACGGATGCGGCATGGGCGACTATCATAGCCCCATCGGGTGCATCTGAGAAATAACCAACGAGTACTCTGTCAAAGTCTCCGTTTTCATGAACTTGTGCCGTTTTTTTGATAACATCCAGATCAAAATAAGGACCAGATGGATCAATCACCTCAGAAGAGATACGAGGGGCTACCCAGCCAATTATTTCTAAAGGCATCTCTAATAGTCCTTCATTCAGTCATAAAAAAACGCCTACCCATTGCGCAGCCTTTCAAATCCAAATTCTACCCTAATTCAAATTAAATATGCTATTTAAAATTTCGGAAAAACATTGGGTTGGTAAAGCCATATAAACGTTAACCAACTGCGAATTCCTTTTTCTTCGAATAAGATGATTTTATAGGTCTGATTGTGTTGCAGGTGCAGCTTTAATTGCTTGAAATGAAACGATTTGTGCAAATAGTATAATCCAATGCAAATTAATGTTAGCAGACTAGAGTTTCTCGAAGAGATATTATAGGCTAGGGAGCTGATATGAATAATAGGAGAATAACAGGTGAGCCCAGCGGATAAAAATAAATCAACAACGACAGCAACCGATACATTAGCCAAGAAAAGTCGGGATGAGGGTATAATTTCTGGCGGCCATCTTGTTGCCAAGGCTCTGAAAGCCGAGGGGGTAGATACGATTTTTACACTCTGTGGCGGCCATATTATTGATATTTATGATGGTTGTATCGATGAAGGGATCAGGATAGTTGATGTAAGGCACGAGCAAACGGCTGCCCATGCTGCAGATGGATACGCTCGTCAAACGGGAAAACTTGGATGTGTGGTTACCACAGCAGGTCCTGGTTGTACTAATGCAGTAACAGGGGTTGCTACAGCTTATAGATCAGAGAGCCCTATTTTGCATATAGGGGGGCAGAGCTCGCTAACCCAACATAAACAAGGGTCACTTCAAGACCTTCCTCATGTTGATATGATGGCGCCAATAACAAAGTTTGCATCGGGTGTTTTTTCAACCGAGCGGGTGGCAGACATGGTGTCGATGGCGGCTAGGGAATGCTTCAATGGTGCTTATGGTCCGTCATATTTGGAGATCCCAAGGGATATCCTGGATGCTGAAATTCCGATCGAACAGGCTCGTATCCCAACGATAGGTCGTTATCGTTCCTCCACCAAGTCGATAGGTGATCCGAATGATATAGAGAGGCTGGCTGATATTCTTATAAATGCTGAGCGACCTGCCGTATTATTTGGTCAACAGGTTTGGGCTAGCGGCAGTCATGGAGCGGCTATAGATTTTATTAGATCGCTCGATGTTCCAGCTTACATGAATGGTGCCAGTCGGGGGATGCTGCCAGAAGGTGATCCTCATCATTTTGATCGAACACGATCAGATGCATTCAAGGATGCCGATGTGATATTGATAGTTGGCACACCTTTCGATTTTAGAATGGGCTATGGCAAAAGAATTTCTGATGCGGCTACTCTGGTTCAAATTGATCAAAGTTACGCCACTGTTGGTAAAAACCGTGATATTAGTCTTGGCATCGCAGGGGATCCGGGGGCTATTTTAAAAGCTGTTGAACAAGCAGCCTCCGGCCGTATCTCTCAAGGTTTGAAGAAAAAACGTCAGGAATGGATGTCCAAGCTTCGAGGGATTGAGGAAACCAAGCTCGAAAAATTGATGCCAATCTTTAAAAGTGAGCAAAATCCAATTCATCCATACCGCCTTGCATATGAAATTAATGAATTTTTGGGAGAGGATACGATTTATATCGGAGATGGTGGTGATATCGTAACAATATCGGCCCAAGCTGTAAGGCCAAGAGGCCCGGGTCAATGGATGGATCCTGGAGCACTCGGGTCGTTAGGTGTTGGAACTGGTTTCTCCATGGCGGCGAAGTTGGCGCATCCAAATAAGGAGGTAGTATGCCTTTATGGTGATGGGTCCTTTGGCATGACGGCTTTTGATATGGAGACAGCACAGCGATTTGGAGCTCCTTATATCGCCATAGTGGGAAACAATTCTGCTATGAACCAAATAAGGTATGGTCAAATCTCGAAATATGGTGCTCAGCGGGGTGGCGTTGGTAATAAACTTGGGGATGTTGATTTCTCGCTTTTTGGTAAAATGATAGGTGGTTATGGAGAAGAAGTTCGCGAAGCTTCACAAATCCAACCAGCACTTCTGCGTGCCAGGGAGGCTATAGCCAAAACTGGTAAATGCGCGGTGGTGAATGTTTGGGTGGATCCAAATGAGTACGCTCCGGGCACCAAGGCTCAGACGATGTATAAATAAATGTGTTGAGGAGCCATTAGATGGAAGCGCTTAAAGGTATAAAAGTACTTGACTTTACACATGTTCAGTCGGGTCCAACGTGTACTCAATTGCTAGCTTGGTTTGGTGCAGATGTCATAAAGGTTGAACGACCCGGGTCGGGGGATCCCACACGAGCACAACTGGTTGACGTTCCAGAGGCAGACAGCCTCTATTTCACTATGCTGAATCACAACAAACGGTCCCTGACACTCAATACAAAAAATGAAATAGGTAAACAGGTTCTAGAAAGGCTTGTCGGAAAGTGTGATGTTCTGGTAGAAAATTTTGCACCGGGAGCAATGGAACGCATGGGCTTCGGTTGGGAGCAAATTCAAAAGATTAACCCGCGAATGATCATGGCTTCGGTAAAAGGTTTTGGCCCTGGTCCATACGAGGACTGTAAGGTGTACGAAAACGTGGCCCAATGTGCAGGAGGGGCAGCGTCAACTACTGGTTTTATTGATGGCCCCCCAACAGTGACAGGTGCACAAATTGGCGATAGCGGTACAGGCTTGCATTTAGCGCTCGGGATTGTCACAGCGCTATTTCATCGTCAAAATACAGGCAAAGGACAACGAGTATTGGCTGCGATGCAAGATAGTGTGATCAATCTTTGTCGTGTCAAACTGCGCGATCAGCAAAGACTAGCAGCAGGTCCACTGGAGGAGTACTCGCAACATGGTGAGGGTATAGAATTCGGAGATACTACTCCTCGGGCAGGCAACGACTCGGGCGGTGGGCAACCCGGGCGTATTTTAAAATGTAAAGGATGGGAGAAGGACCCTAACGCCTATACATATTTTATAACACAAGCAGCCGCATGGCCAAATATTTGTGCCGCAATAGGCAAGACTGGCTGGATCGAAGATCCGGAATACGCGACGCCAAAAGCTCGCCTCACCAAATTAAATGAAGTTTTTGGTGCTATTGAAGATTGGACAATGACTAAAACTAAATATGAAGTGATGCAGATTTGCAATCCGTTAGATATTCCCGTTGGGCCGATTTTGTCAATGAAGGAGATATCGAAAGAAAAAAGTTTAAGAAAAACGGGGACAATAGTTAAGGTTGAGCATCCCGAACGTGGTCCGTATCTGACGGTGGGCTGTCCTGTGAAATTGTCAGCGTCACCAGCAGAAGTTAAAAGATCGCCATTGCTGGGGGAACACAATGAAGAAATTCTTAAAAACGTACTCGGCTACGAAGGTACAGAGTTACAATCCATAATAGATAGTGGCGCTATCGGCTAAAAAAGTTAATGATGTGAATAGACTAGTAAGGGAAGGTTATCCGATATGGTTAAATCAGATATAGAAATAGCTCGTGCTGCTACCATGAAGCCAATCCTAGAGGTTGGGGCTGGACTTGGAATCCCGCCGGAGTCACTCGACCCGTACGGTCATTATAAAGCAAAAGTATCTATGGACTATGTGGATAGTCTTTCAGCAGAAGAGGATGGCAAACTTATTCTAGTGACTGGTATAAACCCCACGCCGGCTGGCGAAGGTAAAACGACAACATCTGTGGGGCTTGGAGACGCACTCAATAAAATAGGCAAGAAAGCAATTATGTGCCTTCGGGAGCCAAGCCTTGGACCTTGCTTTGGTGTAAAAGGCGGCGCTGCTGGCGGGGGATTTGCTCAAGTTGTGCCAATGGAAGATATAAATCTTCATTTTACAGGAGATTTCCATGCGATCGGTGCGGCAAATAATTTACTGGCAGCCATGATTGATAATCATATTTATTGGGGCAACGCGTTAGAACTAGATGAACGACGTATAGCTTGGCGTCGTGCACTTGATATGAATGACCGAGCTCTGAGATCTATAGTTGGGTCCTTGGGGGGCGTTGCAAATGGGTTTCCCAGATCAGATGGTTTTGACATTGTGGTTGCTTCTGAAATCATGGCTATATTCTGCCTCGCTACTAGTTTGGAAGATATGCAAAGAAGGTTGGGAAATATTATAGTTGGCTATACCAGGGCCAGAAAACCAGTTTATGCTCGAGAATTAGAGGCAGATGGCGCTATGACGGTCTTGTTAAAAGATGCTTTAGCGCCAAATCTTGTGCAAACCCTAGAAAATAACCCGGCATTTATTCATGGTGGTCCGTTTGCGAATATAGCGCATGGTTGTAACTCTGTTATGGCGACGCAAATTGGTTTGAAACTGGCAGACTATGTTGTAACCGAAGCTGGTTTTGGCGCCGATTTAGGTGCGGAGAAATTTTTTGATATTAAGTGCCGAAAAGCTGGTTTAAAACCAGCCGCCGCAGTTGTTGTTGGTACCGTGCGAGCTTTAAAAATGCATGGCGGTGTCGCTCGAGAGGATTTGGGAGAAGAAAATATAGAAGCTGTGCGTCGAGGCGTTTCTAATATTGAAAGGCATGTTCTAAATACCCAGCAGTTTGGGGTTCCCGTTATCGTTGCCCTGAATAGATTTATCACTGATACTGATGCTGAGGTTGAAGCAGTCAAACAAGCTTTGGCATCGCATGGGGTTGAGGCCGTCACGTGCACACATTGGTCTGACGGTGGCGCAGGTGCTGAAGATTTAGCTCATAAAGTCGTAGAATTAGCAGATAGTGGTGTAGCGAACTTTAAACCATTGTACCCCGATGAATTATCTCTTCTGGAAAAAATAGAAACGATCGCAAGCAAAATTTATCATGCGAGTACTGTTTCAGTATCACCTCAGGTCAAAACCCAATTGGCAGATTGGGAAAAAATGGGATTAGGACATTTGCCGATTTGCATAGCAAAAACGCAATATAGTTTCTCAACAGACCCAAATGCAAAAGGGGCTCCATCGGGACATGAGTTGCCTATTCGTGAAGTTCGTTTGTCCAATGGTGCCGAGTTTGTAATTGCGATCGCTGGTGAAATAATGACGATGCCTGGTCTCCCCAGGGTTCCTGCGGCTACTAAAATAACACTTAACGACGCCGGAGATATTGAAGGGTTATTTTGAGTTGAATATTTATCTTAATAATCAAACACGAAATAATCTGTTAGCCCGTGAAAATTGAACGTCCTGTTGCACTAAGTTTATCCTTTCAAGGTCTTTGTTGTTCAATTGATCGCAACAGTCTGACCAATGGTCTCGTAGCAGCTATTTTTGCCGTCACTGGTCCAGTAGCCATAATTTTGTCCGTTGCAAGCTCAGCTGGCCTCGAAAAAACTATAATTAATACGTGGGTCTTTGCTGCGTTTGGTATCGGTGGTCTGTTAACTCTAGTATTGAGTTATCTTTATCGTCAACCTTTAGCAATGGCTTGGACCATGCCGGGTGCAGCGCTTCTTGTATCGTCGTTGGACCACTTGACCTTTTCAGAAGCGGTTGGCGCCTTTCTCGTAAGTGGCCTTTTAATGGTGCTATTGGGGGTTAGCGGCTTAGCTCGTTGGCTGATGAATAAATTTCCGGGTAACATTGTCATGGCCATGGTTGCAGGAGTATTTCTCCCATTCGGTTTAAACTTCATCAGCGGTTTTGAAAATACACCCCTGATCAGCGGGGCTGCCATATTAGGCTATGTTGTAGCCTCAGTTTTTTCGCGGATAGGCCGCTATGCTCCGCCAATGTTGAGTGCGCTTATCGCAGGTATTATTGTGGCTGTATTAGTTGGTAAAGGACCAGTTCTTCCGGAACAGATGTCTTGGATTGCAACACCAACCATTATAACGCCAACCTTTTCGATAGACGCGATGATTGAATTAGTCATCCCACTCGTCATTTCCGTTATTGCGGTGCAAAATATACAGGGAGTGTCGATCCTGAAGACTGTTGGATACGAGGCGCCTATCGATGTTCTGACTATCGTTTGTGGATATGGGTCTCTTGTAATGGGGATATTGGGTTGTGTGCCAACCTGTGTCACTGGACCAGCTAACGCAATTCTCGTGTCGAGTGGGAAAAAAGGAACCCATTATTTGGGTGCGATGCTTTTTGGTTTTCTTTTTGCGTTGGTCGGATTGTTTTCTCCATTATTGATAGAAACAGCGACAAGTCTGCCGCTCGATTTTATACTTGTTTTGGGGGGGCTCGCAATGTTGCCTGTTCTAACTTCGGCTTTTTGCGCCGCGTTTAGTTTTCAAAGGTCATCGAAATTGAGTGACTTTGCAGCAGTTGTAACTTTTTTAGTAACTGTGAGTGATATTTCAATATTTAATATCGCGGCGCCTTTCTGGGGTTTGGTCTTTGGCTATATGATCTATTTGTCTTCAAATTTCTTAACTGTTAAATAAGTGATGCCCGCGATTGAAAAAAAACGAAATAAATGCGAAAATTTTGAGCTATGATAAAAAGTACGTTTAGGAAAGCTATTTGGTTATTCATCTAAGAATATTTCCAAAGCTTTTAGTTAGTCAGATACGGAAATAAAAAAATAATTGGAGCGGTTAATGGCTGTGGGAGTTCAAGGGGATAAAAATACCAGTGTTACTGGCATAGACTTCGATGTGATAATCGTAGGGGCTGGTTTTGCTGGTATGTATATGCTTCATCGAATGCGGAGAATGGGACTAAAGGCCATCGTATTTGAGGCCGGGTCCGGTGTAGGGGGAACATGGTTTTGGAACCGTTATCCCGGAGCGCGGTGCGATGTTGAAAGTGTCCAATATTCTTATCAATTTGACAAAGAACTGGAGCAGGAATGGACATGGTCAGAAAAATATTCACCACAACCTGAAATTTTGAAATACGCTAACCATGTTGCAGATCGCTTTAAGCTTCGAGAAGATATCTGCTTTAACACCCGAATAAAATCATCAATTTATGATGAGGATAAAACTCAATGGGAAATAATAACGGATCAGGGCGATATTTATAGATCAAGTTTTTGTGTTTTCGCCACAGGTTGTTTGTCCTCCTTTAATTTGCCAAGATTTGAGGGGATGGACGATTTTTCCGGGGCGAGTTACCACACAGGGCAGTGGCCTCATCAAGGAGTTGATTTCAGCGATTTGCGTGTTGGCGTAATTGGCACCGGGTCTTCAGCTATTCAATCTATCCCTGAGATAGCAAAGCAGGCGAAGCATCTAACAGTCTTCCAACGGACAGCAAATTACACTATTCCTGCTAGAAATGCTAAATTAGAAGAAGACTACGTCCGTGCAGTTAAGGACGATTATGCTGGTTTGAGGGAGCGAGCAAGACAAAAACCGGCTGGTTATGATATCCCCTTGAACCCCCAATCGGTTTTAGAAGTAACCAAAGAAGAATTCACATCAGAATTTCAAGCGAGATGGGAAAAAGGTGGAACTCAATTTTTGGGAGCATATGGTGATCTGCTACTTAAACCGGAGGCGAATGAGAAGGCAGCCGAATTTGTTAAGGGAATGATAAGAAACACTGTAGATGATCCTGTGGTTGCGGAACTTCTCTGCCCTACCAACATAATAGGTTGTAAGCGTCTTTGTGTGGATACTGATTACTATAAAACTTACAATCGTCCCAATGTGAGATTGGTGGATGTATCACAAATACCTATAGACAGGATCACATCTGCAGGCGTCGCTCATAATGGCATTGAGTTCGAATTTGATGCGATTGTTTTTGCAACCGGTTTTGATGCTATGACAGGTGCATTATTTAATATAGATATTCGCGGTAGAGACGGGCGTTCCCTGCAAGAAAAATGGAATGGCGGACCTCAGACATATCTGGGCCTTACGACTAATGGGTTTCCAAATATGTTTACAATAACTGGTCCTGGAAGTCCCTCTGTTTTGACCAATATGCTGCCGTCGATTGAGCAGCATGTAAATTTTATTTCTGATTGTATATCGTATATGCGGGAGCATGGACACTCCAGGATTGAGCCAGAATTAAACGCTGAGCTAGAGTGGGGAACGCATGTTAATGAAGTAGCTGACTTATCTCTACGTTCGACATGTGCATCTTGGTATGTGGGCGCTAACGTTCCCGGAAAACCGAGAGTTTTTACTCCGTATATAGGCGGCTTCCCGCGCTATGTGGAGCGTTGTGAGGCTGTCGTTTCCAATGGTTATGAAGGGTTTTCGTTAGCATAGAAAAAGAAATGCAACATAACATATTGCTTTGTGGATTCGGCGCTTTTGGACAGCAACATGCAACCGCTTGGCGTAGCGTGTCTCCAAAGTCGAGATTATTACTGGCAGATAAGCACCCTTTAGCAAGGGATTTGGCTTTGAGAACTGGATTTAAAAAAGAGGATATTTGCGAGGATTATAGGGATCTTATCTCTAAGGCAGATATCGTAGATGTCGTTACGGCGTCTGATAGTCATTACCCAATAGCACTAGAAGCTTTGCGGGCAAAAATTCCAACTATAATTGAAAAGCCAGCTGTAAAGACATTAGAGGAAGCAAAAACGTTAGATAAGCTTTCGCAAAATAATGGACTGCCTGTCCAAACCCAATTTCTCTTAAGAGCGCACCCTTTGGTGATTGAGGCAAAAAAGATTTTGAAAAATAGTGAAATTGGTCGATTACTCGCAATGGATGGGATTTTTACAGGCTGGAAACGGATGCGATCAGACTCAAGTATTTTAGAGAATGATGGCGTGCATATGCTCGATCTAATGAGGTTTTTCTCCGAGATGAAACCCATTGATTTTGAGATTATAGGCGACAAATTGCTTGGGGGAAGCGTTCCTGAAACGATTCATCTTCGTCTTGATTATCCAAAAAAGGTGAAAGGATATTTAAGACTTGGAATTATGTTTGGCGGAAAGCAATCAGATCCTTATCTTGCGGGTTCACTTACAAAAAAACAGTTTACACTGATAGGTGATAAAGGGTCTATCGAACTCGATTTTAACGAAAACACTATGGAAGTTACAGGTGTTGAATATAAAGAGACTACAGGAGGCTTTACACCATTCGTTAACAGTGTGAGAGCTACGAAGTGTCCAAATATTACGCCTTTAACTCTGCTCGAACAGTGTTTCAAACATTTTTTAAGGGCTATTGAACATAGGGACCCGGTCATGTGTGACCTAAAAGAAGGGGCTGTTGAGATTACCGAGCTATTAGAGGTAGCGCTTGAGCGTCTTGCGAACTAAATCATTATAAAATACTATCCAATACTGTACTAAAATGAAATATAAACAGAGATAATCCAATAAGCTTCTTTAATTGGGATTTTGGGGGGTATCGTGAAATTTGGTGTTATGATGTTCACGACTGATTATTCAATGGCTGCGCATGAGTTGGCTCTTGCTGTTGAGGAACGAGGATTTGAGTCATTGTGGTTTCCCGAGCACTCACATATCCCTTTGCCTAGGGTTTCCCCATGGCCAGGTGGGGGTGACCTTCCAAAAATGTATTATGACGTCATGGACCCGTTCGTGTCGCTTGGTGCAGCGGCGGCAATCACAAAACGTATAAAACTAGCGACGGGTATCTGCCTTGTGGTCCAACGTGACCCTATCCAGCTTGCTAAAGAAGTTGCCACCCTTGACCAATTATCAAATGGCAGATTTCTGTTTGGTATCGGTGGTGGGTGGAATGCAGAAGAGATGGCAGATCATGGAACGACAGATTTCAAAGGACGTTTTAAGTTAATGGATCAACGTGTTGAGGCGTTACGAACTATTTGGACTCACAACAAACCTGAATTTCATGGAGAGCTTGTTGATTTTGGACCCATGATGACTTGGCCCAAGCCCGTTCAGAAACCACATCCGCCTATCATCGTTGGCGGCGGTTTCCCATATGGCGCCAGACGAGCAATTGCTTACGGTGACGGGTGGATGCCTATTGGCGACCGTGTTGACGTTGTTGAATTACTCCCTCGTTTCCGGCAAATGGCTGCTGAAGCAGGCAGAGAGCCAGATGAATTACCAGTTACATCTTTTGGTCTACAACCAGAAGATGATATTGTATCAAAAACGTCGGATGCTGGGGTTGATAGAGTGGTTTTTGGCTTGCCCCCCGAAAAAGCCGACACCATACTTCCAATGCTTGATAAGTTTTCTGTTATGGCGGAAAAATATTCATAATAGTTTTATTGAATTGGGTTGGGGCTTTTAAACCCTGTCCATGAAGAAATTAAGGATTGTAGCAATCGATACGGTATTGGTTGGTGACCCAATCAATCATGCTGGTGATTGTAAGTTGTAAAAAGCTTCATCAACATATGAACATCATCAATTGATGGGAGGTGTGGATGGATTATGATTACATAATAGTGGGTGCTGGCTCTGCAGGGTGTGTTGTTGCTAATAGATTGTCGGAGGATCCGCATAATCGCGTATTGTTAATCGAGGCAGGCCCCGTAGATCGAAACGTTTGGATTCATATCCCACTAGGTTATGGGAAAAACGTCAATAACCCAAGTGTAAATTGGTGCTATGAAGGCGAACCGGAACCGTATTGCCATGGTAAAAAATATTTTTTGCCTCGTGGGCGCGTCCTTGGAGGGTCAAGCTCAATCAATGGTATGGTTTATGTACGAGGACAGGTCGATGATTTTAATCATTGGGCACAACTGGGTAATCAAGGGTGGTCTTTTGAGGATGTATTGCCATATTTTAAGAAATCGGAAGATAATTCCAGAGGAGAAAGCGAACTAAAGGGTGTGGGGGGACCTCTTGCAGTATCTGACGTTTCAGAGCCAAATGCCTTGTGTGATGCACTGATTGAAGCTGGTTCAGCGATAGGGATTCCCAGAAATAACGATATCAACGGACTTGATCAGGAGGGGATTGGCTACCATCAAGCAACGATTCGAAATGGGCGGCGTTGCAGTGCAGCCCTTGCCTTTTTAGGTCCAATAAAGAAAAGAAATAATTTGGACATACAGA
>CEOF01042457.1_pt1 | contig 17838 bp, 12 predicted proteins | sample 361311 | NCBI WGS metagenome assembly CEOF01 (sample SAMEA2619667, study PRJEB7988) | marine metagenome | biome: marine biome (ENVO:00000447); feature: surface water layer (ENVO:00002042); material: "saline water (ENVO:00002010), including plankton (ENVO:xxxxxxxx)" | depth 5 m
ATGCATGTGATGTATGTAATGGTCCAGGTGCTGTATATGATTGTGGTAATGGTGAAGACTTAGTATGCTCTGATAGTGACTGTCCAGCTAGTCCGGGAACAGTAGTTGATATTGATTTAGATTCAGGATGGAATTGGATCTCTACTAATGTTCTTAGTGATAATATGACACCCAACTCTGTTATTGCAGGTGCAGCTGATGGTGATTTTCTAAAAAGTCAATCAACTTTCTCTCAATATTATGCAGGTTATGGATGGTATGGTGGAGTTGGATTAATCAATATTGGTGAGTCCTATAAATTAAACCTACAAGGTAGTTATAATTGGACATATACTGGAGCTAGTGTTAATCCTGCAGACTATTTAATTAACTTAAATTCAGGATGGAATTGGTTGGGTTACGTCCCTAGTACATCTTTATCAACTAATGATGCGTTGAATTTTAGTGCAGAAGATGGAGATTTTATTAAGAGTCAGTCAACTTTTTCTCAATATTATGCTGGATATGGATGGTATGGAGGTGTCACAACTATGACTCCATTCTCTGGTTATTTAGTAAATGTTAGTTCTAATCATAGCTTTTATTATCCAAATTCTTTATCTAGAATTAATGAAAACATTGAGAGTTTTATTAATTCATATGATTTTGATTACAGGGATTATGAATTTAATGGTGCAGTAACTGCATCCATAGATATCAATAATGTTGAAATTTCTGAGGATGATATTTTGTTTGCTTTTGATTCTAATGGTAATATTAGAGGTAAAGCAAGTCCTGTTTATTTTCCTTTGACTAATGAGTATATTTTTATGCTTATGATTTATGCAAATAAAAAGGATGAAATTATATCATTTGAATATTATGACTATAATATTGATAATAGTTATACGCTAAATAATACAATTAATTTTCAATCTGATATGATTATTGGGGATGGATTTAGTCCAATGAGTTTTGGTTTGAGTAATGCAGAAGAAGTTTCTTCTTTATCTATTTCAAAAGCATATCCTAATCCATTTAACCCTTCAACTAATCTTGAATATTCAATTGCTGATCCAGGTTTTGTTAAAATTACTGTTTTTGATGTAACTGGAAGACAGGTCAGTATTATTGAAAATTCCTACAAAAATTCTGGAGAACATAAATTGACTTGGAATGCTGAAAATAATACGAGCGGTATTTATTATATCCAGATTTCTTCAGGTAGTGAAGTTAAAGCTCAAAAAGTAGTTTTATTAAAATAAAAAACTTTATTTAAATTTAGCTAAATACTAAAAAGCTCCATGTAAAATGGAGCTTTTTAGTTATACAAGAGTATTATTAATTTATCTTATAAATGTATATCAAAATAAATAATTTATCAAAATCTTTTAAGCTATTTAAACGATCAGCTGGCCTCAAAGGAGCTCTGAAATCTTTTTTTAATAGAGAATATCAGGTTTTTACTGCCTTGGAAAATATTAATTTAGAAATTGAAGAAGGTGAAATAATTGGTATTCTAGGAGAAAATGGTGCAGGTAAAACTACATTGATTAAACTTATGGTAGGTCTTCTTTATCCAAATAAAGGAAGTGTTTTAATAGATGGATATAATCCCTGGGAGAGAGATTATAATTTTTTAGGAAACATTTCAGTTGTTATGGGCCAAAAAAATCAATTGTGGTGGGATATACCTGCCTCAGAATCTTTCTTATTAAACAAGCATATATATAATCTTACTGAAACTGAATATGATAAAACTTTAAATGAATTAGTAAATTATTTAGATGTTAAGGATAAGCTTAATGTTCAAGTAAGAAGGCTGTCTTTAGGTGAGAGAATGAAGATGGAAATAATTGCTGCTCTATTACATAAACCTAAAATTATTTTATTAGATGAACCTACTTTAGGTCTTGATGTAATTTCTCAATCTAAAATAAGAGATTTTGTTAAATATTATAATCAAAAATATAAAACTACTTTTGTTATTACCAGTCACTATTCTAAAGATATCCAAGAGATGTGTGAAAGAGTTTTTGTACTAAACAAAGGCAGGTCTGTTTATGATGGAAATTTTAAAAATTTAGTTAAAAATATTAATCCTAAGAGGAAGTTAGTTTTTGAATTCAATAAAGTACCAGATTTAATATTAATTAATGACTTGAAAAAAAAGTTTGATTTTGATATTAAAGATAAAATATTGACCTCAATTTTGAATGAAGAAGAATTACAGGTATTATTAAAACATTTATTACAAAACTTTAAAGCAAATAATATAACCTTTGAGGATATTCCTGTTGATGATGCTATGAAAAGTTTTTTTGAAAACCCTCAACAATATATATAAATAAATTTGAGCAAATATTTTTCAATACTAAGAATTAATTGGATTCATGCGCTTGAATATAGAGCAAATGCTTTAATTGGTTTATTTGCTATATTATCAGGACTTTTTATTGAATATCAAATATGGAGCTTAATTTTCTCATCAAAAAGTCAAGATAGTATAGCAATTAAAGGAGCGGCTAATGGATTTACATTTGAACAATTAATTATATTTATTTTCTTATCTATTATTGTTGGACAATTAAAATCATCATGGATTACATCATCACAGATGATAATGGAAATAAGACAGGGATTGATAAGCAAGTATTTAATTAGACCTATTTCTTATTTTTGGTATTATCTTATGATGTTTATTGGAATAAATTCTTTGTACTACATTGTATATTCTTTTTTAATACTCTTATTTATTTTCTTATTTCCTCATATGATATTTAATCTGCCATTAAGTTTTTTAGGATTTATGGTATCATTGCTTATTTCAATATATCTATCCTATTGTATTTATTTTATTATGGTGTGCTTTGCTTTTTGGTTTGGAGAAGTTAGGTCAATAGTTGTCGCATATAACCTAGGGATGATAATGATTTCAGGACAATACATTCCTATAAGATTATTCCCAGAAAATTTTTTATCAGTTATAAGTTGGACTCCAGTACCATATTTAGTTGATTTACCAGTTAGTATAGCAACTGGTTTATCACCTTTTGAGGTTTGGAAAACTGATATTTTATATGCTTTAGCATGGTGTGTTGTATTAACAATAATTAGTTTAATTTTTTATAAAAGTGGTATTAAAAAATATGAAGCTTTTGGTCAGTAGATATTTTTCTCTTTGGTTTGCATTTTTTAAAAATACTTTATCTAGGGATATGGAGTTCAAATTGAATTTTATTTTTGAGATATTCATAGATGCTGTTTATTATGGATCATTATTTTTCTTTTTTCAAATTATTTTTCAATTTACTGATTCTTTAGGTGAATTTAATAAAGATGCTGTTATTATATTTTTATTAACAGTTTACTTGTCTGATTTGTTATATGTCTTTTTTTTAGGAGGAAATGTTTTTGGTCTTAACGAAAAAGTTAAAACCGGAGATTTAGATTTTATTTTATTAAAGCCAATTAATTCTCAATTTTTTATTTCATTTAGATACGTTACTACAAATGCATTAATCTCATTATTAATTTTATCATCACTACAATTTAGATTAATTTATAATTATCACGATGGCATAATCCATTTGGAAAATTATTTTATGTATGTATTATCATTATTTTTAGGAATATTTATTTTTTATTCATTTGAATTTATAATATCCTGTTTTTCTTTTTGGTTTAGAAATTTTTCATATGCAGGTTGGCTTGCAAGTGAATTGATTAAATATTCAAAAAGACCTGATTCAATATATAAAAATTTATTTAGAAAATCTTTATTTACAATTTTCCCTATGGCTTTAATCTCATCAGTACCAGCAAGGATGTTGATATTTGGTCCAAATGTAAAGTTACTAATTTTACAATTTTGTATAGCTTTATTTTTTCTCTACATAACCACATTGATTTGGCAAAGAGGATTAAAGCTTTATGAAAGTGCTTCAAGCTAAGTTTTTCTTTTCTTCTTTTTTGCTGCTGGGAAGAGTATATTATTTAATATCAGTCTATAACCAGGTGAGTTGCGGTGTAAGTTTAAGTCTGTAGGAGGATCGCCTACAAAATGTTTGTAATCTTCTGGATCATGTCCACCTAAAAAAGTAAATGTACCCTTACCAGCATTTCCATGTATATATTTAGCTTGATTAGATATATAATCCTCGCCCATCACAAGAACATGTTTTTTTAAAAATTCTTTATTATACCCTGTTGTTTGTCCCATAAATCCATTAATTATTGATGAGTGATTTTGTGTTAACATTGTAGGGACTGGATCCCATTTAGCAGAAAATTCAAACAAAGAGAAGTAATCTTCTTCTGCGCTTTTTGTTGTAGGGAGATGACTTGGAGGATAATCTATTGTTGAAAATTCATAAATCATGGGACTTGTATATAAATCATAATTTTCAAACGCAAAAGAATTATCAAAATTCAATTTATTTTTATAATCATTATCTATAGGGCTTCCATCAAAAACACTTTCAGCTATATCAACATCTTGAGCGGCTAATGCTATATCAAAAGAGTCAGTTGCTGAGCACATTGCGAACATGAAGCCACCATTAATAACATAATCTCTTATCTTTAAAGCAACACTCTTTTTAAGTTTATGTACACAGCTATATCCATGATTATGTGCTATTTTATTAAAGTCATTTTCAAGTTTTTTATACCAAGTTGTATTTTTGTAGTTTTTATAAAATTTACCATATTGTCCTGTAAAATCTTCATGATGTAAGTGTAGCCAATCATATTTCTTTAATTCACCAGTTAGAACTTCATCATCAAAAATAATATCATAATCAATTTCTGCGTATGTTAATGCAAGTGTTACCGCATCATCCCATGGTTGTTTATCTGCTGGTGAGTAAACAGCAATATCAGGAGCTTTTTCAAGAAGTGCAATATCCATATTATTATTATTTATAATTTCATAAATATTATTTGTCTCTGATGCATTAATTGTATAATATGTAATTCCTTTAATTAAAGCTTCTTTGGCAATTAGATTTTTTCCATCCATAAGGAATGACCCATTTTTATAATTCAGAAGCCATTCAACTTTTATTTGCTTTTTTAAGGCATCATATACTAATCCATATGCTTTTAAATGATCGTTTTGTGTTTCATCCATAGGAATAAGTAATTTTTGATTAAAAATCAAACTTATCAAAATTAAATTATATATAATAATATTTTTCAACTTGTAATTTCTCGCAATCTTAATCTTATAGAATCATAATAAATATTATCTGGAAAATTTTCTAGTAAAAAGAGATATAAGTCTACAGCGTTTGAAGTATCATTTAAGATAAAATCATAAATTTCAGCTTTGAATAAAATAGATGTTTCGATATTATAATTATCATTACTTATTGTATCTAAAACATCCAATGCTTCTTGAAAATTATTTTGTTTAACAAGTAAATGGGCGTGCTCATATTTCATATTTGAAGCAATATTTAAATTATTATTTTCTGATAACTGATTAATTAGTCTTATAGCTTCATATCTTTTATTTTGAAATTTTTTCATTTGAGCTTTAGTATAATTTTTTAATTGTTGCTTGTCTGATTCAAATATTGCTAAATAACTTTTTAACTTTAAAACATCATTATAGTAAGCAATATTTTGATAATCACTTTTTAAGAAAAAATCAATTTTATCATTCAATTCTTCCCATTCATTTAGATAAAAAAGTATTTGAATCTCTTTAATTAAAAATAAATCAATTGGTTCAATATTTTTTCTAGATTTTTTAAGCATAGCTTTCGCTCTTAATAGTTCACCTTTGGATATCATAATATTTATCATTTCAATGATAGCTTTTGAATGAAGCTCATCAGTAATTTTTGAATTAGAAATCACATTATTAAAAAGTTCATATGAGCTATCAAGATCCCCTAATATTTTATACTTAATTTGAGCAAGATTATAGATTGATTTCAAATTTTTATTATTTGTCATAAGCGAATCATAGATGGTTATTGCGTTTTCAAGTAATAAGCTATTTTGATTATTTATTTTTATAAATGGAGAATCTAAGATTTGATTTTTATATATATTTGAGCTTATTGGAAGATTGAATTCCTGTTTTTTTAAAAGAATTTCATATATCTCTGCAAGCTTAATTATACTCCCTTGAATTATACTAGAACTATATCCTGAGTTAATAATATCATTGATAATATTCTGTGCTAATTCATATTCTTTATTATTTATTAAGCTATTAACAAAATCCAATAATTTATTTTCATTATTAGAGTATTTTTTTAATAATTCATAAGATAATACAAAATTTTTATTTTTAAACGATACATCAGCTAAAATAAGCTTCGCATTATTTGATTTATGATTATTTAATATTGACTCAATTTTTTTATTTATATTGTTAATGTCAGGAAATGATAAAATCTTATTTCTAATAATATTATATTTCCATGAACTTGTATTATAATCTAAATGTAATAAAAGCTCATTTATTGATTTTTCTATTTCTAGCTCAATCGCATAATGCATTCCAAGTTCATATGAAAAAAAATCTGCATCTTTATTTCTAATATCATTTAAGTATTTTTCTAATTCTATATTTTTACCATTCTTTAATAATATGTTAAATAATGACTTTAAATTTTTTTCTTTAGTAAATTGATTATTAATGATATCAATTGTCATTGACTTCCATTTTTCGTTTTTGATCCAGATTAGAATCTCTATAACATCTATTTTTGATGATATACTATTATTATTACTTTCTAGATATTGCGGATAAATTTCTTCTAGAGTTTTAAAATCCTCTTCATTTTTTAGTATTTTTTTTAAGGGGTAAAATGCTTCTTTCAAAAATGGATTTTCATTAAATAAATCAAAATATATATTTTTTGCTTCCTTATTCAATCCATTTTTTTGTAGAGTTTTTGCTTGACGAATTTTTTGATTTTGTTGTGGTGTTAATCTATATTTGATAGATTCAGAAAATATAAATGAAAAAAATATAATTATGTAGATGATTCTATTCATTATTATTATTTTTTTGAAGATTTAAAAAATATAATCTAGTTATATTTTGATAATCATTAGGAATATCCTGTTCGAGAGCAGCTTCCATTGCATCAATATAAAACTTATTATTTTCAATGATTTTTAACTCAGAATTTAGATTTTTAGAATCTAATTCATAATTAGAGGCAGTTTTACTTTTTCTTTTTTTTGAATAATCTCTTTGAGTTAATGATTTTTGACTATCTAACATTTTAGATAAAATTCTTTGTTGTCTTTCAAGTGTTTTACGATTAACATTATTATTTTTGAAATCTATAATTACCTCATCCATTTCATCACCGGCATTAGATAGACCTCCTGTTTCTTCTCCAGGGTTATCACCAATTAGGTCTTCTAATTGTTGCCTTAATTCACTTTGCTGCTTAAGTAATTCCTGAATTAGTGATTTTTGTTGCATCATACCCATTTGTCCTAACTGCATTGACATTTGGTTTATTCCTTGTTGTTGATTTGACATTTTTTCAAGAGACTCCATAAATTGTTCAAACCCTGAAACTGATTCGCTTGATTGCATTTCTTCTAATGACAGTAATAATAAAAATGTAATATTATTAATGTATTTCAGTATTTTTTCATGTTCCTTAAATGCAGTTGTAACTTGTTTTTGTTCAATGTTTGAAATTGATTTAGAAATAGAAGATTTTAGACCTCCTATTTGACGATTTATTTTTGGATTTACAAAGAAAGTACTATTAGATAAATTTGTTAGCTGTTTTGTAATTTGGTTTAATTGCCTATCAATATTGTCCTGTTTTCTATTAATATCTTTTAAAAAAGGACTTCTTGATTTAATTCCATTTGAATCAGATATTATTTTTTCTTGTTGATTTGACATGCTAAGTAAGTTATCAATTATTTTGATAAACTCCTCAGTTAATTCATTCGAAAGTTCTTCTTGAAAATTTTGATTTATCTCACTCATAATATCTTGTATATCATTTAAATTTTTTTGAGCGTCTTCGGAAATATTTTCACTTATTTTTTGATTTTGTTGATTTAGAAGCTCTTGAGTTTCTTGATTAATATTACTTTGAGATAATTCTAGTAATTCATTTGAAATATTTTTAGATATATTTTTTATAATTTTTGAAGTTTCATCCAAACTTTGATTAAATTCATTAAATCTACTTTCTTGCTTTGATGTTTTTTTATCGATTACATATTCATCTTGATTATTTGAAAAATCATTAATTATTTCAGACTGTTTTTTAATCATATTTTCTATTTGTTCGGACAATTCATTGAGTTTTTGTTCAGCGAGTGCCATTTCAAACATTTCCATATATTGATCTAATTGTTTTTCAAATTGCTCCATGTTAAAATTATAATTTTCAAGTGCTTCAGATATTTTATTCATATCCATATTTTTCAATGCATTTTGAAGTTCCTGCATAGCCTCAAATAATTCTTGACTCATTACTTCTTGAATGAGATTTTGAAATTTTTCAAATTTATCGATTAATTGATTATCAAATAATTGATTTTCATTTGCCTTTTTAATTATTTCTTCAATATTTTTTTCAATTTCATCTATCTGTGAACTAATTTCTTCAATTTCCTCAAATGAATCTTCAATCTTTTTTTCTTGTTCCCAGTTTGTTTCTTCTGATTTTAGAAATTCCATTTTTAGATTTTCAGTCATTTCTGAAATTTCTTCTATTGAAGAGTTTATATCATCCATAATATCTTGAGTATCTGATTCTATATCTTCAATTTCTGAAAATAAACTTTCTAACGAAGGAAACTTTCCTATCATCAACTTAGATTCAGAGATTTGATTTCCATTTATTTCATTATTATCAATAGCTAAAATTTTAAAATGCAATTCATCTCCCATTGATATAGCGATATTATTTATATCCCAGTTAAAATTCAGATTATAATTTTTAATATTTTTATTTATAATATTTATTTTTTGCCTTTTCTTATTTTGATTAAATTCTGGAAAATCTTCTGACAAGACTTGATATTCTATAAAAATATCTTTTATTCCATAGTCATCAATAATATTTGCATTAATAGGTATAATCATTACTTCATTAATTTCAAATTCGTCTAGTGGTTTTTGTACTGATATATTTGGGGGGTTATCTTTTTTTATAATTAATGTATATTGTTTTGGATTTAAATTTGGAATCAGCTCTTTGTCTAGGCAGTGCAAAGAGAAAATCATTTCATCACTTATAAAAATCTTTTTATTAAAACTTTTTTCATAAATCTCTAGATTAATTCTTTTTTCACTAGTTTTTAACCATGCTGAGTTTAAAGGCTTATCAGTTTGTCCAGAAATAGAAATCTTACTACCATTAGGTATTATAATTTGATTTACATTTTTATAATTTTCAGAATAATTTTTTAAACCAGTATATTCAGGAGGCTCTATTTGAAAAGCTAAATCAATAATTTCAGGTCTTTGTTTAATATCTATTAAATATTTTCCTGTTCTTATTTCATCCCATTTAGAAAAAAAATTAGGGTTCTCATAGTTAGCCCAATATTCAAAGTTTTTTTCAACATTATCGAATGTATACGTAAACTTATTTTTCTTATTTGGTATTTTTTTCTTATTAAGTATTTCATTATCATACCAATTAAGTGTAATCGTATCGGGTGTAGATCCATATGCTTGAAGTTCAATTTTTAAATCGTCATTAGATAAAATAGATTTATTTTTTGTAACAGATTCTAGAGTAAAAGGTAAAGGCGGGTCAAAGTCTTTTCCAAAATTTATTAATCTACTTATAGGCTCATTTAAAATTGGAACTAATAATATTAAACTTGAAGTAATAATAATAAAAAATAATTTGGTATACTCAATTTTATTTTTTTTTGAAAAATTAATTAAATCTGTTTTTAATATTTTTTTATAAATAGTTTGAATTGCATATTCTTTTAAATCTGAATTTGATTTATCTTTAAAATTATTAATTTGTAGTGCATTTAATAATTTATCCTTTATTTTTTTATTAGTATTTCCAATTTCTTTTGCAATGGCGTTATAATTCTTATAATTGAAAAATGAAAAATAATGTATTATAAATCTCAACAATAAATAGCTTAAAGAAATAAAAAATAAATTTATATAGATAATTGCAATTTTTCCCTTTAATGTTGATTTGATATAAAAAACATTCTCAAAAAATGCTGCAATAATAAATACTGTAACAAATATAATAAGTAGTTCATTAAATCTTTTTAAAAGAAATCTAAATGCTCTTTTTTTGCGATAATTTGATAAGATTTTTAATATTTCATTCATAGTTATTGTATCATGCTATATATAATAATATTAGTACCCATTTTCAAAGCTTCTTGTCTTAAATTTTCAGGATTATTGTGAACACTTTTATCTTCCCACCCGTCACCCAAATCAGATTCATATGTATATAAAAGTATTAATTTATCTTCTTCAAAAATACCTAAAGCTTGAGGGGGTTTATTATCATGTTCATGTATTTTTGGTAGACCATTTTCAAATGAATAATAGCAATGGAATAATTTATGAGATTTTGGGATTAAAGATAATTCTTTTTCAGGAAATAGCTCTTTAACTAGCTCTCTAAATGATTTATCAAGTCCATAGTTATCATCAACATGTAAAAATGCACCATTTATTAAATGCTCTCTAAGAATTATTATATCCTTTGGTTTTAATTTTATATTTCCATGTCCTGTTATATAAAAAAAATTATTTTTAAAGAACAAATCATCGCCAATTCTAACATTAATCTCATTAGTATCGACATTTATATTTGTATTGTTTTTTATAAAGTTTAGTAAATTAGGTATTGAACTTTTATTTGCGTACCAATCTCCACCTCCATCATAATGTATTCGACTAATACTAAAGGCACCAGTACTGGAATAACCAAATGATACTAGCAACAAAATTAATTTTATTATATATAATTTAATTTTCATAATAAACAATGATAATACTTAAACAAGTATTAAATTTAAATATATATTTAAATATACATGTTACAATAAATTATACTTTTTAAGAAATAGTATGAAAAAAATATTTTTGATGTTTTTGTTTTTTAGTTTTGCAACGCTTGACGAATCAAATTGGGCTACAACAAGATTTGAGACATTTTGGAAGAAAACTTTTAAACAAATGACTTTTAGAGAGCCTATTTATTTTTTACCATATGATATTAGATTAGGGTACTATGAATATGGTGGTTTAAACTATTTTAGTGAATTAGATAATTTTTTGTCTGAAAATGATAACTTGGAAAGTAATCCCTACAATTCAATTGATATAGATTTTCCTGATATTTCTAGTAAAAAATATAGAAAAATGGTAACTCTTGAATTAGATTTTTTACGATATAATTTTTTTAAAGACTTTCAAAATAATATTGATGCTCAGATTGGTTTTGGATATAAATTATATAAAAATATTAATAAAATTAAATTTCCAAATGGAGATTCTTTAGATCCTGAATTTAATGAATTTAATATTAACAGTACATTCATAAAACAGGTAAATCCTCGATACTATAATTATTTATATTTATCTAAAGGCTATACTCGTGCATCATTTTATAGTAGCGGTGGCTTAGATGCAAATGGTTCTGGAATTAGTAATCATCTGGGTTTAGGTTTTAATTTTATTTCAAAAAATAATAATGAAAAATCTAATTTCCACTATGGAATTGAATTACGATTCTCATCTCTAAAAATAGATAATATTAATGAACCAAATAACTTGAATAGAATAGATGATTTCAATATGGAAAACATTGGTCTTATTTTTTCATTTGGAGTTGGTTATGGAGGCAATAAGACACTTGGAGATAAAGCATATATGAAAATGCTTAATAAAAATTATATTGATGCTTACGAAGAATTTAAATTATATAAATCAAGCGATAAAATATTTAATAAATCAAAACTTGATAAAATGGTTGAATTTAGTAAATCCCAAATTCCTTACAAATTTTATAGAGATGCAGTAGATTTTCATTCAAACAATCAGCTTGATTATTCATTAAATTCTTTAAATAAAGTAAATTATAAAAATGATTTTGATCTTGAATATAAGGTAAATTCCCTCAAGTATATTATTGCTGATAAGATGCTAAATGAGTTTGGTAACAATAAAAATAAATATTCAGTTGATTATAAAATTCAATTTTATAAAGATTTAATTAAAGTAAGCCCTAAAATTCGTAAAAATGTTAATAAAAAATTATACCCATTATTTTTACAAAAAGGAGATTATTTATTCCAAAATAATAATTATGAAGGAGCTTATGAGTTTTATATGTATTCCATTACAACTGGTGAAAGTAATCCTGAGCAAATCAAAATAAAATTATCAAACTTAATTATTTCTATCTTAAACGAAGCATATGATTTGCTAGAAAAAAAAGAAAATATTATCGCTTATGAAAAATTATTTTTTGCTAAAAATATAGCTGTTGATAATAATGAATTCATTCAATCATTAATGGATATTTTAGAAGATAGAATGAAATCGATAATACTTGATAAAACTCAGGAAAAGATGCGAATCTTAATATCTGAAAAAGAAATCCCTGTAGAAATAATCAATAAAAAAGAAATTTTAATTGGCGATAGATTAATAGATATTAAAAATATACTTGGAAGTCCTGAAAATGAAATTATTAGAAAAATAGAAGATAGAACCTATAAAATGATTAATTATTTAATTGATAATAGAAGTTATAAACTATTTTTTAAAAATGATATTTTAATTGATATTGATTTTGAATAATTAGAATAGAATAACTTATTAAATTGTTTTATTTTTTAGCGTAGATATTAATTGATAAATATAAAAAATGAGCTTGAGATGATAAAAAGAACCCATACTTGCGGTGAATTAACTGAAAAAAACTTAGGTCAAGAAGTATCCCTTAATGGTTGGATTTCTAAATCAAGAGATTTAGGTGGTCTAATTTTTATTGATTTAAGAGATAGGTATGGAATAACACAAATTGTTTTTAATGAAGAAAACAATAAAAAGGAATTTGAAGTAGCAAAAAAATTAGGACTTGAAGATGTGATAGGAGTTGTTGGAGCTGTTATTAATAGACCTGCTGAAGCAGTTAATAATAAGATGACTACAGGCAGTATAGATGTTAGCGTAAGTAAATTGGAGGTCTATAATGAATCTGATAATCCCCCATTTGACATCAATGATAGATTTTCAGCATCCGAAGAACACAGACTAAAATATAGATATCTTGAATTAAGGACAAGAGATTTGCAAAAAAATATTTTAATTAGAGATAAAGCTTTATTAGCTACAAGAAAATATTTTTCAAAAAATAATTTTATAGAAATTGAAACGCCCATTTTAATGAAATCAACACCTGAGGGCGCAAGAGATTTTTTAGTTCCAAGTAGAATACATGCAGGTAAATTTTATGCTCTTCCTCAATCTCCACAAACATATAAGCAATTATTGATGGTTTCTGGATTTGATAAATACTTTCAGATTGTTAAGTGTTTTAGAGATGAAGATTTCAGATCAGATAGACAGCCTGAATTTACTCAAATTGATATTGAAATGTCATTTGTCAATCAAGATGATATTTTAAATATTGGTACAAATTTTATACAAAATCTTTGGAAGGAAATTTTAGATGTAGACTTACCAAATAATTTTGATGTTATTACATATCAGGAAGCAATGAACTTATATGGAAGTGATAAACCTGACTTAAGATTTGATATGCAATTAATTGACTTAAAAGATTATATCCTTAATTCAGATTTTGATACGTTTAAAAGTATATTAAATTCAGAAGGAGTAGTAAAAGGTATAAAAATTAATAATGTAGATGGATACAGTAGAAAAATCATAGATGAATTAACTGATTGGTTGAAAGATCAATATTCAGTAAAAGGATTGGCATTTATAAAATGTAATGATGGCAATAAATTTGAAGGAGGTATAAGTAAATTTTTTAATGAAAAAGTTCAGTCTAAAATTATCGCTGATTTAGATGTAAAATCTGGAGATATAATTTTTATAATAGGTGATAAATCTAGGATTGCTTTACCAGCATTAGGTGCATTAAGGCTCAGACTTGCTCAAAAAGAAAATTTGATTGATAAAAATAAATGGGCACCCTTATGGGTTGTAGATTTTCCATTATTCGATTGGAATGAAGAGCACCAAAGATGGGATTCTTTGCATCACCCATTTACATCTCCCAATTTTAAGGATATAGAAAATTTAGATTCCAACCCAGGTGAAGTTAGATCCCTCGGCTATGATATTGTAATGAATGGATATGAAATTGGTGGAGGTTCAATACGTATTCATAATAAAGATTTACAATCTAAAATATTTAAATTACTAAATATAAATGAATTAGAGGCTGAGGAGAAATTTGGATTTTTGATGAATGCATTTAGATATGGTGCACCTCCCCATGGTGGTATGGCATTTGGGTTTGATAGATTGATAATGTTACTTGTAGGATCAAAACAAATTAGAGATGTTATCGCATTTCCAAAAACAACCTCAGCGATGTCATTGATGGATAATTCTCCATCATCTGTAGACAATCAGCAATTAAATGAACTTAATTTATCTTTGAAACAAAAAGAATGAAAAAAACATTTAAGTTGAAAGATGTTGATCCAATGGTTTTTTCAGGAGCCGGTGATAAAAATATTAAGGTGATAGAAAATCATTTTAATTCCAAAATAGTTTTAAGAGGCAATAGTCTTATTGTTGATGGATTAAAAAAAGAAATAAATGATATTGAGCTTTTAATCGAAAATATTACATACACAATTAATAATAAAGGATTTATTGATTCAAAAGATATAAAAATATTAATTAATTCGGCAATTCCAAGTAATAATTTAAAAACGAATGAAGGTAAATTAGATAATGTAATACTTTATACGTATAAGGGTGCAGTTGTTGCTCAAACAAATGGACAAGTAAAATATTATCAATCAGTTTGTAAAAATGATATTGTATTTGCAGTAGGACCTGCTGGAACAGGCAAAACATATCAAGCAGTTGCATGTGCAGTGTCTGCTTTAAAAAATAATGAAGTTGAAAAAATTGTAATAACTAGGCCTGTTGTAGAAGCTGGTGAAAGATTGGGTTTTTTGCCAGGAGATTTGAAAGAAAAAGTAGACCCCTATTTAGTCCCAATCTATGATTCTTTACATAAAATGATAGAGCCAAAAAAATTAAAAGAATATTTAGACAAAAATATTATTGAGATTGCTCCATTGGCATATATGAGAGGAAGAACTTTGCATAATGCTTTTATTATTTTAGATGAAGCTCAAAATTCAACAAAAATGCAAATGAAAATGTTTTTAACAAGACTTGGAGTTACATCAAAAGCAATTATAACAGGCGATATAACGCAAACGGATTTACATTTAAATGAGATTTCTGGATTAGTTGATGCGGTCAATGTTTTAGAAAATATAAAAGGTATTTCTTTTGTTAAATTAAACGAAAGTGATATTGTTAGGCACAAGTTAGTTAAAGATATTATAAAAGCATATAAAAAAGGTAATAATTAAATGGCTAATACATATATATGTTCATATTCCAGAACTCCTATTGGTTCGTTTCAGGGAACTTTAAGTAAAGTTTCAGCTACTGAACTAGGTTCGTACGTAATAAAGTCAGTTATTAATAAAATAGATATAAATAAAAATTTAATCGATGAAGTTATTATGGGAAATGTTTTATCTGCAAACTTGGGTCAAGCACCTGCTAGGCAAGCATCAATAGGTGCAGGATTATCTAATAAAACTGAATGTTTAACTATTAATAAAGTTTGTGGTTCAGGATTAAAAGCTGTCATGCTAGCTGATCAATCAATAAAGCTAAAATCATCAGATTTAGTTGTTGCTGGGGGAATGGAAAGTATGAGTCTTGCTCCTCATTATTTAAGTAAACATAGGAAAGGTTTGATGTTTGGCCATGATGAAATTATTGACTCTATTTTAAAAGATGGATTGTGGGATCCATATAATGATTGTGCCATGGGTAGTTGTGGTGAAATATTATCTAAAGAAAAAAAATATACAATTGAAATGCAAAATGAATTTGCAATTAGATCGTATGAAAAATCAATAGATGCTATTGAATTAGGAAATTTTAAGGATGAAATAGTAGGGATTGAAATTGAAAATAAAAAAAATAAGTTTATATTTAATACTGATGAAGAACCGTTGAAATTTAATAAAGATAAGTTAAAACAATTAAAACCTGCGTTTAAAAAAAATGGTACAATAACAGCTGGTAATGCTAGTAGCCTTAGCGATGGAGCAGCTGCAGTCCTTTTATGCTCTGATTCTTTTAAAGAAAATAATAATGTTAAACCAATTGCTAAAATTCTAGGTCATACTTCTTATGCTACAGATCCGTTATATTTTACAAAAGCACCTATATATGCAATAGAAAAACTTACTAAAAGTCTTAATTTTGATATTGATAAAATAGATTTATTCGAAATAAATGAGGCTTTTTCATGTGTAGTAATGGCAGCTATAGATGAACTAAAAATTGATTCTAATAAAGTTAATGTCAATGGTGGTGCAGTTTCAATGGGCCATCCAATCGGTGCTTCTGGAGCAAGAATATTGGTCTCATTGTTAAATGCATTAAAATTAAGAAAATTAAAATATGGTATAGCAACTCTATGTATTGGTGGAGGTGAAGCTTCCGCAGTATTAGTGGAGATGTGCAGTTAAATGAATAATTTAAAAATTGGAATTATTGGAGGTGGAACGATGGGTAATGGTATTGCCCATGTTTTTTCAATATATAACTTTAATGTGATTTTAGTTGATATTAATGCAACAATATTAGATAATGCAAAATCTAACATTGAAAAAAATATGAATCGACAATTAAAAAAAGGTTATATTGATATTGAAAAATTAAAATCTTCCTTAGATAGAATTTTATTTTCAACAGATATAAATGATGTTAAGGATTGTGATTTAGTGATTGAAGCAGTAAAAGAAGATATTGATATAAAAAATAAAATTTTTAAACAGCTTGATAAGCTTTGCAAAAATTCTACAATACTTGCATCTAATACATCATCAATTTCAATAGACAAGTTGTCAAAAGCAACAAATAGAAGAGATAAAGTTATTGGTATGCATTTTATGAATCCAGTTCCTGTAATGAAATTAGTAGAAATTATAGTTGGGGATAAAACATCTTTAGATTGTTTGAATTTTATTATTGGTTTAACAGAAACAATTCAAAAAGTACCTGTAAAATGCAATGATTCTCCAGGTTTTGTATCTAATAGAATTTTAATGCCAATGATTAATGAGGCTGCTTTATGTTTTCAGGAAGGTGTAGCAACAGCTGAATCAATTGATAAGATTATGAAGTTAGGTATGGGCCATCCAATGGGCCCTTTAAAATTAGCTGATTTGATAGGTATTGATGTTTGTATTTATATATTAAATATTTTATATGCTGATTTTAACGATATAAAATATAAACCAGCTAAAATTTTATTAGAAATGAACAAAAATAATAAATTAGGGGAAAAAACAGGGGAAGGTTTTTATAATTATGAATTTTGAACTAACACAAGAACAGAAGTTAATTAAACAAACTGCTAGAGACTTCGCTCAAAATGAACTACTACCAGGTATTTTAGATAGAGATGAAAATAAAATTTGGCCAGCTGAGGCAGTAAAAAAGATGGGTGAACTAGGTTTTATGGGTATGATGGCATCACCTGATTATAATGGTGGTGGTATGGATACAATATCATATGTTATCGCAATGGAGGAAATAGCAAA